>Ga0181416_1000191_pt1 | contig 16731 bp, 17 predicted proteins | sample 39SPOviralmetaG_FD_130141 | JGI IMG/M metagenome (GOLD analysis project Ga0181416, IMG submission 130141) | Marine viral communities from the oligotrophic San Pedro Time Series (SPOT) site, San Pedro Channel, CA, USA - 39 SPOT_SRF_2013-01-16 | ecosystem: Environmental > Aquatic > Marine > Strait... | reverse complement strand
TTTACCTAACTTTTTTTCTTCTAAATCTCGTGTTCTAGATTCCCAGGTATCTAGTCCCATAAATCTAATTCGTTTCTTAAACCAGATGTCGAATCCAACATCTATTAGGGCGTCTACTGTATCACCATCTACTACTCTGTCGAGCTTTGCTCTGTAAATATACTTGTCCATTCTTTTTTTAATTTTTTGAGTTCTTTTTTTAATCCTTCTTCTACATACCCATCATGACGTTTTGAGGCTAATTCATGTTCTAAATATATTATACGTTTTTTTATGTCCATTATTCTATTTTTAGTAAATCCATATTAAAAGGAGGATTATTTACTATTATATTATCTAAAGAAGTTTTGTTAACTAAATTAATTTTTACGTTACCAAATTTATAATTACCTTCTTCATATTCATTTATAATTATATGAAGATTTTTAAATAATTCTAAATCTGTATCTTGTATAGAATTTCCATCTATAATAATATTACATTTTTCTTGTAATAAATTATCCATAACTATATCTTCTTCTAATACTAAAATTCTAGAAATATAATTATCTAAATTATGGTATTTAGAGGTCTTATTCCATTGTTGATCTGTAAAATTGAATAATTTATTAGCATATTTATGTTCATCTGATAAGTGGATTAAAATATCTTTTTTTAAATTATCATTATCTAACCAAATATGTGAGAATAAAGGTTCTAAATTTAATATAAAATTAAGAGGTAATTTAGTACTATTTTTTATTATTAAATCAACATTATACTTAATTAATTTACTTTCCCCATGATTAAAATTACCCCATTTTCTTATAAATCGTTTTAACTCAATCTGGTCTGCAACTTCTTGAAGTTTAATTTTATTTTGAGCTTTTAAATTTTGCTTATTAAACCAATCAGCACCCCTAGATGTAGTACAAGTAAAATGATACACTATAGCGTTAAATGTTTGTTTTAATTTAATTCCTGAATGAATAAATCTTTGTACTAAATCTGAATCTTCTCTTGATCTTCTAAATAAAGTATCATATCCTCCTATATTTAACCATGTATCTTTATAAAAAGTAAGAGGAGCAAAAAAGTAATTAGATTCTTTATCTTTTTTTACTGTGGGGGAATATATATTCCATTCTTTTAGATTAAAATCTTTAGGATGTAAACCAAAATTTTTAGTAATAGTTTTATCAGATTCACCGTGTAATGGGGGTTCAACTCTAGTAGCACTTAATATAGTATTAGGTTCAAGTTGATTTAAAACATCAGTATCATAATGGGGGGATACCACCATATCACTTTGTAAATAACTAACTATATTATATTTAGCTAATTCTACAAGTAAATTATTATTTCTAGAATAACCTATACAAGGAGGTAGTTTATGAGTTATAATTTTTAGATCAAAAAAATCTTTTTTAACTGATTTAAGATAATTATAAGTATCTCTAGAACTAGTATCACTATCAATAAAAATTAAAATTTCATGTTTTTTATTGTCTAAATTTAATTGTAATGAATTTAACAATAATTTAATATGTTCTAATTCATTAATTGATGTGTTTATTAAAAAACTAATTTGTTGCATTATTTTCTCTGTTTAAATAACATATAATGATTCCAATCATTTAAATTTTCATCAGGTAATAAAGTTTCACTACTTATTTTAGGATATTCGGGAGTTTTTAAAATCGAACCATAAAACCCTTCCATTTCAAATTTATGGGTGTAAAGAAAGTATATAAAATTATCAAAATCAAATAAACCTCTATATACCCATTGGTGAGCCATTCTCCAATTAGGGTTACTTATGAAATAAAAAGAATTTTTATTGGTTAATTTATATATAGTTTGTACTATTATTGAAGGATTTAAAACATGTTCTAAAAAATCATTAGTTATAACTAAATCATATTTATCTAATAAATCTTTAGTGTCAAACTCACAAGATAAATCTTTTACAAAAAAAGTACCTTTAAAGTTATTATCATTAAAATATTGCTCTGCAAAAGGTTTATCTACAAGGTGATAATTTAAATTTTTACATTCTTCTTGTATTTTTTGGGATAATACACCAGGTCCACTTCCTAACTCTAAAACGTTTTTTATATTAGGATTTTCTTTAATTAAATTAATAATAAGTGAAGCTTCATAATCATACCTATTTTCCCATCCTTGATCATTTAATCTATTATGACCCTCACCTGTAGCTTCTCCTTCCCATTCATGTGGGTGCATAGTATCAAACCACTCAGTATCAAAAATTTCTTCAAAATTATTATGTTTTATTCTAAATAGTCCCATTTTTTATTTGTTTGTATGTTTCTTTAATTCCTTGTTTTAAACCTATCCATTTTATATTAAAAGGATTATTACTACCTACATAATTTTTCCCTTTACCTTCTCCTATATTAATTTTTACTTTATAATTAGATAAATTATTAATTATATAAGCTATATCAATTAAAGAATCTTTTATACATGCATCATAAATACAATCTACATTTTTAGGTAAATGTATATGAGAAAGGGGTTCTTTGTTAGGTTTAATGTAATGTTTTACTAATTCAACTAAATCTTCTATATAAAAGAAATCCATTAATTTATCTTGATATACTTCTAAAGGTTGTTTATTTAAATAACGTTTAATATTACTTTTAATAAATCTAGTATCTAATTCATTTTTATCAAATATACCAAATATCCTTATATTATAAAAATTAGGTTCAGTATCTATAATTTTACTAATTACATTTTTACTTAACCCATAGGGTTCATGGGGCATCCCCAACTCTGCCCCTGAACCAAAATGGATTAATTTGTTAAAACAATGTTTATTGTTTAATAAATTATAAAACATTTGAATATTTTGATAACAAATATTATCATTAGTTTCTACTAATCTATTTACCCCTTTAGCAGCTGTATGAATAATTACATCAAAATATTTTTTATTAAACCACTTATCTGTATGAGATTTATTTGTTAAATCAAAATCTTCTCTAGTTATAGAAGTAATATTATAAGTAGATAGATGTTTTAATTTATCTATTAGTGATTTAGCTATATAACCATTTCCTCCTGTAATTAATATATTCATTATCTTTTAATAGAAGAGGTTTTATTAGTAGTAATAGGTGTGGCGCTATGTTTAGGAGAGGCTTGGTTTTCAACTCTATCTGCTTCATACTTCCATTTAGTATCACCTAATAGTTTTTCTAATTCATCTTCTTTAATTTCATAAAAATTTTCTTTAGAAGGGAATAAACCTCCTCTAACCTCAGATGCATAATTTTTTAAAGCATTTTGAATTAATTGCCCTGCTTCACAGTATCTTTTTACAAATTTAGATTTAAAATCCCAAAATAAACCAGTTAAATCATGAAATATAACTAATTGCCCATCAACCTCATCACCCGCACCAATTCCATATACAGGAATATCTAATTCTTTTGCTATCATTGCTGCTGGTTCTTTAGGCATTGCTTCTAATAATAAGGCAGAACAACCTGCTTCTTGTAAAGCTAATGCTTGTTTAAGTACAATTTCTGCTTGATCAGCAGTTTTACCTTGTACTCTGTACCCGCCCATTTTTGCTCTTGTATGTGGAGTTAATCCTAAATGACTCATAACCATAATACCAGAATCACAAATTGCTTTAATTCTTTCAATCATAGCCCCCTCTACTTTAACCATATCCATACCTGCTTTAATAAATCTACCTGCATTTTCTACTGCGCTTTCATTAGATATTTGGTAAGACATATAAGGCATATCACCAATAAGTAATGCATCATGTGCTCCTCTAGATACAGATTCAGCTGATGATATCATTTGGTCCATAGTAACAGGAATTGTTGTTTTATGACCTAAAGTAGTCATTCCTAATGAATCTCCTACAAGAATACAATCTACACCTGCTCCATCTGCTATATGAGCTTGGGGATAATCATATGCTGTTACAAGTACTGTTTTTGTACCTTCTCTTTTTTGCTTTCTTAACTTAATAATAGTTGTTTTTGTTTTACTGTCTGCTGCCATTTTTATTTATTTAAAGTTACCCACCCTTGAGTATTGTCTCTACGTGGAATTGTTTTTATAATCATATTATCTTTAATTTCTTTATCTGTTAAATAAGGAAACATATCTTCTAATGGATTACCAAATTCTAATTTTGGTAATAATTTTTGTTCTGGATTTATTATTATATTACATAATATAGGACCTTCATACTGCCAAACATATTTTAACTTTTCTTGTATATCTTTTTTACCATGTATAGTTAATGCTTCTATATCATAAGCCTTAGCTACTTTTTCAAAATCAGGTAAAGTGTAATCTTTATTACCATCTGTAGCTGTGTATCTAGATTCACAATAAGCGTCTTGGAATTGTTTAATTATACCATAACATCCATTATTTAATATAAGAATTTTAACAGGTAAATTATAATTTTTTATTGTTTGAAGTTCTTGAATATTCATTTGAAATCCCCCATCACCATCTATACAAATAACTTGTTTATTTGTTCCTATAGCTGCTCCTATAGCTGAAGGTAAAGCATATCCCATAGATGAATTACCAAAATTAGAAAATAATCTTTGGTTTTTTAACTTAAATGATTGCATACACCATACTAAATGTCCCCCTTCATCCGGGATTATAATTTCATTATCATTTACTATTTTATTAATTTCATTTACAGCTTCGTAAGAAGTTAATATATCTGAATTAAGGGTATTACGTTTTTCAATTCGATTTTTCCATTGATTACATTTTTCTTTCCAAGTTAAAAAATGAGTATTTATAAAAATATCTCTATTAATATTAATATCTTTTAAAAAACTTTCTATAAATAATCCTGCATCTGATTGTATAGGTAAATCTATATTCAATCCTCTTCCTTTATAAAGTTCATTAAAATCAATATCTACCATTACTTTTTTAGCATCTCTAGCAAAAGTTTTTAAATTTCCTCCTGTTTGTCTAGTATCTAATCTTGAACCTATAGATATTAATAAATCACAATTCTGAATAGCAAAATTTGCTCCTCTTTTTCCATACACACCTATATCTCCTATAAATCTTTTATGTGAATGATTTATTAAATCAAAACCACCCCAAGATACTACAAACGGAATATCAAATTTATTAATTAATTTTTTAGCTTCTTCAATTGAATTTGATAATCTAACTCCATGTCCTAATAATATTAACGGTCTTTTACTTTTACTTAACATATCTTCTAAAACAGATATTTTTTTACTTAAATCAATATCTATTACTTTATCATAAGTAATTTTTTCCATTATAAATGTTGAAGATGATGTCTGTATATCAACAGGGAGATCAATTAAACAAGGACCAAATCTACCTTCTTTACAAGCTCTAATTGCTGATTTTATAATTGTTTCTGTATTTTCTTTTTTTGTAATTTTAGTAGCAAATTTAGTAAATGGAGTAAATGACTCTACAATTGGGGTTTCTTGAAATCCTAGTTGTCTAGGATTAGTATTAATAGAATCACTTGATTCATATGTGCTAACTTGTCCTGTTATGAATATACATGGTATTGATTCATACCAACAACCACAAACACCATTAAGTAAATTTTGAGCTCCCGGGCCCGATGTAGATAATACTGCTCCTATTTTATTAGTAGTTCTATAATAGCCTTCAGCTGCCATAGCTGCTGCTTGTTCATGTTGGAAACAGTAATACTTAGCTTTAGGGTGTTGGCCTATATAGTCAATTGTAGGTACTATGGCACCTCCTGTTACTAGAAAAAAAGTATCTATATTATTATGAATTAATAAATCTACAATATTTTTTAAAGTTTTCTGCATTATTTATTTTTTACTTAGTTTTACAGTAATCAGCAAATTCTACTAATATAGTATTAACATTATCTTTTCGATTTAATGCTTTTTTGTAAGCAGGTACTATATCTTCTGGTTCTGTTAATTCTATAACTTCAGTATTATTAGTCATATTTCTAAAAGCTTCCGAAAAATTACCTTTATGTTGACATTGGGGATCTATGGGGTATTCACTTCCTACTGCAACTCTAATAATAACTTTAGGATTTAATTTATTATTAGACATAGAATTAAATTTATCTAAATGGTTTATAATTTGATCTGTACCCATTAATAAAAAATTCCATCTAGGATAAGTAGATATAGGTATCATTCCTTCTATAGCCATTCCATTTGCTAAACCTGATTGAAGATACTCAGCAACTGGTAATTCTAATCTTTTAGATTTAGGCAAATGTTTTAGTGATTCATACAAACCTGTCCCCTCATATTCTACTGCTTGTCCTATAAAAATAGTTTTAGGATTTTCTGCTAGTAGACTCATTGCTTTTTGTAATTCTTTAAAATATTTCATATTGTTAAAATTGTACTCTTACACCTGCTCCAGCATGAGGGTATTTAGTATTATTATATTGATAATAAATTAGGTTTTTTTGTTTTAAAATACCCCCTTTGTATTCAGATTCTAAATAATAAGGTGTAGATCTCCCCCATACATTAGATGTGGGGGTACACACTGATTTTTTATTATCTTCTATAATAAAAGTAATTGGTAAGTTATGATTTAATGAATATTTATAAGCTTCATGAAAATGTCCTGTTTCGGCACTCATATCTCCTACCCAACACCAAACTTTGTTAATTTTGTTCTGTAATTTAATAGATAAAGCTATTCCTGAAGCAATAGAAGGTATACCTCCTACAATTGAACTACATATAAATTTATATTTAGGAAGGTTAGCAGTCATAGATTTGCCCTCTTTAATATTATTCTCCATTATATTAGAAGGGATTCCTTTTAATAACCCTTGGTAATGATTTCTCCATGTACAACATACCCAATCATTTTTAATATCAATATTCTTAAATATTTCTATTAATATATCTTCATTACCATTATATAGATGAATAGGTGCTTTAATTTCTTTATTATTAAAAGCATCTCCTATTTTTCTTTCAAATTCTATTAATTCACTTTTTACCATATAAATTTTTCTTTATAATATTCTATAATATTAGGTAATTCTTGATCAAATTGTTTTTTAGGTTTCCAACCTAAATTTCTTAATTTACTATCATTTAAAGCATATCTTACATCTTGTCCTTGTCGTGAAAAGGATAAATCTAAAAATTGATTTATTGATTCTTTATAATAATGACTAGAATCAGGTTGTAATCTTTGTTCATTAGGATGATATAATGTAATAATTTTACTTACGGTATCCAAATTACTTTGTTCAAAACCCCCTGCAATATTAAAAATATTATTTATAATATGTTCATCCATATTTTTTATTATGGTAATAACAGCATTAGCTGTGTCTTGAGCGTGTAGCCAATTTCTAATAGGGGTACCATTATTATGTAAAGGGATTTTTTTACCTAATTTTAAGTATTTACAAGTTTTAGGGATTAATTTTTCTACATATTGGCCTATTCCATAGTTATTTGTGGGGCGAATAATTACAAAAGGTAAATTATATGTTCTGTTCCATGCTAGTATAAGTTGATCTGCTGCTGATTTAGTTGCTGAATAAGGATTACTAGGCTTTAAGATATCAGTTTCAATATGTTCACCCTCAGTAACATCACCATACACTTCATCTGTACTAAAATGCAATAAAATTGGTTTATTTTTATCTTCACTTCTGTAATTTCTTATTAATTCTAATAAATGATGAACCCCATTTACATTTGAATGTATAAAGTCATCTGACTTAACAATACTATTACCTACATGTGTTTCTGCTGCTGTATTTATTATATAATCGCATTCATATAAAAATTCTAAATCATTTATATCACATTTTACAAATGAAAAATTAGGGTATTTTTTAAATTCTTTAAGAAGACTATTATTTGAAGCATAAGTCATTTTATCTACTCCTTTAACATACCATCCTAATTCTAAACAAGTGCGTGTAACATATGATCCTATAAAACCTAAACAACCTGTTATGTATACTACTTTTGTCATTAAGTAATTATTTTAATTTAATAATCCAGTGATTAATCATTTCATCTAACATAGACTCAAAAGTATATTTATGAGACCATTTTAAAATCTGTTTTGCTTTAGTACAATCGCCTTTAAGAAAATCTAATTCTTCAGGTCTTAAATATTGGGGTACATCTGTAATAACATATTTTTCCCATTCTAAATCTAACTTATTAAAAGTATATTCTACTAAATCTTGTACTGTATGGGATATTCCAGTTGAACATACAAAGTCATCAGGAGTGTCTTGTTGTAACATTAACCACATAGCATATACATAATCTTTAGCATGACCCCAATCTCTACTAGCATTAAGGTTTCCTAGTTTTAATTGTTTAGATAACCCCAATTTAATTTTAACGGCTTCTTTAACAACTTTATTAGTTACAAAGTTTGTACCTCTACGAGGTGATTCATGGTTAAATAAAATTCCGTTTGATACAAATAAACCATATGAATTTCTATAATTTTTACATATATTATAAGCAAATACTTTAGCACATCCATAAGGTGAAACAGGTTCTAATGGAGTAGTTTCTCTTTGATAACCATCTTTATCAACTTTGTTTCCAAACATTTCAGAACTACTAGCTTGATATATTTTGGCATCTGGTTTTAATAATCTTACAGCTTCTAAAAGGTTTAAAACTCCTAAACCCGTACATTGAGCCGTATATAATGGTTGGTCAAATGAAATTCTCACATGTGATTGGGCTGCTAGATTGTAAATTTCATTGGGTTGACATTTTTGTAATACTTTCATAATAGATGATAAATCTGTTATGTCCGCATATTCTAAATTTATCTGGGAAAATATTTTATTTGGAATTCTTGCTGTTTGGTTTTCTGCTACAGAATTACGTTTAAGTATACCCCATACTTCATATCCTTTTTCTAATAATAATTCTGCTAAGTAGGAACCATCTTGACCATTAATACCTGTTATTAGTGCTGTTTTCATTTTTATTTAGTTTGTAAATATGAATCTACTACTGGATCTATATTATTAATAATATTTGAGATTGTTACTATATCTTTTTTATCTAACCCCGGATGATTAGGTACATAAAAACCATATTTATCTATTATAGATGCATTAGGTAATTCTTTTTTACCATATTCTTTTACATAAAATGGTTGTTTCCCCATTGACCCGCAAATCATAGGTCTTACTTCTATTTGCTTACTTTGTAAAGCAGAAACTATAGCATCTCTATTTTTACTAATAACAGGGTAAGCAAAATTAGATACAAATCCCCTTTCACATAATATAGGGGATATATTTAATAATTCTTTTTGATAAATTTTAAAATTATCATTTCTTTTACTGCATATATTGTCTAATTTATCTATCTGACCTAATCCTATAAAAGCTTGTAAATCTGTTGATCTTAAATTAAATCCAGAATGATAAAAAGTATACAAAGCATCAAAATCAGAAGTTTTCCATTGGTTTCTTAAATGTTTACTATATTCAAGGCTGGCATCTCTGTCCCATCCATGACTTCTAATTGATTTAAGTACTTCATATAATTCTATATCATTAGTAGATACAAATCCACCTTCAATAGTAGAAATATGATGACCAAAATATGTAGAAAAACTAGACATTAAACCATATGTACCTAATTTTTTATCTTTAAATTTAGACCCCATACTTTCACAAGTATCTTCTAAAAGTATAACATTATATTTGTTACATAATTCTACTATTTTTTCCATATCAGGTACTAGTCCTAATACAGAAACTAATAATAATACTTCAGGTTTAGTTGTTTTAAAAATTTCTTCTAAATGGTTTAAATCTACAGATAAATCTTTTAGATTAATATCACAAAGAATAGGTGTCATTCCTAATTGTATTACAGGAGATAAATCTGTAGACCACGCAGCTGAAGGGACTACTATTTTAGAATTTTTATTTATTCTACCTGCTTCAACTAAAGCCCATAGCATTAGTAGATTTGCTGATGAACCTGAATTACAGAATATAGAATAATTAGTCCCAAGCCATTTAGACCATTTATCTTCAAGATCTAATGTTAATTGACCTTTTGTTAATCTAGGATATGTTTTTAACCAATTAATTAATTGATCTATATCATTATTATTTATTGTATCGTTAACTAATTTTACCATATACTTTTTTTATTCCTTTTCTAAAACTTGTAAATTTAAAATTTGAGAGATAATTTAACATTTTTTTATTGCTTACATCTTTTCTATATTGCCCATCTAATTCGGGATTTGTATAATTGATTTTTAGATTTTTATTTAATACTTCTAATGAAATTTTGGTCATATGATCTATAGATAAATTATCTGGGGGAGCCACATTAAAACTATCAGTTATATCCTGATTTATAATTTCTTTAATTACTTTAGCTAAATCACCTGCGTACATAAATTGTCTTAAAGGTTTACCTGTACCTAATAAATTTATAGTTTTATCAGAATTTTTAATTTTCTTTAATAAAGATGTAATAAAATGCATTTTTTTATCCTTATTAAAATTATCATATTCACTATAAAGATTACATGGGGTTATATAATTATATTTAGTGTTATATTGTTTATTATAAGCTTCTATTTGTACAGCTAAACATCTTTTTGAATATCCATAACTAAAATTAGTAGAAGTAGGGGGTCCTAAAAACATATCTTCTTCAACCATAGGGTATTTTTTTACTTTATCAGGATATATACATGTACTTAGAACACCCATAAACCTTTTTACCCCATATTTATAACTAGCTTTTAATATATTAGTATTCATTAATATATTATCATCAAAATATTCTGCTGGCTTATCTATATTATCTTGAATTCCTCCTACTTTAGCAGCTAAATGTATAACATGGGTAGGTTTATTATTATAAATTAGATCTTGTACATCATTATAGCATAATAGATCACAATCTTTACGACCTATGTATAAAGCATTAGGTAAAATATTTTGAAGATGTTTACCTACCATACCAGTTCCTCCTGTTATTAGTATTTTATTTGTCATAGTTTTTTTCTAGTATTTATTATTTCTTTATGATGAATGGGGGGAATTTCCCAAGGAAAAATAGGAAATCTTCCTATTTTTTCTCCATTAAACCACCTCATATCAGTACTAAATGATTCTACTTTTATTTTATCAATATCAATAACTTCATTATTTAAAATTAAATTATTTAAATATAATACACTGTATATTTCTTCATATCTGTTTAAAGAATTGTTAGTATGGATTTGTTTAACTACTTCTTCTTTATTAAATAAATTAAGTTTGTAATTAGTAAAAATAGAGGATTTAGATCCTTCAATTTCTAATTCTATAGGGGTATTAATATTATATAATCCTAATAAATTTAATATATCCTTTTTTCTATGGATAACACTACTAGCATTAAATGAATACTTTAATGATAAATCTTGAAGCGGTGGAGTTATTATATTGTCTTTATTTATAGATAAATGTGTATTATTATCTTTAAACCATTTTTTATTAAAAATAGAAGGATCAATCCCAAAACAATATTTACCTGCATCAGGTTCTTTAGAAAACAAATCATTACATTTATCTAAATTAAGATATTTAAAATAAATTGTATCATCTACTTCTAACATAACATTACTAGATTGAACTTCATCACGTAATAAAACTGTTAGAGTATTCTGGAAACCATATAAAGTTTCATCTATAAAGATTACATCTTTAAAAATATTATTTAATTTTAAATAACCTTCTAAATAAGCTTTATTTGAATAATTAAACTGAACATATATATTATTTATTCCTGAAACATATTTTTTTATTGTTTCTAAAGATGTATGTAATTGAAAAGCTCTGTCTTTTGAAAAAATTAAAATATCCATTAATTAAATTCTTTTAAATACTTATCATAAAATTTGTTATTATCTTCATACCAATATAATGCTTTTTGATAATTTTCTTTAATAGCATCTTTACGTTTTTTATAAGTTGTTTCATTTATATTTAATAAAATATTCACTAACTCTTCTTTTGTATTAAAAGTAATAATACCATCTAAATTAAAATAATCTCCTATATTAGTACAACCATGGTATATAGGTATAGTTCCTGCTAACATACAATCTAGTATTTTTTCTGTAAAATAATTTTCCATGGCCCCATTTTCCATTGCTATTGAAAAATGATAATCTTGTAATCCTTCTAATTTTGAATTAATAGGGTTAATACCTCTTCCAAAAGCATCAACATTTAAATTTTGATTTTTTATTTCATTTAAACAATCTAATCTAAATTGGTGACCTTCTACCATATTCCTTGTTGAAGTAATAAATGAAGTTAACTTAGTTTTATTATATATTTTAAACTTATTAGTATCTAATTCAGATGAGGGTAATAAATTCCATTGGGATATTTCTGAAATAGGTTTAAATTTAAAATTAGGAAGATTAAATAATGATTTATGCCAACCCAATACTTTATTAAATCTTTGATAATTTTGTTGTATGCGTTCGTATAATTCTTTTTGATTAAATAAATGTGGTCCTTCAGATATTATAGCTATTATAGGTTTATTTCTATTAATTGTAATACTACCATCTAAATATTTTAAAATATTATCATCGTGTAAAATTGTCATATCAAATTCACCATCTGACATATTATAAACATATGAAAAATTATTAGGAATTGTATGTCTTTCTCTATAATCACCAAATGTATTGACTTGAGGGAGTTTTTCTCCTTTTAATTCTTCTTTAGAAGAAACCCTTTTAAATTTTTTTCTATTTCTTACTTCTATTTCATATTTTACATTTTCTTCTGAATCTCTAAATGTACCATCTTTAAGTGGTTTAACTCTACCAGGAGCATTGTTAAATATTACAGTGGGGAAATCAAGATTAATAATTTTTTTAGAAGGAACCATTTCCATTATTGAAAATTGTAATTGTAAATCTACTGCATGTTTATATATTTGGTGATCTATCATAGATACCGCATCTTGGGGTTTAAAAGTTTTATGTAAAAACCACCTAAAAGAATGTAAATGACCAGCTCTCCAATGGTCTTTTCTATATAATGCATGTTTATGTACAAAAGGATCATAATTACTATTTTGGGGATTAGGCATTACTATATCCTCACCCCCATTCCATACACGCATTCCCCCATATGTTAACCAACAATCTGTTTCATTATAAACATCATTTAATTGTTCTAACACAGTAGGAGTAGCAAACCAATCATCTCCACATAATTCTACTAAGATTTCATTTTCATCCCTATTATACATAAATTCATATGTGTATTTAAAATAATTAGTGGGAGAATCTAAATTTTCTTTATTATCAATGATATGAAATCTTTTGTCTTTTTCTACTATTTTATTAACTTGTTCTAAAGTATTATCAGTAGAAGCATCATTAACATAAATAACTTCATAATTAGTATAAGTTTGTTCTAAAATACTTTCTAAATGAGTTTCAACCCAATCTTCATTATTATATGAACAACATATTATGATAAATTTATTTTGCATATATATATTTTTTATATGAATTAATTGTTTTACTTAAACCTAGTCTTAAATTAGATTTAGGTTCCCAAGAAGTCATTTTAATTAATTTACTATTATTACCACAAGTATAGTTAGTATATGAATTTTTTCTATCTTTTGAAGAATCAAAATTAATATCAATATTAATAGAGTAAATATCTTTTATTTCATTAATTATATCTTTTATTTTATACTGATTTCCTGAACATATATTAAATACCCCACAACAATTAGAAGAAATTAAGTCTTCTACAGCTAAAGTAAAATCATCAACATGTAAATAATCTGCTACAGAATTACATGAATTTAGGGTAAGTTTTTTATTATTTTCAAATGCATCTATGACTTTAGGTATTAATCTATTAGGTATGTCATATTGCCCATATATGTAACAAGGTCTTAACCATAACCATTTAAAATTATTAATTTTACAAAATGTTTTTGAAAAAATTTTAAACATATTTTTAGAAGCTCCATAATAATTATTTGGATTTTCTTTATCTACTTCTTTAGAAATATCTGACTTAACACCATATTCTGCAAATGATCCTATTCCTATATAATATAAATTTTTTAACTTAGATAGGGTTTTACTTAATTCGAATATAATATTAAGATTATCAAATTGTTCATAACTATTAACATCATTAAATTTATTACCTGCATACCAACCATTATTTATAAAGATATCAGGTTGGAATTGGGTTATTTCTTTTTTAATTTCAGTTAAATTAGAATTCCTTACAGTAATAGGTTTAACATTATAATTTTTAGATAAATGAAGTAATAAATTTTTTCCTAAAAACCCATTAGCTCCACTAATCATTATTTTACATTTATTAGAAGATTTCATTTATGTTAATAGGATTTTTATTTCTTCATTAGACATAAAAGGAGCATTTAAGGAAGAAAATGATTTATCTAAATTGCTTTCTTCTTCTTGTTTTTCCTTAAATAAAAAAATTAAATCATTAGTTATTTTAGTATAAGGTATTTCTTTAGTACTTATTAAAGTTTCATTAAGTTTTTCTCCTGGTCTTAAACCTATTACTTCAATATTATCTGACATAATTTTAGCTAATTTTAACATATTAACTGATTTCATTTTTTTAGATAATACAAAACTTTCTTTAAATTTACTTGAATAATCAATAGCATCATGTATTAAATGAGCTGCATCATTACTAGAAAACATTAATCGATTCATATCGACACTTGTTAGTTTTAATGGAAGGTTTTTTTCTAGTAAACTTTTAAAAAATGGGATTACAGAACCTTTACTACCAGCTACATTAGCAAAACGTGTACACACAAATTTAGTTTCTTGATTATGATACTCACTAAATATTTGTTCCATCATTTTTTTAGTGTACCCATATACACTTTCAGGAGAACATGCTTTATCAGTACTAACACCTACTGTAAGTGGGACTTTAGCTCTTACACTAGCTTTAACAACATTTAAACTACCATTTAAGTTGATTTCTACTGCTTTACTAGGATTTATTTCTGCTAAATTAACATGTTTTAATGCAGCAGCATGTATTACTATATCAGGTTTAATAGACTCAAAAGTATTTACTAATTGATCTAAATCACATATGTCTCTTATAAGAGTTTTGACTTTAGGGTATTTATATTTTAATTCAGTTATATGTTCTTCTCCCCTACTAAGACTAAAAAACTGATATTTATTATAATATTTTTGTATAAACGCAGAACCTACTGTACCTGTCCCCCCTGTAATTAAAACCTTTTTCATTATATTAAATATTTAGTTATATCTGATTTCCATTTTTCTATATTATAATATTTTTGGTATTTTTGTTTAGAAATATTACTACATTCAGTATAAAATTCTTCATCATTAACCAAACGTATAGCTAATTTTCTTGCTTTTTCAACATCATCTACATCTACTGATAAATTAGGATGACATATATTTTGTGTATCTACATTTTTATTACCTATGCAAGGTATTCCAAAATAAGCACAATTTAAACTAAAGGTTCCAGCTGCCGCAGTAGGCATTAAATGAACAGCATATTTAAAAGTAGAAAGAGTTTTCATCCAATTTAACCAAGTTAGTCTAGAAAGATGGTTTAAATCTTCAATTTGATCTTCATTTTCTCTTTGTGCGTGAGAATTAGGGATCCACTTTTCAGCATTAAATTCATCCGCTACTACATAACTTTGAAAACCTCCATACCATCTAGCAAAATTTCCCCCAATTATTACTTTATTAGTAGGATTAGGAGTTATTTCTGATAAATGATGGTGTATCATAATGGGGGGAATAGTAGTAATTAGTTTAGAGGGAAATAATCCTTTGTAAAATTTAATGTCAAAATTATTATGAGCAAATATAGTGTCCATACTTGATAATAAATTATAAAAATTAAATTGGTCTATTATATTATAATCATTAAATAACCATGTAGGACCCTCTTGTATATAATGAACTTTTTTATTTTGTTGTTTTAAAACATTTCCTATATTTTGGGATAAAAGAGAAGAAACAGGATTAATATTATTTGATATTTCTACACCCACCATGTTTAAATTTAAAGTTCCTTTAGGAAACATAATAAAAACATTATCATAATCCTTAACTTGACTATAATGGGCTAAAGGAACGTGTGATGCATCTAAAAGATACATCCATGCACTATCATTTCTCATATCAGGATGATCTTTTGGTATTTTTCCTTGCCATCCCCCCTCAGTTAAAAAGACATTTTTCATGAAAAGAATTCTTTTATTTTATCACAAACATAATCTACATCCTCTAAAGTCATACCATGGTGGGCTCCTAATAAAAATCCATTAGCCATTATAGTGTCTGAATTTTTAAATTCTTGTAAATATTCTCTATAAATTGGGTGACGTGTAACGTTACCTGCAAATGTAACTCTAGTTTGTATATTTTGTTCTTCTAAAAATGTTAATAATTCTAATCTTCTTTCTGTTTGGAGTGGTACTGCTAACCAATTTGGTTTAATACTATCATCTGGTAAAGTAATTTCAGGAACATCTTTGAGGTTTTCTAAATATCTTTCAAAGTTAGCTCTTCTTACTTTTTCGAATGTTTCAAATCGTTCTAATTGAACTAAACCAAATGCAGCATTCATTTCACTACATTTCATATTGTATCCTAATACACTGT
>Ga0181416_1000190_pt1 | contig 16746 bp, 9 predicted proteins | sample 39SPOviralmetaG_FD_130141 | JGI IMG/M metagenome (GOLD analysis project Ga0181416, IMG submission 130141) | Marine viral communities from the oligotrophic San Pedro Time Series (SPOT) site, San Pedro Channel, CA, USA - 39 SPOT_SRF_2013-01-16 | ecosystem: Environmental > Aquatic > Marine > Strait... | reverse complement strand
GTTCCAAAAGCAAGAGATATAGAGAATAACCAATTATCACCAGTAGCAAATGTTAATACTTGGGCGGTTGATAATGCTAAATATATGACTAGACGATTTTGTATTCCTCTAAAAGTTGGTTTATTTGGCGCTTATGAAGCAGATGAAAAGGCAATTCCAGTTATGGCTATGGGAGGATTAAGAATAGAAATTACATTAGCAAAAGCAAAAGACGCAGTGCAAAAACTTGCTGGTTGTTATATAGATACTGCATATAATAGTGCAGAAAATAGAGTTCCCGTTGATTGGGTTGAAGGACACGCCACATTAACTGATGGAGCAAATTTAAGTGCTGGAACTGATTGTAATGTAGTATTTGATTATACTGGAGTAGCAAGTGCTGGTTGGAGTGGAACACACGGAGCAATTACAGCAGAACAAGCACAAGATTTAGGATTACTTATTGGTATGGCGTGTAGTATTACTGGAACTATTCAAGGTGGAGGCGTTTATGAAAAAACTGGCGTCATTAGTGCTGTTGCTTTGGATACTGACCGAAAACAAATTGTTAATGGAGTTCAAGTAGATACTTGCACTAAATTAACTATTACTTTTGTTGTAGACGCTGGGCCTAATGTTTTAGCAACTGGAGCAGTATTTAAACTTTTACAGACAAACCACAACTACGAAATTAAGAATACTGAATTCCGATTACTTCAGTTAGTAGCACCTCCTCAAGTAAGCGACGGTGTTATTAAAGGTATTGACTATGAATTTACTGGTTATGAAGTTTTCTTTGATAATATCCCTAGTGGAACACTCCGACACCAAATCCCCATTAATTCAGTAGCAAGTAAAGCAGTAGCACTTTTCACTCAACTTCACTATACACGAAATGCTGACGGTGATTTAGAAGGCACACAAGATAAAATAGGTGGTAATTTACCTAGAGACACTTTAGTAAATGAAATTGTATACTTTATCAATAACCGTCTTTATCCGCTTAGGTCATATAACCCACAGAAACACGCTGATAGGGTATTATGTCTTAATGAACTTGTTAAAGCATTTAGAGCAATTGGTAAACAGCCTCTCAATTTAGGCGCTGTTGATTATTGCGATATGGAAGATTATACAAATACACCTCTTATTGCTCGTGAATTAGCAAGAGGAGGTATGGTTTTTGACCTACGAAATGCCGAGCCAGAAATCAGACTTGGTTTTAGTGGAACTCGTGGTGCAGCAGATAAAGGTATATTAAGAAGTAATACTTATGTATTTTCTAAAAAGGTTATACAAACAACGGCAACTGGCGTGCAGGTCATTCATTAATTTTCCAATAGCGTCTTCTATTGAAGGCAATTTTAAATTATCCATTATATAATAATATAATATATACTTATATAATGAACGGTGTTAATGATAAAAGACTTAAAGTAAAATTAACCGATTTAAAAAAAAAACCTTCTTTTGAATTACTACAATGTATAGGCAAAGTTGCTAGTCAAGATATAACCCCTCACGCATTCGCAAAAGTGAAACCACCTAAAGGCCCAAAAATAGAAGAAATATTTATAAAGGGCGGCAAAAAAATAGATAAGCAACCAATTAAATCTAAAAGTAATAAACTTAAAAAAAAAAAATCTAAATAGATTATATAAAAATGGCTAACTTATTTGATTACCAAGTCAATTTACAACCAGCAGTTATGGATATTAGAAGTGAAACTTTAGAACCAATTTCAAGTTCTACTATGAGATATGTTTTCCGATTAGACCAAGCTGGAGAACTTGATAGTAATTCTATGCTTTTATTTAAACCATTACTTGCAGCAAATGACGCTAATAGACAACATAACCAAAGAGTTAATCCGTGGGGAGGTGGATTACTTGCTATTAAACGAGCAACATTCCAAGTAGGAGATTACATTTTAAACGACATTCAAGATGTAGGTCGTATTTCAAATTTGGTTGATATGGGAACTATTAATTCTAGTAATGCTTCAAAATATAACGGACATTATTTCAAAAATAATTTTCAATACAAAGTATTAGAAAGTGGCGGGACTGCTGGTGTTAATCTTGCGGGAGGAACAGAAAGTCAAAGTGGAGGCACTGGTAGTATTGTATATGATAGAAAAAGAAGTGGATTGGATTTTGGTATAGTTCATAATAACGCCGTGCACGGTAAAGTAAATAATTGTATTATTACTAATAATGTAGATACTAACCACCAAATCGGTATACCTTTAGGAAATCTTTTTCCTTGTCTTAAGGGGCAGAATATTCCACTATTTCTTTTCCAAGATTATAGGATTATTATTACTGTAGAGTTTGCAACTTGTAATAATTGGGTTAATATGGCTAGAAAAGATACTAACCACAATTCACAGATTTCAATTGCGGGGGATGTAATTCCAACTGAAGTCAAATTACAAGTAGATTATATTATTATGCCTAGTGAAATTCAGAATAAACAAAGGGAAATGACTGCAGCACAAGGCGGATTAAATCTAGCGTTTCCCGATATTATAAAGATTGAAAAACAGATTGCCGCTGCTGGAGCAAACGACGCTGCTAATAGTGGTTTAACTCAAAATGTAGAACATAGAATAGGTATGGATAATAAAGAAGTCCATTCAATTTATATGTTAAGGCAAATTAGTCATAATAACCCTCAAAATGCAGATAAACTATTTTTGAATGCGAGGTGCGACGGTATGGATATGGAAGAGTATAATGTGAATATTGACGGTGTCGATGTATTTCAAGAACCAAAATGGAGCCCTTCAAGTCAATATGACGAAATTACTAATTGTTTAGGAGATACACTTAAAGTCCCTAGACCAGTATATTTCAATGACGCTAATACATATATGAGCCGTCTTGCTGATAGTGCTGGCGGTTTGTTAGGTAAATTCAAACCTTTATGTCTTGACCTTAGAAATGGTAATGGCGGTATTGTAGGCGGTGGGCGAAGTATTGGCGCTTATCCTATTATATGGAAATATCAGAGACGACCAACTGCTAGGGTTCTTAATAAGGCTGGGGCAGGTAATGAAGCTGGCGAATTAGTCCAACGACTTAATGACGCTATGTCTGTAGATTACTTTGTCTATTGTAGTAGAACTGCCAATATTAGTTCCACACCTAGTGGGACAAGTGTTATGGTTGCATATTGATTACTATTGCTACGCTATATGCTACATATACTTTTTTAAATTTTTTTCTACCATTATTTTATAAACAATGGTAAAATTAACTAAAAAGGAGCAATTGCAAGCCAAATTAGCAAAAAAAAAACAAGATGAAGAAGAAAAAGCAGCAAGACAAAAAAGAAATGCATTAGCAGAAGCAGAAGTAAAAAGGTTAGCTAACAGAACACCAGCAGAAGTAGCGAAAGATAAGCAAAAAGCAGAAGAAGCCCAACGATTAGAAAAACTAAGAGTAGAAGACAAATTATTAGAACAGAAAATTAGAGTATATGAAAATTTAGAAGCATATTTCAAAACATTACCCGAAACATTTATAAGCAGTATGGAGCAAACTCAAGCCAATGCATATAATAATTTTCAAAAGGTTAGGTCGCAGGAAAATTTTAAAGAGTTATCGGACAGAGCAGCAATAATAAATTTGTTAAAGGAAAACGGTATAGGTGTAGATGAAGAAAAAGCATTTAATTTTGTTGAGTTAATGACTAGAACATTAATAGGTAATGTTGATTTTGTAAAAAGGGCTGATAGGCTTGCTAGATTTGGTGGGCCAACAATGGGTGTAAAAAGTGAAAGCGGAAATCTTTTTATAAGTAGTATAAATCTTTTTGGTGGAACACCATTAGATGTAATGTTAGCAACTTTTGGAATACCCGCCAATCAAGTTAATTATATAAGAGAAAGTTCTATACTCGGCATTGATAAAGAAATGTATGGTGCAGCAGATTTTCAAATACAAGGAACATTGCAGCAACAGTATTTTATGTTTGAAAAAATAAAAAAAGCGCAAGAGAAAGAAAATATTACGACTTCATTACAAGATTTAACGGCAGAAGAAAGACAATCATTTCAAACAGAACACCCAACAGCAGCAGCGTCAATAGAACCAGTTGTAGCAGAACCAGTTGTAGAACAACCCGCAAAAAAAGAAAAAACAGCAGAACAAAAAGCAGCAGCAAAGGCAAAAAAAGAAAGACAAAAACTAGCAAAAAAGGCGAAATTAAAAGAACAAAATGCAAAGATTAAAGAAGAAGGCAATACTATTACTGGAGGAGGTGCACCTTCACAAAAATTAAAACCTAAACCCGAACCCGAACCCGAACCCGAACCCGAACCCGAACCCGAACCCGAACCCGAACCCGAACCCGAACCCGAATTCGGAGGTGCAGCAGCAGCAGAAACACAAGCAGAAGAAAAAGTAAGACAAAAAAAAGAAAAAGCAGATAGAGATAAGGCAAAAAAAGATAAAAGAAGAGCAGAAAGAAAAGCATTAGAAGCAGCAGAGACTGAAAAGGCAGCAAAGGCAGAAAAGGCAAAAAGAGAAGAAGAAGAAAGACAAGAAAGACAAGCAGTCGAGACTGAAAAAACAAATTATTTATATAGTAGATTGCTTGGTGAAGTTGGTAGTGAAATGATAAGAGAAACTGCTAAAGAAGTATTAGCAGAAAAAGATATAGCGGAGCAACAAGAAAGAGGAAGGCAGACCGAAGAAAAAAGAAAAAGAATTAGTAGTAAATATAGAGATTTAATTGCAAAACATAAAATTAGAAAAGTAAATCAATCCATAGAAGAAAAAAAGGGTAAAGTAGATAGAGTATTAAAGGATTATATGGAAGGCGCACAACATTTGAAAGGGGCAGGTGAAGTAGTTAATGCATTAGACCTAAAAAAATTAACTAGAGCACACAATAGAGGTAGGTATTTGGAAAATAATAGATTTAAAAATTTATTAACAAAATTACATAGGGCAAGTGGAGACGATAAAGATATTATCAGAGCAGCATTAAGAAAAATTACAACTAGTGAGGAAGGTGGTGCTCTGGCATTTTACCAAGCAAGACAAGATAAAGTAGATAGAATGTTGAGTGCTAAGGATTATTTAAATCAAGCAAGGGGTTTACCTATTAATAATCCCTCTCAAACAGACACAAGGTATGGAAGTTTTAAAGATATTGATAAACATTTAGATAGAGTTTTTGATAGAAGTGCTGCTAGAGTAAGTGAAGAGCGCTCTAGTATACCAGCATTTCAAGAAGGCGTATTAGAAGCAAAAATAGGTGAAAGGCAAGAAAGGATAGACCGTGGAATAGAAGCACATTTTCCACAAGATTTAGATATAAGAGCAGAGGAAATAGGAAGAATTGGTAGTAGAGTAGCAGAAAAAGGCGCGCCGCCGAATATTGAACTTGCAAGCGCACAAATGGATAGTGCAGCAGTTTTTGGGTTTGAAAATGTAAAAGAATATGGAAAAGAAAAAACAAGATTATTGCAAAGTGATATAGGAACTACAGACTATACCCAAGGACAAAGAATGCAAGCATTTCAAGATAAAAAAACTGGTAATTATAGAAAAATTTGGGCGGCAGAAGGAACAGTATTGAAAAGTTCTGCTATGGATACTTCAGAACCACAAGAAGACGAAAAAAAAACTTTACTTGAAAATTTAGGTAGTTTTATGACTTTAACAGATACAAGAGAACAAGAATTTTTAAAAGGTCAACTAACACAAAACCCAGCAAATAGGGAAATAGCATTAAAAGTATTAAATGATTTTATTGATGAAAAAGTTAATTTAGAACTTGGATTTACAGAAGATACAAAAAATGAATATAAATTTGAAAAATTTTATGATAGAAAACCAAACGGGCAATATGTAATTTCCCCAAATAAATTAACAGAATTTGCACCCATATTACGAGAACGAATTAATAGAAAAGTAGGAATACAACAAATTAGAAATCAATTGCAAATATTTACAGATATAGAAAATTCGCCTTTATTTCAATTACCAGCAACAACTACGACGGAAATTGGAATACATACCGAAACTCCCAAAGTTATTTTTCAAAATTCAAGTGTAGATGCAAACGACCATTCTAGATATAGAACAGAAATACAATCAATAATTAATAGGTCATTAGATAGGGAAGACGACGGAACGCCAAGACTAGTTGACGGCAGAGAACAATTTGCCGCTGGTAAAGAACCATATATGTTTGTAAATAGTCCTAGAAAAAATCAAAATACTTTTGGTGGTTTAGATTTTATAAATTATTTACAAAGATACGAATTTACAGAACATAATGCAGATGGTGAAATAGTGCCGAAATATATGTCTGATAATCAATGGTCGGGATATAATGTAAACCCTAATAGTGGGAAAGTATATGGAAAACCAGCAGTTTTTGAAAATACATATTTTGGAAGTCATCAAGTTTTATACGGTCATACATTTCCTACTTACGGCATTGACGAACCCTATGCTGATTTAGACAGCACAGCAGTTTTTGAAGAATTTGATAGATTTTCAGAAGGAACTGTTTTTAAAGTAAGACAAACAGATTTAAGAAATCCATTAGGGGGGGAAAGTAGTGCTGTAGGTGGTGTTGCTGGTTTTGGAACTTTATTTCAAAGACCAATTGCAAAAGTTAAAGCAACATACGACCAAGTATTATCTGATACTTATAATCCACCAGTTTCTCTTACTGCATTATTACCAACTAGCGGAGGTGGTTTTAAACCAATAGAACAAGAAGACATATTAAGGAAGGATGCGGGTTTTTCTTACGGTGCAAAACAAGGAGATACGAATATATATGAACCCGATTATGAACCTATTAGAGAAGGTAGATTATTAACTAAAAAAAAATCAGCAGCTAGTGCAAGGACTGCTTTTAGAGACGCACAAAGAAACGCAGCAATGGGATTACCTTATGGTTTTAAGAAATTTTCGGAATTAAGAAAGTAAATTTATAAAAGTGCCAGTATGAAAAATAAATCGTGTTTTTCGTGTTTTTCGTGTTAGTTTTCAAAATAAAAAAAAAAAATTAATTCTGTAAAAAAAAACACGAAAAACACGAAAAACGCGATTTTTTTTTCATACTGGCAGAAATGACGGCAGCAAGTTGAAAAAAAAAAAATTGATTTTTATTTTCTGATTAAAGAATAAATAAAATGTATAACCAAATGAACGATATTGTTTCTGCTGATACTGAAGAAATTGAAGGCCAACAAGCCACAATTTCACAACCACTCGCAAATATGTCTAATGACGAACTAACAACCGCACTTGAAGATTATATAGAAATGGAAGAAACACACCATTTCCTAGGAATACAACTTGAGGGACTTTCCGACTTTTGGGCGGAGAATGTCTTTGAAGAAAACCAACAACAAATGGACGACGGCGAAATACCTATGACTTCGATGTATTCACCATTCTTTACCTTTCACCGAGGAGGAAACCGTAGAATGAACGCACGACAAGAAGCATTCCGATATTGGGAACACGACAGAGATTTAGGTAATAGTATGGGTATGCCTCCATACGCTGCTGTTCGCCACAATACCATTCAAGATATTCACGACCTACACCGACGGGGATTTGAATGGTTATTACCCCACGGAGCAAGACAAGAACAAGTGGATTACCTTGAGGAATATGTTATTGAAAGAGCAAACGAACGAGAAAGGTATGACGGAGGTTGGGCGTATTGGTCTCCTTCTAATCAAAGAAGACCACAAGACCACCCACTATATGACGATATGGTGCAAGAAATGATAGACCAATCGGAAGGAAGCGACACCCCACTTACAGAAATGTCGGACGGCACTTTTACTGGCGATTATAGTGAATTCCTTACAGACGACAACTTCCTCAATGGGTATTATACTACTATGGACGATATGGACCAATTCCAAGACGAAGTATCGTATGCGGCAGAAAATGGTGAAGATATGCAAGAAGCATTTATTAATTCACTACCACAAGCACCAGTAGGAGAACCAACAATAGTTGACGACGACTTTGCTGATAATAGGACTGGCGAAGAAGACCTTATTGCCCTACCAACTGGACGAATTCCACTAGAAGATAAAGTCAGAGTTGGTAGAGATATTATTAATCCTTAAATAAACAAAACGACTTTATAAAGAAAAAAAAATTGATTTTTTATTTTAAACCATTTAGAAACAAATGACTACTAAAGAGTATCCCACTAAAACTACTATGGAATTACAAAAAGAAAATGAAAAATTAAAAATTGAGGTTGCTAAATACGAAAAAACCAAACAATCAAAACGAATTAGACAAAGGCGATATTATAACAACAAATTCAAAATAAATGAGAGTTTAAGTGATGAAGAAAAGGAAAAAATCATAGAAAATAAAAAAAGACTTAACTTACTAGCACAAAAAAGATATAATAAGAACCCCGAAAAAAACAGAACACGATGTAGGAATAATTATTTTGAAAAATTATCACCCGAAAAACAAAAGTTATATTTAATTAGAAAAGCAGCAAGAGAAGAAAGAAAAGCAATGGAAGATAGAAAACAAGTATATATTAATTCTTATAACAAGAGTAGCACAGTCGCATAGGATTACCTTTGTAATCTTTCATAAAAACACGCATAGTGTCGCAATTAGTGCATTTTACTCTTCCAGCATAACAACATTTTTTACACCATAATTTTCTTGCTTCATTTTTAAATTCATAATTTTTTTTTACACTATATTCATTACAAGCAATACACTTGTTATGAGTATATTTTTTTTTCTCTTCTTTACAAGTATCAGACCACATTGATAATTTATTGTATAGTTCTTCTACACCTTCTAAATCTTTACAAAACTCTTTACTACTTTCTATACATTCCGAACCTAACAATATATATCTCCAATGTTGTCCGTAATTAGGAAAAGTCATAACAGTAATTCTAGTAATATGAGATTTACCACATATACAATTAACAGTTCCGCCAACTTGATTATATGGGTGCAAAAATGTAGTAGAAAATTCCTCTTCAAACTTTTCCAAACTTTTTGCTTCTATATATCTATGATATTCCATATCCATTAGGGCAGTCCACCCATTAGTAGAAGGTGTATTCCTTTTTAGACTATCAGTTAGTCTTGAATATAATTTATTAGTTGCTTCAATTATTTTTTCTTCAGAAGTCGTCATTTTAAGTATTTTTCGTGTTTATTCTTTAAATGTATTTAATTAACCAAAAAACACAATGAAAAAAAAAAAATTGATTTAAAATTATCGTGCTGATATAAAGTATAACAAAAATGTCCTACACCAACCCACAAGAACTTTATACTGCTTTTAAAGAGCATACTGAAAAAACTATAAAACAATCATTAGAAGAATACTATGTAAATCTTAATAACCCACAAGGTATTAATGCAGTTCCAGTGTATATTAATCCCAAATCAAAAAACAAAGTGCCTTGTTTTATAACACGAAGTGATATTGAATTACCATATTCAGTATGGAATTCCGATGAAGTTGAAATTCACACACAATTTCTCAAAGATACTAAACACGAATTTAATGGAAAGTATTTGGACGATATGTGCGAACATTACCTTTTCTTACTAAACAATGTTATTGATGACGGTTATATACCCCATTTTGCAATCTTGGATATTGATAGTATTGACGAACTATTTACATTATACAAAAATGGTTTTCCACTCTTTGATACTCCTTTCACATTATCAAGTAGAAAGAAACTACCTCACTTTATTATGAGGACTACTGGACCGTTTAAACAAATACTAGGTAAAAGTCTTGAAGAACCAAAAGACTTTGATATTATTACTAATTACATATTGGAAAAAAGGAATGCTACTGTATATAGTGTGAGTGCAGGCGGACAACCTTGTTATAATAGAACCCAATTAGTAGAATGGACTGGAATACCTCGTAATTGTTTTGTTTCTAGACATTACGAAACATTACGACAAGACAAAATAGACAAGTTGAACGGCAACAATCAAGTCAAACTAAAACAAACCTACTCAAAAAACAAACCTACATACCACATTGACCTCAATGGTAAAAAGATTGAACCTATCAATGAAACTATACCATTACTTCAACTTGAGAACATTATGGAATGTCTTGACTGGAATAAATACAAAGACTATACTAACTGGTATAAGTTTGCTCGTGTAGTTATTAGTATGGTTGATAAGAATGGCGAACCCGAAGACTACCTTAAACTTCTCAATAAGTTTTATGTGAATGACCCACGGTTCAATGAGAAAGGGTTTGAATATGAAAATCGGAAGTTGTTTGTAGATTTCCTCAATGACCCTTCAAGTAGCGAGTTCAATGTAGGACAACAAAGCGGTGCAGAATGGTTGTATGACGAACTATACGCCAAGAACCGTGATAAGTGGATTGACTATGCCTTTATGGGTCATAGACAGATTGACCCTAAGATATTCAAGAGGTTATACCACGCAGAAGCAATCAAGGTCTTCAATACTCGTTGCTCGTATATTGGGGATATTGATATGTATGTATATTACAATCCTAGTCAGAATGAGATACAGTTTGTAAAAGAAGCACAACTCAAATCTCAATACAGAAAACTATACTACACTAAAGTTGTAGTAAAGGAAATTAAAGGTGGGACAGTTGAAAAAGAAGTGTCCTCCCCCTTTATTACTATGTGGATGGATAGTGAATATGGTGCAGCATATATGGGTGGTGCGTGTTGCAAACCTCCTCCTATGCGTTGTAAGAAAGACCAATTCAACTTATATACTGGTTGGCGTGTGGACGAGACGACAACCTATGACGAGGAAATTAACAAAATGAGTAAGAAGGATTTGGAAGAAGGACCACTCAAATTCCTACTACAACACCTCAAGTATTTAAGTGGTGAAGACCAAACGGAAGCAGCATACGAATACCAACTTAAATACTTCGCACACTTACTTAAACACCCCGCAGTATTACCTCGTGTAAGTATATTGTGGTTAAGTGTTCCTCGTGTAGGTAAAAATCAGTTCTTGAACTTCTTAGAAAACATTATGGGTTCTAAGTATTACCACTCGTCAGCAAGTAGTCGTGATATTCTCGGCGACTTCAATGATGTAATTCGTGGTAAAATGCTTATCAATCTTAATGAATTCAAACAAGGTTGGACTGTAATGGAAGCATTAAAAGAACTCATTACAGAAACTACAATGTCTACTCGTGAGAAACATAAGAATACAATTCGTATTCAGAATTTCATACGACTTATCATTGCTTCCAATCTCAAACACCCACTCAACATTGAATACAAAGACGGTCGGTTTGTTGTATTCCGTTGTAATCCTATCACCACTACGGAAGAATTCAAGGAAAGCGGTTATATGACTACATTACACCAAAACATATCTTCACTCTATACTCAGAAATGTTTTCTACAATACTGTAGAAAGTATGTAAATGTTGGTTCGTCATACAACTTTGAACTCAATATGGTAAAGACGCAAGAATACAAAGACCTACAAGCTCGTAGTATTCCGTATGAAATTAGGTTCTTTAGGTATTGGTTAAACAACTACTCTAAAGACTTTTATGTAGGTGCTAAAAGAAAATTCAGTTATAAGGACAACCTACAACAAAAACAACTATGGTCGTTATTTACTAAATTTCAGACCAGCGAGAATGAAAAACTCTCATTCATTACTAAATCTGTATTTATTAATGATATGGAGAAACATAAAATCCGTGATAGTGGTGCGTCATATCTGAAGGCAAACAACTCTCATATAATCAACCTTATAAAAACTAATCAGAAACTATATGCACTTGACGCTGATAGGTGTAAGTCATTCTTTGACGACGAAGGCGTAGACTATGATAGTCTTGATTTTGTTGAGAGTGAAAGCGACAACGACGACGACACCGACGACGACACCGACGACGAAGAAGACGAATAAAGCATTATGACTGCGTCTGTATTGCTTTGCCTATCTACCGCTTTGTGTATTATCGTCTCGTGGGTCTTCTTGTTCTTTGTGCTTATTTTTATTTTTTTCTACATTTCCACTTTTGACTTGTTGTGAAACACCCATAGTCAATGGTGAATTTTGAGGCATAGGCATATTAATTTTCAAAATAACTGAACTATTTTCATCTAATTCTGCTGGAGTTAAGTTGGGATTTAAAACCTTAATTTTTACTGAATTCAAATTTTTAGTTTGATTTAGTGTATGGACTATATCACTATCACTTGTTATGAAATCTTGATTACTTAAATTACTAATTGGAACAACAGATAATAATGGAAGGGGTTGCCCTTGTTTTAATTCGTCTTGTGAATTATCCACTATATCACTAGTTATAATAAAATAACCTTGGTCGCTTAAATGGGGTAATTTAGTAGCAATAATAGATTTACTACTTGATAAAACTGGAACTCGTGTTTTACCTTGATACATAGAATTATCATACGAAAATTCCATATCAAAAACATCTGCAAAAGCATTTTTAGCAGAACCAGTTAAGGGGTTTTGTTCTAATGATACAGAAGCGTAATCAGTTAAATTACTATTTGCTTGACCTCCATCCAATCCTTCAGTAATTATTTCATAATCATAACCGTAATATGGTTTAACTGGATTTGTATTGTCGTAAGTTCTGATTACTTGTGATATGAGACCTGCCTTTTTTTCGTCGGGATTTACTTTACCGCTTACTGGTTTTTCGGTATATTGGAATAATAAGTTATTGAATGTAGTTGATATTGTTGGACCACTATCCAATCCAATATCGCCCTTTGTAGTCTTACCATATAATACAAAGTCTTCATTTTTAAAATACATTTTATTTCTTGGTTCGTAATATGTATTTGCTCTTCTGCTAAGTCTTATAGTTTCACTATTACCAGTTGCTAGTGCTTCTGCAGAGGGTTCATTAGTATATTTATCAACTGGTAAATCGTAATATGGGACTTTCTCCCAACTCTTTTCAGATTGTAAATTATCATAGGTAAAACCTAAACGAGCCCATAATGTATTATTCCACGCTTTTTTTGCTTTATCTTCACTTGAAAAGAAATCTTGAAATTTCCACAAATATTCAAAGTCATCGTGATAAACTTTGTAAGGATGTCCGCTATCTGAAATCTTTGTAAATGTTTTGGGGTCTATATCACCGTATTTTTTTGCTGTATGGTAAGCCCAATTATATATGGCTACACCTCCTACTCTATCTTCATTATTACTTAATACACTACGGATTTTTTCTCGGAAACCTGCAGCACCATTTCCTTTATTAAATCTTTCTTCGTATGCTCTTTGTGCCGCCGACCATTGGTTTCTATCTGTCGTTCCAGTAGTGTCTATTATATTTTGTATTATTGCCTCTGTTCGTCTAGGTTCAATCATAAAGTCTTCTAATCCCGTTGCTTGTCTTCTTACATACACGCATTCTTGACCCTCACTAGTCATAGGATTACCTCTCATATCAGCACTTGGTATTCTTTTTGATTGGTGAAGTCCTTGTATAGCAAAAGCAGATTTATCACTATCGTAAGAAAAAGAAAAATCGGGTGTGCCTACATAGTATCCGTCCTTAAATATATCATATTGATATTGTGCTGGTGAAACTCCAATATGAACTTTTTGTTCTTGATTGACTGGATATAAATTGTTATGACTGTCTTTTTTAGGGTGTTGTATAATATCCGGCTTTCCATTTGACTTACCTACATAATGTAAACCAATTTGATTATCGTTATTACTCATATCTAATCCATTAGGAGGAGCTGTAGAGCGTCCATAACAATTAACTCTAGATTGAAAACCATATCTAAATAATCGTCTTGTATTAACAGTCCAATTTCCGTCGCTTTCAAATAAATAAGCATTAGCACCTGCCTCTTTACCACTATTTCGGTCTTGGTAGTCGTCGTGTATCCACATTTTCACAAGTTGATTATAGTAATGAACTGGAATATATAATAGTTCTTCGGTAGTAGGTAATGCTGGGCGTCTTCCTTTTAATTTTGATTGTATGCAAGTTCTTTCGGGAAATGCAGGGTCTAATGCTTGAGTTGTTCCGCCAGCTGGAAATTCATTATACGCCAACATAGCGTTTGGAACAGTTTTAAATTCTTGAGTAGTAGCGTTAGAATAATAAGTTATATTACTTAATAATTGTAATGGATACCAAGGCAATCCGTAAGCGTCATTAAATCCTACATAATGAAGACCATTTAGACCACTTGGATTATAATTTGGGAACATTTCTGCTGGTTCGTCGGGTGGCCCGTATGTTGGGTGTCCGTTTGTTGTTTGTGCTGGGTTAAAATAACTATCTTGTGAATATACTGCATATAAATTATCATTAGGTTTTTGATAGTTAGTTGAAGCGTCTTCCCCGTCTACTGGACCTGCACTAAAATCTACATCAATACTACCGTCTCTATCTTCTCCTTTAGTTCCACTTTCACGAAGAGCAAATCTATCTAATGCACGAGCCTTAGTATATATACCATTAGTTTCCAATGTTCCCCTAAATGTTTGACTGTTTTGTTTATTGATTATAGTATCAGTATAATAGTCGTCATTTTTCAGATTAGTATATTTACCGTTGATTTGATTTTCAATTAAATCTGCAATTTCAGCAATTGAATATACACCCTTCTTAATTAAAATATCAACTGATTTTACATAAGGTTTAAACCTATAATCGGGTAGTCTAGTTGAATTTAAATTATCGGGTATTTTATCGTGTAGTCCTATTGCGTCCCCAAAGGTTAAATCATTGTCCTCAGTAGTATAAGTTTCTGTAGCGCCTGCAGTATCATTTACTAGTGCTTGTGTAGGGTCTTGACCTCTTGCGACATAGATAGCCATCATAGGGTATTCACTATATCCAGTAATATATGGGTCATTTAGGTTATGAAATTCCCCTCCTTGTAATCGTGGATTTTCACCATAAGTTAAACCGCCTAATGTTCCCCCGTCATTTTCAAACATTGCTATTCTTTGTGCGGCGTTGGGTTGTCCGTAGTATTTACCTCCATTGTGTTTTGTCCCATTACTCGCTTGTATTCGTGTAATATCATATTCATTTCCAAATATATTATCTCCAGCGTCTACTGTTGCAGTCGGATTAAATGCTGCTCTATTATTCAATATACCGAAGGGCATAAAAGAAGGAGTATATGCAGTATTATCAGTGCAGGCAGTATTGGGTCTATTATCATACTCAAAACTAGGTTTCGGCACCCAGTGTGGATTATCACTTAAATATATTGAAAAAAAAAGAGTTTCGGTTATGTCTTCTTCTATTTCTATAGTAGCGCCACTAATACCTTGTTTATGAAGAAAGACATCTTGAATTCCGATTTCTGTTCCAGCTGGTAATTGAATAGTGTTAGACAACTTATACTCCCACTCACTATTAGTATCACTAGATTTAACAGAACTATTTTGTCTGTTGGTGTCTATGTAAATGGTATTCATTATTAATAAGTAAGATATTTATTTATACTTTAAATCCTAAAAAGGTCAGTATGAAAAAGAAATCGTGTTTTTCGTGTTTTTCGTGTTGGTTTTCAAAATAAAAAAAAAAAAAATAATTATTAAAAAATAACACGATAAATACGATTTTTACGATTTATTTATCACACTGACTTAAAGCAGACATAATTTGAGGTTCATACAAATCTCTACCCTTCTCAAACATATCTATCATTTTTAAGAACGCCTCTCTTCCTTCCAATGCTTTCTTCATAGTTTCGCATATTTTTAATGTAGCACCTTCTCCTTGGTGTGTTTCATTAGTAATAGCGTTTACACTCAAAATTTGATATTCACTATTACATACAGTTTCTACTGCTTCATTTTCAAAGTCTATACATTCTTGGTGAAACTTTAAAATATTCGGAGTATCAAGTTCAGAACAAGCGTCAAAGAAGTTCATCCTACTTCCAATGTATCTGAGATTGAATACAGTTTCTTTCGCCATATACATTCTATATTTGAACTCGTGCTCGTCCTTCCCTAACGCTTCTCTTGCTTTTTGTTTATGAACTTCAATTACATAAACTTCTTGTTTTACTACTTCTTGTAATCCCTCCGCATATTCTTTACTTTTCGCAATTATATTTCCGACCATTGTAGCCCAAATTTCAAGTGGTGGTAAACCTAAAGACATATTTGTTTGATTATCCATAATTAATAAACTGACTACGAAAATAAAAAATCAATTTTTTTTTTTCCATAATGCCGTCATAAAAAATAAGTAAGTAAAAAAAGATATATATATAAATTACTTACTTACTCACTTTCAAATGGTAATGTAATGTGGTGTTTAATATTTTTAGTAGTTCTGTTTATGTAGTGATACACACTATCATAACTATCAATGATTTTTTCATATTGGATTTTTGCTACTCGTCCATTAGCAGTCTTTTCCATTTCCCAATATTCATTCATAAATTGGGGACAAGTAGCGAGGGCGTTTAGTTGTATTTTCTTACGAGTATTGAAATATGGTGAAGACCATATATTAGCAATCTCATAATGTATTGAACCATTAGTATCACATTCCTTCTTAACTCTCTTCATAATGTGTAGGTTCTCTTCAAGGTAGTCTTCGTCGCCGTAGTCAGCAATATCAAACCTTATATTTTGATTATTCATATCATAAGGTTCTATCTCCACAAAACTAATTTGTTTGGGTGTAATCTTATAACATAGGTAGTATCTATTCACAGTCTTATCATCGAGAGCGAAGTGTTGATATATG
>Ga0181416_1000186_pt1 | contig 16924 bp, 17 predicted proteins | sample 39SPOviralmetaG_FD_130141 | JGI IMG/M metagenome (GOLD analysis project Ga0181416, IMG submission 130141) | Marine viral communities from the oligotrophic San Pedro Time Series (SPOT) site, San Pedro Channel, CA, USA - 39 SPOT_SRF_2013-01-16 | ecosystem: Environmental > Aquatic > Marine > Strait... | reverse complement strand
TTTTTTTGATTTATATATTTTTTTCAGTACACACTTTTCCATATTACGTTTTTTAAACTCTAAAATTATCATTTATATATTTATAAACTTCAAATTTGAAACTTCATTTTATTTAATACATTCATAAAAAATGATAATACAAGGAAAAAATGGAACTATCTGTACCTATTGGAATGATATACTTATATCCTCTATGCCTTTAGGCAACAAGTCAATAAAAGACTATGAAGATGCTACAAATAGATTTATTTTACAGTCTTGTAGATCAGGACACAATATAAAAGATTTAATTATATACGCAAGAGCATACTGTAATACAGTCTTTAAAAAAAAAATTACAAAAAAAAGAATCGATCGTGATGAACACCATGCCTTTAATATGAGTTTACTTGCTCTTGTTAGATTAAAACAAATACATAGTGATGATGTTACACTTGTATGTCCCCGTAAAAAATCACGCCAATGATAAAAATCCATGCTCATCTTCTGTAGTATACCCTATATCTTCTTCTTCTGCTGAACCCTCACTATCACTATATTTATCGCTTTTTACCCACGCAGGAGGTTTGTAATCCTCATCTAACAGTTCTTCAAAATGTATTTGTAATTTAGTCACTAAATCTTTTTTATCATTATCCCTTAAAACTTTAATTATTTCTTTTACATCTTCCACGTAAATGTTTTCCATTTTATTAATGGTTTACATTTTTTATTTATGAAGTACAAAAAATTATCCTTTATTTGTGAACATACACCATCCTTTTTTTTTAATTCATCTATTTCAGTCTGTAGTTCCTCCATCTTTAGCATAATATTTTCCATCTTTATCTTTAACAAGATTTTTATTTTCGATGAGAACATATTGTTTATATCTTCGGTGTTCGATGTTAATAACATCTAAATCCATTTGATTCAAAGGCTCTTTAAAGACATCTACAGGATGATAATTATATACAGTATCTAATGTTCGATACACCCAAGAATTCTTATGTGGGCTACGACCAAATTTGTATCCATTAACTAGGTACACATACTTGTTATTTTTAATTATTTCAGGTAGAATACTATTAATCGAATCATCAGTCCAATGCTGTATTACATCCTTCAATATTACAAAATCATAGCCTAATGGGATCTGACCAGCATCAGCATGATGAAAATCTATATTATCTTTTTTATACTTTTGATTTGCTTCGATAACTGATTGTACACAATCAATGCCTGTATAATCAAGACCAGTCCAATCAATATGTTGGGAAAAGTTCCAATCCCCACAACCAATATCCATAACCGTATTACTACCTGTTTCAATGATATGTTTCATCAATTCTCCTATATGGAATTTGATATCGTGTGTTAGGGTACTACTACCTGTACCTGATGTACCATTTCCATTTTCATCTTTTCCCCAAACTTTTTTATTGTAGATCTCAGTAAATTGTGATTCCATTTAATAATATTATTATTATTTTATGTTTAAATTTGAAAGATGATAAATAATATTTTAATTTTACGTATAAGCAAAAGACCCATTTGTATAACCTCGTTTCATTTTTTAAAAGGTAAAGTTTAGATTTTAAAAGTAATGTTGACTCGTGTATAAGGAAACAAAGGCAATTAGATTTTTATGTTTAATTTTACTCAAAGTTTTGTATAGGAAATAATTAATTTATAATTAATTAATATATAATACATTACATTCCACTGTACGTCGAAAAAAGAACCAAAATAAGGATTTACCTTTATTTACTTATACATTGGTGATACACGCCTTTATAAAATCATTTTTTTACTTTTGACCGAATAAACTTTGAATTAAATTCATCGGTAATGCTTTATTTTTTTCTACTTTGTAAATGACTGCTGAATTATTATCTACATTTGCGAATGAACCATCAGGATCTGTAATAGTTGTTGTGATTGTTGATAATGGCTTATTTCGAGTCATTGTAAATACTAAATCCGACTGACCTGAGTTAAAAAAATCACCTGATTCTGTACTTTTCATAACATGAGCCATAACTGGTAATCTTTCACCTGAATCATGACCACCCATATACTCAGAATCATCTATTAAATCAGACCTTATAGTATAAAATGGATTTAACATTTTTCTTGGGGGACCGCCATCCGCAACAACACCGATACTACCACTATCTACAACAATAGGAGTATTATATTGGAAATCCTTTCCAGTCGTAGCATCGTGGATAATTTGGGTTGTAAGTACATTTGGTTGGTATAGTGTATTCCCAAATACATTTTGATGATAAAATAATGTATCTTCTGCTTTTATAACCGCCGATGTTGTTAGTTTATTTAATTTATTGAGATTACTTGTATTTACCCTGTTTTGCATAGTGTTGGAGGCAGATACAGATGAATTAAATTGTTCGTAGGTAAATCCTAATATACCCATTAAAGAATCATTCCATTGATCTTCAGGTATATTGAATGATTCGACGGCGATCCCTGAATGACTATCAATAATTGACATAGGGAAAATATTTCTATTATCTATATCAACGTCAACTGTACCTCCTGCTGTTCCTGCGGGACCCGATATACTAACTTTCTGTTTATTAAGATAAGGTTGCATTCCTGGACATGGATTTTGTCTTCTTAATCGTTTATTTATGCGATAGACTAAGGCATTACTTCCGTCATTAGCCGCATAATTTGCTTGTCCAGCAGCACCATCATTTCCTAAATATTCGGAAGTATAGAAATCAGTAAAAGCAAATCTATCCTTTATATTATCATATGATAACTTAGGATCGGGAGCACCCAAATAAGTCTCATTAATTACCTGACCTAGTGGTGTACTGTAACCGGATTGTGAACCATTTTCGTTTTGATCATCAAAAGCAGTTACAAGATTATTTCGTAGATCAGGATGTTCTGATGGTGTATATATTCCAAGACAACTATTACCATACGCCGTGAAGTGTGGATCATATCCAATAAATCTTTGGTATTTATCCTGACTATACTGACCGTCTACCACCGCCGTAGTACCTCCTATAAAAAATCCCGAAGCATTATAGTAATATGCCGGAACACCACCTATACCATCTGAGACCACCTGTACATTGTCCCCATTCTTTAAAAACATTCCATAGGATAATAATTTATCTTGTTCATCGTATAAAGGTTCTTCATAAAATGTATTTTCTTGTTCTTTGATATACGTTAAAAATAATGGAGCAGATGTAGTATTGTATTTAATACTTACAGAAGCATTCACCGCGGTTTTAGCAAAATATAAATCACTACCAAACTCTTTTCTTGTGGGACCTTTGGCTTTATCAGCATCAGCGTGTGCTTGTACCATATCTATATGTAAAAATCTTGAATTATCAGGAGTTAGTTGAACCAATGTATCCTCAATATTAAATGTTAAATTTGTGCCTTGAAGAATTATACCATTAGTCACTCCATCTATTGTTATGTTCTGTAGTAATGAAACACCACCTGTAATATTTTCTATATTAGTTACATTCACAGTTAGTGGTGTTAATGCTCCATTTGATACTGTTATTTTTCTTGTTGACTTACCAAGCGGAGGTGTTAAATCTAATCCTGGAGCAGTCACAACGAATACTTGAATTACATTTTTACCGACCGCAATATCTTCATTAACTGTTAGTGTTCTTGTTGAAGTGACTTTGGTATTTAGTCTATCGTGATATGGACTACTTGCATTCCTAAAATCCCAAAATTCTGGGTATAGTTCCTGTGTTTTTATCCATCTTGATATTCTTTCAAGATTTGTTTTATTATAATCTATATTTAATGTTATTCTTAGAGTTTCTTTATCTGCTACATCATCACTATTTACATTTGTTATTTCATTATATCTATTACCACCATGAAATAATTGATTTCCCCAATCACTTCGCCCTGCTTCAACAAAGTCAGGTCTTTTAAATGCGACAAACTGATAACAATTTATCCAATCTAATCTTTGTTGTGCAACCTTCGCAGCCAGACCAGTACCATTAAAATCAAACGATTCTACTGAACTATTATTATCTTCGTTGAATGTTGAACCATTCGCACACGTGAAGGTTTTGTAGGTCTCAGTAGAATATGTAGCAGCAAGTACAGATTGACCACAAAAATTTTCCTTATTACTTGGATTATCCGCTGTTCTGTAATAATAATATTGTTCTAAACTACTCGCATTCTGTAATCCATCTGAAAATGTTTCAGCAATAAAATCAGCACTACGTCTTCCAGAAGGAATAGATACATCTAATTCTTCACGATATAATATATACTCTGATACCGCAGGATCAATACTACCATTACCATTACAAAATCGCTCCAGTGAAGGAACACTTGGTTTAGTTGAACTCGCATTAAACCATGTAGTTCCATTACGAACAAAGATCGTATGTTTTGTACCGTCTTGTCTTACCTTTAACAGTTCACGATTACTTAGCCAATCCTTAGTCCACACACTTGTTGGGTTTCTATCACGTTGGTAGTCGGTTTCCACTATTGTACCATTGCGTTGTGACTGTACTGGTGCTCCCTGTACAGCACTATCATCTTCTACCCAAGGAAATTCTTTATTTGCTTTTGCGTAGGCAAATCGTCTAGGTAATGAAAAACAATTTTCTCCATTAGCAGTCTTTAAATATTGAACTGTCATTGCGACATTATTATCATGTAGTGCTCTTCCAGTTTGTAATGTAAAATAATTTATAGCATCTACTGTACTTAATACCTCTTTATACCCTGCGTTCAAAAAATCAGGTTCTTCAATATATGGAGTAAATCTTACAATATTATTTATTGATATGTTTTGTAAAAAATTACCTTTTAACTCTATGGTCTCCTGACCTGCTCCTACCTCTGATATTATTGCTGAGTGTACTGATACCTTGTCCCCTGCTTCTAACATAAATCCAGTATCAACCTTGTTCATGAACAAAGCATTATTTGATTCATTACCAGATCCAAATTGTACAGATGATCGATTACTACACTCTAAAATTTTTAAATCCACATAAGGTTCTGTTTGAACTTGTGACATTCTATTAAAAATAAATATATAAAAAATTATCCTAAAATTAATTAATTTAAGCAAATCCTGCTGTAAGGAAACCATTTTCTAATACAGCAACTCTTGCGATTTCAATGTATGTTCTCTGAGTATATTTGTTAGTTCCAGCAAGAGCAGGTAGAGCATCGCACTGTGTAGTGAGCTCAAGACCACGAGCATTGACACGTCCCGAAGGTAGTTTGTACGCTTGGAAAAAGAAGTTTCCAAGAACACCAGTAGAAGCATTCTGAGCATTACCTTCAAATGTATTGGCGGTAAGGATATTACCTTCAGCAGCATACTCTTCACGCGTAACAAACGGTAGTGAAAACTGAGCACGACTTAGTTTGTCAAACAAGACAGCAGTGTTGCTAAGATCAATCGGGAATACAAAGAAATCATTGTATCTAATATTGGTAGTCATAGTTCCATTTGACTTGACCGCCGAAACATAATCACGATCAGGGGCAACAGCAGAATATTTATTACAGATAAATCTTTCATCGCGGTTGTCATCATTGATAAAAGTAATTACCTTTGATACAACACGACCAGCACCACCTAAATTACGAACAGAATTCTTAGCATCATCAACCGACAAAGTCGTTTTAGTTAGGCGATAATCATTGTACGCGAAATTAGTTGCTCGTGAGTTAATGGCTTCAAGTTGCTGTGACATAACTTCACCATCATAGAAAATGTGATCGGCAACAAGTTTAGTTTCCGTTAAATCCATTTCAACAGATGAACCTATATCGGCATTATTAGCGTTTACAGAAATACGACCACCTACTGAATCTTCCCATACAAGATCGATAGTGACCGCCTGTTTCATAGCGAACAGCGGAAGGTTAAGACCCTTCATGAAAGGGAATAGTTCCGCAAGCGTTACAGAGAATACTGGAGCATTGTTGACGTCCTGTTGAAGAGGACATTGTAAATCAGTACCATTGTAATCATTGATGTTAGCAAGACCATAGGTATTAGCAGCACTGTTAGATTGAGCACCAGCAGTATCATTGTACCTGAACTGGTGTGCTATCGCACGTCCAGACATAAAAGATTCACGTTCTCTGTTGATTTCATTGGAAAGGAAAATACTTGAGAATGCAGTGAGATGGTTGTAATCATCAGTTTCAGATATGGTATTACCACCAACTCTTAGAGTTGCTCTTTTGATTAAAGAATGTACACCGACACCAAGTGGGAAGAAAGCACCTTCAGCAGTAGAACTATTGCCTTTACAGCATATGGTAATACGGGAACCATCGTGAAGGTATCCCTTGTTAGTTAAAACGAAACGACAGTTAGTTTGGTTATTTACGATCGGATCAAGTACATCACTTGAAACATCCATAGACATATTGGTCTGAATAGCACCAACACGGATAAGATCAGGAACATTAGATGAGTCCATTTTAGGAGCAGATACAGCAACGGTTTCTTCAATATCAGACATGTTTTGATATTTGAAAATATAAAAATAATTTAAAAAAAAAAATTTTTCATTAGGACTAATCAATGAATGTGGAGTAGCCACCAATCAGTATTAATAAAAAATACTTTAATTATTTATTGGATTACCTGTAAACCTGAGGGACCAAATACAAGAGTCTGGCGTGAATGGACAAAGAGGAAAAGGGCATTCGGTGAATCAGTAGTTAAACCGACTTCCATTTGAATACCAAACGGAGCAGTAGAAAAGTCTTCACCTACACCAGTACCAACCGTGTCAAACGGAACTCCAATACATTCCATGGGACCTCCATCAGCCGTAAGTGGCGGAGTATCCGCAACACCACCATATTCTCTGTTAGTATTGACAGGGGAAATCTCTGATCTTAGATTGACACCCGAAGTAATAGCACTTCTTGCGAATGTTACTACCTGCGGATCAACCGTTGCGATCGAAGCATTTTCTTTAACATTTGTATCAATATTGAAAGCGATAGGCATTCTCATTCCTGCTTTGGTAAAAATGATTTGTTTGATTGGTGCTTGGGTTAAGTCTTTGTTCAGTGGGGTTGTAGTAGCAAAGGAATTAAATTTCATGTTGTTTAGGAATCTGGAAGGACACATATTCATAAATACACCTAATGTTCTTGAAGTTCCAAGGTTGAAGTTAACAACAGCATTTGTGGAATTGATTACGTTGAAATAACTTGTAATAGCATTGTACGTCAACTGACCTTCACTTGGGAGCATACTTCTTGGATCAGCAGGGGCAACAAGTTCACAATGGAGTCTAAGGTTAGATAGTTCATAGAAAGCATCAGTGAGTCCAGTAGTATCCCCAGTTTGTGAATATAAAGCCTGAGCATCTGGAGAAAGGTTCAAGGAAATTTCTATACCGCCAAGGGATTCATTTGAAAGCGGAACCATGTTCCCTGATGAAAGGAAACCAGTAGGGATCGCAATAGAGAAACTACTACCTTTATTGGTAGATGGGAAATTTACTAATTCTCTTTTCTGTGCTTCATAATTAGGAATAGTTAATGCCATCTCATTCATGTGAGAAAATTTATCAGACTTAGAATTGACGTACGGAAGGTAACTTGAAAGGAAACGTCCATAGTGATTTACCGTTTCTATGACCTGACGTGAACGCTGGGAAGTTACAGTTACTTTTTCAAAGATAGAATAAATCGCTAATTTTTCATCAATTGACAGGGCGTCGGCAGTAGTTGCTGACGCACCAGCCGAATCCTTAAAGAATTGAATATTACCACTGACACGAATACTTCCCGCATCTAATAGGTGAGGTTGTGCTCCAATTAAAAACGATACAATAGGATTCCCCTTTTTGTAGGAAACCTTTTGAGTGCTATTGACATTGCTTGGTTGTACTTCCGAATATATGATACTCATTTTTTATATGAATAAATATATTTATTTAAATGATAATTTTTCAAAAAAAGGATAATTATACTTCAACTTGGATTGAATCAGCACGAATATTAATACGGCGAATGTGGTAAACAAAATTACACCATAATTTATCAAAGTCAGGTTCTTTACCAGCACCAGAGTTCTGGTACAAGACATTTAGTCTACAATCTTTACCACGCATATCATAAACACCATTGTTTAGTGATAAGGCACGACCAATACAGAAGTTTTCGTTAAATCTTGACATTTGAAGAGCAGGCATAGAAGCTTGATTTAATGCTTTATCTAATTCCAGTAAATGAATAGCATCAATTGAAACCTTACTTGAAATCTTTGTAGTATTGACATTCAATGAGGGCTGGTTACGCCCATCATAGAAAAAGTAGTATTCTGTGAGTTCATCTGCTATTCCTGCGACACCAGATTGACTTGAAAGTAGTTTGGTGTCTGGTTCAGCGTGAATCTCATATGTATCCTTACAAGTGATAGAGTCCGATACAGACCGTACAGTAGCATCAGTAGGAACACAAATTATAGATTTTGCCCTTTGATGATTTGCTGGGATTGAAATGTTCGCAACACGATCACCCTTTAATTGTGAATGGTTGTATACTTGGGTTGTAAGGAAATCGTATACCATCATTTTACCTTCACGCATATCCCTTTGTGCTTCTGCTCTAGCCTGATCACCCATGTCAATTTTGTTTAATACTAGTTCAGCATTACTGATTTCATATGATGGGGCATACGCAGCATTAGAAGATACGGCAGTAGAATACATAACATATCCATCGGCGTTTTCTATTTCAGTTGCTGGATTACAAGAAGCAGTCAAAGTGACTTCAATACGTTTATTTACTCCCGCACCAACTTCGGCAAGTCCAGCAATCTTCGCGACAGGAGTAAATGCGTTATCAGTAGTAAGGTCATCTGCTTCTACCATCTTAAATGTTTCACCAACAACAAAAGGGAAGTTAGCAACTTCAAATTGATTGTTCTTACCAGCATCAATGTAAAACTTGTTGGTTGAAGCACCAGACGACGTTGTCCATTTTCCAGGAGTTCCCGTGTTGTTGTCAATGGAATGGAAAAACGGATTTAGTGGAGCACGACGGTTGAAACTTACAGAATCTAACTGGCGGAAAACGCGTTTGTTTTCAGAAGTAAGAATAGTTACAAATAAACCATTCATTAATCCAACAGGTACAACACGATCGTTTTGGAAAAGACCAGTGTGGAGCGGAAGTTTCAATTTACATTTACCATAGGCATTGCTGTTCGTAAAAGCGGTAGTAGTAGCACCAGTAACAGATTCATAATATGGACTAAACTTATGATTTGCTAGTTCGGATTTGGTTGTTCCCTCAGTTCCACGACAATCAGGTGTATAAATACCAGCACCTTCATTGATAGCACGGAGATTTTTAAGGGAAGGATTAGAATGGTAAGCATACTTAGTAGCTACATGAACTGGATAGTGTCTTATTTCCTCCAAAAGTTCAGTTTTGTCCCCAGAGTGAATTCTCACGGTATCCAGTAAAATTTGTCCGCCGATGAGTTCATCAAGCTGAAGACGAGTACTTAGACCACCGCTTTCATCTTGCGATAATTCAAGATCGAACTGGAGGTAAGAGTTCTTAGGTTTAAAGGCATCAATATTAGGAGGAATATAAAATTCAATTAATTTTTGGGCGCTATATGACAATCCATTCTGTGAAGGGATCGCAACATAACTTTCCTTAAGCGGTATTTTGTTATCAGCAACAAAGAATCCAGACATTTTATTAATGTATTGATATAAAAAAATTATTAAAAAATTAATTATTAAAAATTATCATTAATTAGTTAATTAGTTAATTAGTTCTTACATTTGCGAAACTTCCCGCCATTGATGCCTGAGCAACCTGAGGATTTAAGGTTGGAGGGGTGACCTGTTTATCTTTATCTATCTGATCTACTGTATGTACAGCCTCTGATCCAGCAGCAAGAACACCTGACGCAGCGGTCAATCCAGCACCAATAACTCCAGCCAATTGAAGTCCCGGAACAAATCCTAACATGTCTAATGCCGCCCCACCAATAGATCCTATATTCGCAATCTTTTCTCCAATATTATCACCTGCGATAAGGCTTCCACCTTCTTTTGCGGACTTGATATCAGCAGCAATATCTAATCCACCAGCAGCAAGACCACCAAATGTTCCTGCGGCACGACCTATACCCCCTGCGATTCTTGAACCAGTACCAACTTCTTCTTCTATTCCACCAGCAACCGCCTTACCCTTACTTAAAACGTCCTCACCTTCTTTTAATGTACCTTCACTTGTAGTGATCGCCGCAGCAGGTTTAGCGGTGGGTTCTGCTCCCAAGATATCCCATTCCTCATCTTCATATCCAGCTGGTGTTTTGGTGAGGTCTGGATCCGATGATGGAAGAGCAGGCTTACCACCTTCACCTGTTTTTGCGATTGCTTTTTGATAGGCATCTACCTTTCCCTGTACGGCAGCAAGAGCACCACCTTCACCAACAGCATCTTTAATTCCAGCAAGTATACCTAATTCCTTATCTTGACCGACTGCTTCTTTAGCAGCATCTTTTGCGTTTTGAATTTTAGTAGCATTGTTAGCACGTATCTGTTCGTTTAATTCATCTATTTGTGCTGTGCGAGCATTACCTTGTGATATAGCATCACTCATGTTATACATGTCAAATCCCATTTTAATGATAATTATATAATTATTTTTATTCTTCTTTTTCTATTATTTCTTCTTCGTTTGTTTTAGATTTACCACCTGTAGCAATCACTTTTTCAAAGTTCTTATACATCAAAGGAGGATTAGACATTTTCATATATGCGAAGTCATATTTATTAGGAGTAGCACGATTATATAAACTTAACCAATTTTTGGGACCACTAAATAAATCCCCGTACTCTTCTGCTATGGCATTAAGTTCACGTTGATTTGGGAATGGACTTCCAACAATGACGTCAGTTGCGTTTGATCTTATAATAGGATCGACAGCACCTCTGAACTTTTGTACTGATACAATCAATAATTTAATGTTGTAATGACGTGACCTTGTAACTAAATTAGCAACGTGTTTATCTAATAGACCAACACAATCATCTAACACAACTGCGATATCAGGTCTATCTTCATCTTCATAGGACATTTGTTTTTCAGTGATACCTTGAATAATACTTGGAGAATATGTATCATAGCAAGTGAAACGCTGTTTCATGAATCTTGATGTACTATCCATATTGATTGTAGGACTAATTACAATTACGTCATCAAAAAACTCTTGACCGTAAAGATTATCATTTAAAAAAAGATTAGAGATAATCGTTGATTTACCTGTTTGTCTCGGACTAATCATCAAAAGCATCTTACCAGCACCTTTAACTCCAACTCCTACTTCTGGAAGATTTGGGTGGTGTGTTTTAGCAACACCATCATTCTCTTGTTTGATTGGTATAATTTCAGGGAAATCCATTTGTTATATTATACATTATAAAAAAATATTAATATTATTGAAAATTATAAATATGTTTTGATGCGAACCCTTGATCGCCCATATACAACTTCGGAGGGTACACAGCTTTTCTAATTTCTTCCTGTGCCTTTGCTTTAGCGATATCTTCTTCTTGTTTTGCTTTTTTTGCTGCTTTCCTTTTTTGTCTGAGCATTTCTTGTTTTGTTAAAGCATCTTCAATTGCTTTTTCAATTATAGAAGGATCTATATCCGCTTTAGGTTTTTCTTCAGGTACATCATTTACAATATTTTCTAATTCCTTTAATTTCTTTTGTTGTTGTTTATCATTTGCTATACTTTCTAATTCTTTCATCTTTTTCTTTTCTGCTGCTTTGGCTCGTCGTGATTCTACAGCTTTCTGCCGAGCAATGAATAATTTTTGCTTGTGTTCCTCACTCATAGGTTTCCTACGTTTATCAGACTTAATCTTTTTTACTACAGGTTCCGTAGCGTTCTTGAGTCCTTTTTTTACAAACACTTCATCAGTATTAACTTCCTTGACTTCCATTTCAACTTTCATCTCATCGGCTGGAGCGAGCAGATCTTCTTCATCGGACTCAACAATTAAATCAGGATCTGAAATAATATCAGGCAATACATCACTCATTTTTATACATTTATATATATTTTATTTATTCTTGACTAAAAAATTAATTTATCGATCGAAGGAAGTATCTGGTAAATGTTTTTTCTTTCTAATATGAAACATCGCGATTGTATTTCCGGTTATACCTTCAATTGGTACTTCATCGCGATCAACAATATCCACCGAGAATGAATTAACTTTGATATCTTGGATATTCTCTAAATCAAGATAAGTTTTTTCGTTTGGTTCAAAGAAGAGTTGTCCTCTATCTGAACCTGATGTATCAAATCTGGGACAATGATATACTATCTTACTTTCATTACCTGTTAGACCATTTAGTGATCTTTGCGTTGTACTTGTGAGCCTTACAAACATACTAGTTCCATCTATACTTGTAGGTGTGATAACACTTGAAAAGGTTTTAAATCCTGATCCTTGTGTAGGATCGAGCACTGATTCACCAGGGAAACCAAGAAGAGCAGCACAATTTGCTTCACTACTATCAGTATATAATACATTATCAGGGGAAACAATAAGGTGTATATCAGGTAGTGAAACAGAGAACTTTTGGAATGTATACGGTGTTCCAAGGTGTGTGTCAAAATCGTTGTATTCACCAAGTAGATCATTATTCGCACATAAATCAATATATTTAGGATTTCCTCCATCAGGTTCAACAGCAGCAGCATACAGATCCATTAGATTTGAAGAACCATCTGCCTTTACTCCATCATAAATAAAATCTGCTAGATCTACACCTTCGTGATCTACAATAGTAAATTGGGAGGAATCACTTACAAGTTCAAACTTAGGATATAGATAGGCACACGCCGTATTGATTGGTTTAAAGGTATTATCCTTGAGTGGCGTACCTAAATCAGGACTACAGAATAAATCCCTTGCCCCGGTACCTGAGTTTCTTAAAAGCACATTTATTTGGTTTCCATCTACAAAGAATTCTATTTCATCATAGCCTGAACTGTTAGTATTTAAATCATATGGCGTCGCTACAAGGGCACCAGTATATCCATAGTATATTACTTCCCTTGGTTCTAACTTTCTGTCTGTGTCTGATACTACGGCATGATATATTTTTAGTTCGCCGTTGATCTCAGCAACACCAAAGTCAAACCAATCCTTTTCTACAGGTTGACCCCACGTAGGGACAGGGTTTTCTTCGGTTGCATATCTTGAAAGACCATATGCCCATGAGTCACCTGCCTTTGAAAAGTCTACGACATGTTTTGCTTTACGCTGTGACATCGGTAGTTCAGTCGCAATACCATATGCTCTTGTAGTAGTTGTTGTACCCTTGACTATCTCTCCCTTTGTATTATTGTATGTAAAATCATTACTGTTAACATCAGCAGGTACGAATTCATCAGGTAATTGACTTACTGGTGGTGTATCACCTTCACTGAATTTAATATTAAATCCAGCGAAACTTCCATCAGCATTTTGTTTTACTGAACCATTAATACGATCTTGGTAATCAGGATAAAATACTGCTTTTCTTATACTTGGTAAAAGTACATTATCAACAAAATCTTGATCACTAAATAAACCTTCAGGTTCTAATGTGAATGGTGCTACTATGCGCGGGTCATCCTCTTCTCTAATAGTATTACTACGACCTTCACCTATGTATAAATAACCTTCATTGTTATTTTTACTGACTATGGGACCTAGCGTCCTATTTACCTTTAAACTTTGAAGTGCGACTTCTGAGTCCGCACCAATGACTAATGGGTGTTGTGTTGTATTTGTCCATTGATTTGCCTGTGCAATCCCAACAGATTCGCCGCCAGTTAAATCAGTATCGTTGGATAGTAATAGTAATGACATTTTAAAAGTATTCAATATAAAAAAAAATATATTAAAAATATTATAAATATGAAAAAGAAAAAATGCTCCTACGATAACCAGGAATGTTTTAATTTAATGAAAGTTCAGGAAGAGGCAAAAAAGATAAAAGCAAAAGATATCTTTGAAGGGTACAAAGATAAAAGTAAACCGAATAAAAAGAAGAAGACTGCCCCTAAATCAAAGAAGAAGAGTAAATATTAAATCTGCGTATCAGCTAAACACCCCAATGTATCAGTTCGTTTCAAAATTTAAAAGGCAAAGTTGAGTTTTTAAAAGGCGCGTATATAGCACGTATAAGTAAACAAAGGCATTTAGATTTTTATGTTTAATTTTATAAAAAGTTTTGTATAGGAAAAAATAATTAATTAAATATTAATTATATTATATAATATTTCATTCTACTTTACTAAAAAAAAAGAGCAAAATAACCATTTACCTTTATTTACCTTTACACGAGTGATACACGCCTTTATAAAATCGATTTTTTACCTTTCATTATCCCAAAATAGCTGATACATTATACCCATATTTTTTGATACAAAATGTAACAAGATATTTAAGGATAATTATATTGTATAATCATGGAAACTCCAACTGATACTGATGAACCTGAAAAGACATTTACAATCCCATTGAAACTATTAGACAATAATGAATTTACACCACAGTCACTATTATTTGATAGATTATCTGAATTAGTTTTAGAATTTTTTGAAGAGGGTAAGTACTCTTATTATGAATATAGAAGTAGTGGTAAACAAGTACCTCAAGGACATAGACAAGCTAAGACTAGAGTCAAAAAGTTTCTTACTAAGAATTTTGGTGATGATGGTGGATTCCCTCAAAAGATATTTTGTAGTATGTTCCATTACATGATAGATATGGATGAATCCTACGCACTGAGGCTAAAGTTAAAAAATCGTAAATTGATTAAAAGGGATAAAGAATTAACTTCACAAGTTGAATTGCTTACTAAAGAAAGAGATGAATTACAAAATACAATGGATATGAAAGTTAGTTACATGTTAGAAAATGAAGTTCAAAGTTTATTGGAAGATACAATGCAAGAAGAACGTGAATCACACAAAAGGAAAATGAAAGAAAGGTACAATATTATATGTAAAAACGATCATACAATCGCGACACTCAAACAAATGATCGAACAAGGTAATGAAACATTAGTTGGTGAAAAAGCAGATCTTGTAGAACAAAACCATAATCTACGTGAAGAAAATTTGAAGTTAAAAAAAGAATTAGAAAAGAGAGGTGCTGGTCGTCCTTCATTGTCTAAAAAGGAAAAGCGAAAAAGGGAAAAGGAAAAGTTAAAAAAGAAACTTGCTGCTCTTACTGCTAGTAGTAGTAGTAGTAGTGATAGTGATGATAGTGATACAGATTAACTATTATTATTATTATTTGTATTGTGGGGTTTAGTGTACTGGTCCCATTTATCTAAACTAATTAAAGATGTATGTTGTTCCTCATAAACATAGGATAATTTTGTTTGATTTATTTTATATTTATTTTGAAACTGTATACAGAATTTAGAAAATGCTCTGTCAACATGTATATACTTTTTATAATTCAAAAAATTATCATATAAATCTTTTAAGACTTCTTTTTTAATATATAATGCCTGAGTACCACATATAGCTTTTTTCTTTTGTTCTAATCTACCTCTTCTATATCCAAACCATATAATATCATAATCATCGAATTGTAATGTATGGATAGGTTTTATAAGACGTACATCATCTTCAAACACTATAATATCTTCTTTAGATTCAATTGCTTTCGGTAAAATGTGATCTACCCAATTACTCATACATACTTGAGTTCTTTTATTTACTTCATCTATACTATTACCTACTATGATCTCTGGATCTAATTCAAAATTTTTATTCATGATAAGTTTTGTTTTCTGCGCGAAATCTAAATTATTTTCATATGTAATTATAAAATATTTCATATATTTACATTAATCATTTTTTAATCAAATGTGATTTATCTATTTTTTTTGCCTTGCCTCCCATGACAGCTGAGTACACCCTTGCAATCCCCCATTGAGTCGCTGATTTTACTTGTGGTCTTACAGACTGTGGATTGGTTCTAAAAGCACCTTCACCTTTTTTTTTAATTGTTCTTAAACCGCTGAGTTTATATCCTGTTAATCGGGATATTTCAGCTAATGAATGCGAAGCGTCTTTCGGGAATTTATATTTTTTGTTGAATTTCTGTTTGTACGTCAAGACCATTTGTAAATAATTTAGATAAAAAAAAATCTAAACTAATCTTAAAATGCCTCTTACCAAAGACGGGAAACCTATTTTAAATAAACCTTTCAAAGGTAGATCAACTCCTAAATCAAAAAAGTTTTCAGTATATGTAAAAGCAAATAATAAAAAAGGATATAAGACAGTTCACTTTGGTGCCGCGGGAATGGATGATTGGCGCTCAGGTAAGGCAACCAAAGAACAACGTAAATCATTTAGAGCACGTATGATGGGTATAAAAAAGAAAGATGGAACATTTGCTTACAAGGATAAAACAAGTCCTGCGTATTGGTCATTAAATTATCTTTGGTGATTAATCGAATACAACTAATACTTTTCCTTTTTTAACATGTAATGAAGTATGTACTTTTTTATTAGTCATTTTTTTTATATCAAGATCCATTTGAACCTTTTTTGAAATGATAGGGTACACCCTTTCATTACAGTATGGATTCTTATTTAATAAATCGCACATACGTCTAACTGAAGGGATATCTCCGAACTGTGCTATCCTACGTGCTTCGGTATATAACTGTTCATTACTATCAAAGTAACTGATCTGTATAACATAACCACCTTTACAAAATGCGATGATTAACTTTGCGGTAGTCATTATTTCTGCCTTATCTTTGATTGACAACATTTTCTTTTGATTGGGTTTGATAAGATGTTCTTTTAATTCGTTTAAATTAGATATGTTATAAAAAAAATCATCGGCAATTA
>Ga0181416_1000183_pt1 | contig 17031 bp, 22 predicted proteins | sample 39SPOviralmetaG_FD_130141 | JGI IMG/M metagenome (GOLD analysis project Ga0181416, IMG submission 130141) | Marine viral communities from the oligotrophic San Pedro Time Series (SPOT) site, San Pedro Channel, CA, USA - 39 SPOT_SRF_2013-01-16 | ecosystem: Environmental > Aquatic > Marine > Strait... | reverse complement strand
TTTTTTCTACTCTACACCATATTGTAGCAGATTCTAATAACTTAATTTTATACACACCTTACACCTCCTACTTTCTAATAACTTATTCTGGCTCTTACTATAACTACTTAATTTTAAATAGTTAATAAATCGCTTATAAATAAAAAAAAATTTTTGTGATTTTCATTTTTTCCCCCCACACACCCCACACTCTTAGTTCGGTCTAATTTCAGCACCCAACAATCCAGGCCAATCGGTCGACCACCCATGCCGCATCCCATTCACGCATTCATCTTCCTCCTCTTCGTCAGTATCGTCGTAAGTCAAAGACTCAAGGTTGAGCTCACGCTGTTCCGATCCGATTTCAAACTCATAAGGTGCCCCCGTTTGATAGACAGCATGTGTAGAAACTGGCGGATTCCATAGCAAACACTTCGGAGAAACCGAACCATCCATGGAGCAATGAGAGTCGTTGTATGGATTCAATTCGTGCTTCTCGCATCCAGGACAAGCATCCGGTTCAGACTCAGACTCGCACTTGGTCCAAGCATCAATCTCATAATGCAACTCGTCCATTTCGGACTGGACCCTTTCTCCGTCTGCCGCCATCTCCGCAACATCTGTTCTCATCTGTCGAATAATCCTATCCGCTTCCAGACAGACTTCATTCGACTTCTCCAACTCGAGCTTGGTCTTCTTCAACTCCTCGGTCTTGGAAAAGCAGATCCCGCTTGCCTTTTCCAACTTGATCGTGGTCTTCTCCAGTTCGAACGTGGTCTTCGCCAACTCGATCTTGGTCCTCGCCAACTCGTCTTGCTCGGGCGTATTCGCTTCCACAAAAGTCTTCATCAGGTTGAACAACTCGAACGTGTACTCGGACAAGTCATCCTTCCAAGAACCGTGCTTGGAAGCCTCGCTCTCAGCGTAGGTAAGAAGCTTGGTGCGAAGTTCGGTAAACTGAACAGAAGACAAAGACATGATTAGATTGTTTGTTTTTGTTTTTGTTTTTGTTTTTGAAATAAGAACAATTGGAAAGTTTTGAAAGTTTGATTGAAGTTCAGTCACAGACAGAATATTACTAACCATATTTATACAAAATGATTTCAATTTTTATCCAGTCCTACATAAGTGTAGAACAAATGTAGATATAGATGTAGATGTAGATATAGATGTAGTCTACATACAAAGAATTCGCTTATAAACAAAAAAAATTTTTTTTTCTTTTTCTTTTTTCCTTTTTCCTTTTTCCTTTTTTCTTTTTTCTTTTTCCTTTTTTCTTTTTTCTTTTTCTTTTAATTTAAATAATCTAACACAACCTCTGCCAATCACTCCAAGCACCGTAAAACTGAGCTCGTGCTTCCCCAAGTTCTTTTCGTTGCGTCGATTCTTCAACCTCAGCGATCCGAAGAGCTTCACGCAAACCAACCACCCTCTGTTGGGCAGTCTTGTGCTTCTCCAAAGCAATATCGTGCACAGCACGACTGGAATCTATCTCACTTCTCGCTCGTTCCAATGGAGTAGTTGTAGGAGTTGTAGGAGTGGTCGTAGGAGTGGTTGTAGAAGTTCGAGCGGTAAACCGCTTGTATCCTGTCAAAATTGACTGAAGCTTCGTTCGCACAGCGCTCTTTGGATTCTTGTGGTGCACCCAGTGTTCGATTGCTCGATCATGAACGAGTTCGTACATGCGATCCCACCCAATCTCTTCTACAGTCCAGAGTAGAAGTCCATCACACCACCTATAAAGGTCGTCCCTCGTAGTGATGTCGTTCTCTTCGCAAATTGAGACAACTGCTTGCTGGATGGTAGGCATGATTCAAGTGAAAGAGTTTGTTTGTTTGTTAGGATAGAAAATCAGACAGATTGTTACTTATACATTTATAGAAAATACATTTCAATTTTTATCTATCTCTACATACTTGTAGGTACTTTGTAGTTCTCATAGTAGGTTCTTTACTAATTTTAATAGAATTCGCTTATAAAATAAATAAAAAAATTTTTGTTTTATTTATTATTTTGTGATTTTTTTGATTTTTTGGATTATACTAACATTTGATTTGAAGAGAAACCCACCCGATCAATTCTCGCCGCCCATTATAAATATCATTGGTAACCTCGTCGCGATAGTAGACCTGCCCTTCGTGCTCCCAGTAAACCAACTTTTGTTCGGCATCATCAGCCAAAATCGCATCCTGTCCCAGCTCGTTGCAGCACTCGACAATATCGGTCTTCGCCTGCGAAACCTTTTCCATGAGATGTTTCGCCTTATGCTTGTTGACTTCTGCTTCGTAATCCTTAGACGAGGCAAGTCCAAATTCGGCCAGGGAATTCTCCCTATCCTTCTCGGCCTCGGCAAGAGCCCGTTTCAAACTCTGTACCTTTCTTTCAGACTCTTCCCACACAGCGAGAGCAGTATCACGAACTCGTTTCGCCTCGTCAGCCTCAAGTGCCATCTTGTCGTAGTGTCGGGTGAAATGATCATCAGCCCACTGGGGTGCCGAAGTTGTAGCAACATTCGCGCTCCCAGCAGACGATTCACCGTACCCTTCCAACAAATTTCGATACGTGCTTCGAGTATTGGATTTAAAATTCGTGGTGTTTCCTATCTTCTTAAAGCGTTCAGGAGCTCTGATCATCACCTCATCGTGAAGACGACTGTGCTGCTTTTGCCCAGCACACCAAGCCTCAAGGTCGCTGCGTGTGGTGATTCCGTTTTCATCAAAGATTTTGATGAGTGCTTGGCGGATGGTAAGTGACATATCGGTTGTAAATTGGTGTTTTTGGTTGTTTTGGTTGTTTTGGTTGTTTTTGATTGTTTTGGTTGTTTGAACACGAATAAGATTTGGATTTGGATTTGAAGTAATGTCACAGACAGAATGTTACCTATACAACAATATAAAATACATTTCAATTTTTATCTATCTCTACATACTTGTAGGCACTTGTAGGTTCTTTGTAGTTCTCATAGTAGATTCTTTACTACTTTTAATACAATTCGCTTATAAAATAAAAATATTTTTATTTATGTAATATTTTATTCAAACTATATTTTTAATTTAACACCTCACAGCCTTTCCGCTAAAGACTTCACCTTCACCTTCAGAATCATATTCGGAGTAACCTTGTTGACTACTTGGATAATGTTGATGAATTTTTTCGTCATAAGACTCTTCATTATATGGATAATCAAAGGGATTACAACTTGCTTCACGCTCAGCAGAAGTATATCCCATATTTTCCTGTGTCGCACACCTCAAAGAGGAATTAGTACACGCCCTAAAAGCCTCTACCGCTTCTTCTGGATTAGAACCAATCTGTAGGGATGAATCCCTATTAAAACCATAGTCTTCTCCAACCCTTAGAGCATCTTGATTGGCAGCCGCAAAGAAACACTTCGCATCACACTTACGATGAGTTTCAATACACAACCTCATTTGCCAAGCTGTAGTTGAACTACAATTATCTTCACCATCGGTTAGAACAGTTAGTGAAACACCAATCTCTGGATTCAACTTTCTAACTTCTGAAGACCATGTATCTTTATAACGTTCAACACGCTTCGCTTGTTCTCTAATGGCATAAATAACAGTATCATACAAACGAGTAGAACCTCTTGGAGTCATTCCATATTCTACATCATTCACAATCTCACCAGTAATATCGGATGCACTACCTGAAAACAACACATCGTGTTTATCATCAAATGAAATAAATTCTACATGAATATGACTATCTGGAACCTCATCTGAAAAATTTTTATACTTCTCCATAAATGTAACCGCTCCGATATAAGGAGCTTCGCCCATATCAATCATAGAGTATGAACGGTCTCCAATAAATACAGCATCCATATAATTCAAACACGACATAGGACGATCTCCCCAACTATCCATAGTTCGCTTGACGGCGTTGTAGCAAGAAAGAGACATCTTAAAATACTTCATATTTCATGTCTGATTTCAAATCAATTTTTTCTATATTAAATTTGTAATTTAAATTATAATAATTTACTATTTATAGATTAATACTTAAAAAAAAATAAAACATTAATAATAATGAATATAGAAACATATTTTAAATCTAATGTGTATCCTGTATTAGAAAATACAAACACTAATAGTAATTTATTTAAAAAACAAGAACAATTTATACTAGCTAACAAACATATTGTAAAAGTAGATTATATTAAAAATACTTCTACTATTAAAGAAAATCCTTTTGAAAGAATAGAATTTTATATACATTGCAAATGTTGTAAAGAAACTAATAAATTTTATTGGAAATATGATTCTAATAAAAAAAATATAGATATAATCCACTTTGATCCAACAATGGATTATAATGGACTAAAAAATTTAGACGATTTCTATTCAAAACCATTTTATAATATATGTCAAAATTGTATGTTTCCAGTATATATTTAATTTTTTTATATTATACTCTATATTTTTATATTTTTATATTTTTATATTTTTAAAAAAATTAGAAAATAATAAATAAATTTGATTCTAATTATTACTTTTAATTTGTATTATTTCATCTAATGATTCAAACTAAATATTGTTTAGTATGTCAAAGAACTCACGATCTATGTATTATGTGTTCTGTAGAAAGTAATTATATTAATACTATGGCACTTCAATGTTGTAGAAAATGTCATATAGTCAATAAACCCGAACCATTAAATGGTAATTGGAAAAATAAATGGTTAATGACTACTAAACAGGTTCATTATCCTTATTGGATTAAAGAAGCTATTATTACCATCTTTATAACATTTAATAAACTAAATAAAAATGATAGTACTAGTTTACCAAATGAATTATGGAATCTTATCTATTATATGATGTCATTAAATCATATAGGTCGCAAATATCCAAATCATATCTTTGTGAATCCATTATATGATTTTAAGCATTCATATCGTTCTTTCTGTGAAAAATGTAATACATTCCATTATATGGAAGATGGAAATATCATGTCTATTATTGAAAAATATCCAGATGATATTGCCAAAAAGATTGTATTTTTGATTATTTATAATAATATCTATCGCTATAATAGTATTCACGTCTATGTGGATTATGTTAAATCATTTATTAAACGCATTAAAGAAACAACCATTATATTGGATAATAATTTAATGGATCCAAAAATAGTTGCATTTCTTGAAAGACATTCACTAAGTACTAACAATTTTGAATTTGAAAATATAAGAAAACAATATAGGGATGATATTGTCAATTATATTTAATAAATTTTATAATTTCATTAAATTTCCTAATTTTGAAATTTGATTTTATTATTTAAAATTTTTTGTCGGCTCTCTCTCTCTCTAAAAAAAAGTATATTGTGAGGGATTTTATACTTTTTTTTAATTTCCTTATTAAAAGTGAAAATAATAGAAATATTATGGTTTTAATTTGTTATTATTTTGGGTTATAAAAAAAAGTATAAAAAAAAGTATAAAAATTTGTAAAAAAGTATAAAAAAGTATAAAAAAGTATAAAAAAACGCCCAAAAATAAATTAGTTAAGGAGAAATTATTTTCTATTATTATATTATAAATGCCTTTATATTCTTGTGATGTATGTAGTTTTAGGTCTAACATAAAATCACATCTTTCTAGACACCTAAATACAAAAAAACATACGAAAAACAAGGAAAAACAAGACGAAAACATAAAAAAAAGTATAAAACCTCCTTATAATTCCCTCACAAACCCTCACAATTGTGAGGGAATTCCCTCACAAACCCTCACAATTGTGAGGGAAAAAAAGTATAATTTATTAGACCATACTGAGTTAGAAATTTATAATTGTGAAAAATGTGGTAAGGAATTCTCCCGAAAAGATAATTTGAAAAGACATTCTGAAAAATATTGTGGCGATCCAAAGAATCCTAAAAATTTTAAAGATTTATTTTTGCTCATGAAAGAAGAACATAAACAGGAAAAAGAAGATTTAAAAAAACAAATAGAAGGATTACTAACTAAAGTAGGAAATAATATATCGGTTGGTAATAAAACCAATAATACAACTATTAATAATACAATTGTTTTAAATAATTATGGACAAGAAGATCTAAGCCATATTACTGATGTACTTAAAACACAACTATTAAAAATCCCTTATGGAATGATTCCAAAAATGATAGAACAAGTCCATTTTAATGATCAAAAACCTGAAAATAAAAACATTATGCTAACTAATAGTCGTGATAATAAATTGAAAATCTATAAAAATAATAAATGGGTTTATCGGGATAAAAATGAAACTTTAAATGATTTAGTTGATAGTAAATATTTCATTTTAGATACTCATTTTGAAATAACACAGGAATCAGATGATACTCAACTAAGTGAATTAAATGAGTACCAACACGATAATTATAAAAAATTTAGAGATTTAATCGATACCAGCGATAAATCTGTTATAGAAAATATTAAAAAGGAATGCGAATTTATTCTACTCAATAATCGGTAAAAACATTTTTATTTTATATTTATTTTTATTTTTATTTATTCAGCTTCAAATTCAACCACTAATTTGCGCATAATATCATAGAATTCAGTCATACCCCAAGTATAAACTTTAGTTTTAAATTGACTCATTTTATAATCACTATAATGGTTAATATCTAGTGTTTTTGTTGTATAAAAATTGGGTTTCATAAAATCTACTATATATTCTTCGTTATTATACTTATTTACTAGTAACTTTTCGCTTTGTTTCTCTGCCATGTACCAATTTGTTTTTTCTGAATTATTAGGATATTTCAAATGGATATAATAAGCCCTTTTTTGGATTTCTTCACGATCCATTTTAAATTGTTATTCATATATTAGAATAATTGTTTCAAATTTATTTATATTTTATTTATATTTTATTATAATTCAACATTTATTATTCCTTTATAATATTTTGAGAGGAATTACAATAGGGACAATTTATCACTATTTGTTTTCTTTAATTTTATTTACATGGAATTTGTTATATCTTTGAATAAAATTGATTTATATTTTTTTGTTAAATATTTATTAAATATTTATTAAATATGGCTTCCAACTCTGATTCTTTAGAACAAAATTTAATAATAAATGAAAGTGAATTAAATAAATATAAAACTATGTGCGATCTAAGTCCTAATGATATTCCTGAAGTATATCGTATAGCATATAAACTTGCCGGAATGTCACTAAAATCTAAACAATGTAATGAACCATATGAAACGTTATTATCTGATGTATTAATGGTAAATAATCTTGAAACAAAACATGGGTGGGATGCTGTAGATAATAGTGAAAATCCAACAGAATATTATGAATTTAAACCTTCATCAAGAAAAGATAATCCAACCGGACAGATAAATGATGATTCTGGATCTAAAATTAATAAAAATAATAAACCATATCTAGAAGGAAAGAAAACATGGATGATTCTAGCTGGTATAGATAAAGATAATTATACATTTAATAGCATCTATAAATTTCCTATGGAAATATACCATGAATCAAGAAAACAATATTTAGAAAATACTATAAAAAAAAATAAAACTAAACAAAAACAAACCAGAGTAACATATCAAATTAGTGTTCCTAAATCTATTAAGTTATGTAAAGAACAAAATAACCCATATTATGTTTGGAAATTATGATTTATTAAATACATATGTTATTTCTTTACTCTTTTTGGAATTACCAGAACTATCTGTGCTTCCAGGTCTTACACAATTACCTACATAAAATTCAATTTCCATTTTTTCCCATCCATAATCCTTGTGAATTTTTACAACGTCATCATAAAGATTATATTTACCATCCGTTTTAAAATTTTTAACTGACCAACAACTTTTTCCACCTTCTACTAATTTATCTAACACTCCTTCTATAACTGGTTTAAGAAAATTTTCTACCCAATTTTCATATGATCCATAATGATGTGACTGACTGCTTTCATTAGAATATATCTCTAAATTATAATATGGTGGTGATGTAATAGCTAAATCATACTTTTTTTCTAAAGTCGGTAATACATTTTCGGCTGTGTCGTTATAAAGTTGCACTGTATCATTTAGATTTAGATCATTCTTAATTTTATCTAATCCAATATATGTTTTACTATAAGGTTCAATACCAGTATAATGAACACCATTAATACATGTTGTTCCCAGCATACGTCCACCCCAACCAACACATACATCCAATACCTGTTTTGCGTTAAAATATTGAACTATTCGTTTAGTTAACAAAGGTCTATAAATTGTTACCTTAGAAGACCCTGAAACAAATCCTAATTGTCTAATAATTTCACTTACATATGGTGTTGAATGACTTTTGCGATTTACTGTAATTACTTTATTCAAAACAGATACTTTCCACATATCACTAATACACAACCCTTTATAATTTTTAACATCGTAAATATGTGACATATATTTTTTTATAATATTCGTTCCAACAACCGAGGTTGAACTAATAAAGTTATTTTCAATGGTTTTTTTTTTTAAATTAGCCCAATCTTTTGTTATAGATGTTAAATTATTATTATAATCAATTAATAGTTGTTTAAATGTATATTGTTCAAGAGCTTCACAAAAGTCCGGCAAAAATATATTAAATTCATCATCCGACATATTTTTCAAGATATTTCGTTTGTTAAGATAATCGTAGACGTTCATATTTTAATATTATTTAATATAATATTTAATATATTATGTAAATCAATTTTAATTATAAAATATTATTTTAAATTGATTAAAAATTTTATTTGATTCTGATTATTATTAACCTCATATATGGAAAATAAGACATCAGCGAATACCTACAACGGACACTTCATATTTATTTATATAGTCTTTATTAATATTATTAGATTTATTAAATTAACTTTAATGATTAAATTTAAAAATAGATAAAATTGATTACAATTAATAAGGATTATTGAATAAAAATGTTTTATACATCAAGTCTTGAACGTGGAACCCATCAATTTTATAATCTTTTGAAATGTGCGCCAAATATATACACCAAATCTAAATATATTAGATATAGAAATATTACTAAAACTCCTTCAAAACAAACTATAGAAGATATAAATTCTAGTCAATCTAAAAAAATGACTTATCGCAATTATTCTATTATTGTTAATAGTTCTTATGAAATGACATAAATTTTAATTTATTTTAATTAAATTGAAATAAATTAAAATATATTATTATTATATTATGGCGTCTTTACAAAAAAAAATAATGATTAGTTTAGTTTCAGCTAATTTGTTTTTAATTATTAATTTAATTAATTTACCAGCAACATATAATTTTATGAATAAAATTGGTTTATCTTTTTATAATAAAGCTACAGGTTGTCCAACACATATAGGATTAATTCATAATGCGTTAATATTTTTTATAATAAGTTATATTACCATGGGTAATTCTGCAAGTAAAGGTGTTAAAATAAAACATTCTTTATATGGTACGCTTATTTACTATTTTGTATCTAGTCCCGCATTATATTCTTTAATGGGAAAGCTATTAGGAAATCAAATAGCTGATGTAAATGGATGCCCAACAACTATCGGTATAATATTACATTCTTTTGTATATTTTTTGATATTAGTTGCTGTCATGTATTTACCATAAATTTATTGTAATTATACTATTATAAATGAACTTTAAGATTATAAATGTCACAATAAAAACATTACCCTATATTTATCATTTCCATTTTAATAATGCTCTTTATTTTTATTTATTACAAACCCCATTCAACTAATTTTATATTTGATTTAAGTATTAAAACTTTAAAGTATTTAAACTTTAAAGTTTAACTATTTATATCACTATGCCGAATGAAACATATAATAATTTGGAAATTCAGGGCGATCCAATAGAAATTAATAATTATATTTTGTTACACAAAATGCCAATAGAAGATAGTCAAGGCGAATATTGGGATTTTTCAAAATCGGTACCTGTAAGTGATGAATCTATGGAAGAAAAAGAGTGGGGGACTTCTAGAGGTTTAGTTTATATCCAACAAAACAGAGCAATTATTAATACACCATGGCGCCCTTGTGATAGATGGTTTAAATCCATGGTACCAAAATTTCCTAAATTAACATTTATATTAAAATATAGTGATGAATATAAAGAAGAATTTTATGGATGGATTGTTGCCACTAATGGAACTGTTATTGCCGAAGAAGAAGTATGTTTACATAGAGATGAAGAACAAGGTGGGATTGATCTATATAAAGCTGTTTAATTTTGTTTTTTAATTTTAATATAAATTTGAGGCATATAACAATATATATTACTACATTACTAAATTATAATAATCATTTGAAACTAAATAATATTAAAGATTTTGTTAGTATTTATTCCCATTATAATACCTCTAAGTGTGAAGTTAAATTTAGATAAAAAGATTTTTTCTCATCAAATAATATTTATTTAATATTTAAGCTTCAGCTTCGGCTGGATTTATTTTTTTTAAATGTAAATTACATATATAGTATAAACGACTACACTTTGTATGAAATAATGGAAACAAACATATTCCAAATGATAGTATAATACCCATAAATATAAATAGTAATATCATATTTCTATTTTTACTCGTTGTATAATTGCCATTACTATAACTGGAATTGATATTAGAACCGGAACCGGAATCGTATCCAGAACCAGAAGTCAGTATATACATGTTTATGTTATTATTCTTATAAATTAAGTAGGTATATAGTTTAAATAGTATTAATTTTATTATAATTACAAATATAACCACTTAAAATAGTTAACTATATAGTTAATTATAATAAAATTAATAATGTCTAAACCTATCATTTTGTTTTCAACGATTGAGAATTTATCTAATAATGTATTTAATATTATTTTGTGGACAGTAAATCTATTTTGTTTTTGTACTGGGGGTTATATTATCGCCAACCATTATGAAAATCTTAATACTCCAAATGGTATACAAGATTGTTCTAATGTTATGCTTATGACATGTTTAACAGTATTAAATTCTTTATTACTAATGATTGGATTTTTTAAGTACCTATTCGTAAGTATATTTACTTTTTGTAGTTCATTTATATTATTTGTATATCAAATCGTTAATTACCAAGCTATTTCTAAGGAGTGTCGTAGCTATTATACACTTCATTATAAAAATGTATGGGGTTTTAATGAAATGTGTATCATAGTGCTTGGATTTAATGTTTTTATGTATTTTGTTAAATATTTGAATTTTCGTTTATTAGATACAAAAAATAATGAAAATAATGAAAAAAATAAAAATAATGAAAATAATGATAATAATGAAAATAATGAAAATACTAAAAATAGTAATAAATATATAACAATTAACACAGAAACAGAAGAAGATGAACCGTTGATTAGTAGACAACGTAATTATGAAAATGATCCTAGATTGTTTCAAGATCACATTTATGAATCTAATTAATATAAAATAAATTATAATATTATAGTATATGGTTAAATCGCAAAAAGGTAGTGGCAACAATAATAATAATAATAATACTAATAATTTTGTTATGGTAAATTCCCCAAATTTAAAATCAAATATAATTAGTTATAATTTAAGTTGGGCTACTCAAAAAAATGAAGTTGCTGGAACAGAAAAAGAATATGTTAAATGGTGTCAAAAATCAGCTAAATCACGTAAAAGTAATTTTAATCGGTTTTTATCAGATTCAAATATTGATTCTAATGAATCTGTTGATTTAGGATTTAAAAGTTGGTGTACAAAAAATGGATTAGATGGTATTATTGAGTACGTTAATAAGAATAATTCTAATCCAATTCAATTTATAGGGTTTCAAGAATGTACTGATTTAGTTTTTGAGCCAACTCAAAGTTCTGTATGTTTAAATTATTTAAATGATGGATTAAGAGCTATAAAATTAGAACAAATAAATAGTGATAAAACTGTTCACATGAATGCATATGTTAGTTTATTGTTTAATACTGCGTTATATACAAAAATAGATGATTTACATGGTGATATGGATCCTAAAAGTGGTAGACCATATTTAATTTCTTCTTTTCAAAATAAGTTTAATGATTTAAAAACTATAGTTTGTGTTCTTCATGCTACCCATGAATCTAAAGTTAGGGATGATTACATCAATTATACTATAATACCTGATATGTATAAATTAGGGGATAACGATATTAATAATCGGTATATTCTATTAGGTGATTTTAATGGATTACCCAAATTTTATAAAACAAATGAAAATGTTGATATAAACAATATGTTTACACAATATAAAGGATCTAATTTGCCTAATAGTTGTTGTTGGCAAAATAGCCACGGTTTTACACTATCAAAGGGATTTTATAATGGTATAAGTGATATAATATATGATAGTTCCAATCTAGCTTCTATAAACCCTGTATCCATTGTGCCCGGTTTTGGAACACAATTTAATTCTAAAACAAGAAAACATAAACAAAATATTCCAAGTAATGTAAAAACAGGTTCTGATCATTTACCAGTGTGTTTAAAATATGGAATTGTAGATATGGTTAGTAGTCAAAACATGTTACCAGGACAAAAACGAAAAAAATCAAAAAAATTAAAATCAAAAAAATTAAAATCAAAAAAACCAAAAAAACAAAAAACTAGAAAATATAGAAAATAATTTATTCTATCATTTAAATTTTATTTATTTATTTATTTATCTCCTACGAGTTCCTCCAAATCCAGAACTCATACGACTTGAACTATATCCACCACTATATCTACTTCTTCCGTAATATGAACCTGTAGCAACACCACCCAAAAATGCCCCACTATGAGATGCATTACTTCGTGTTGGACTACCACCACAAGTAATACCGATAATTGCGAAAGTGATGACCAATATAATCACACCTCCAATAAAGTCATTATTTTCTCTGTGTCCTTTTGAAGTATATTCAATGGTATATTCTAAACCACAAGACCCAATAAGAACATATGGATCGGTTGGATATTCATAACCCTCACACATCACCTCAATCCTACCAAATTTGTATTTTTCGTCATGTTCTGCCAAACATTCCCATTGAACATCAGTGCCATCACTTCCTTTATTTTGACATTGAACTGTAGACGGTTGTCTAATGTGGCATCTACCAACACACTTCAACTGCGAAATTGGCGACATTCTTCTGCCTGTCGTTTTATAACCTCTATGAAGTGTAATGGCATCCAAATCTTTGAGTAGTGTTTTTTGTCCAAGAGTCATGTGAATTGTGATTGCGAGAATGAGAAAGCTAAGATACATTTTGTTTGTTGTTTTTGTTGTTTTTTGTGGATTTGTATTTTGTCTTGGATTGTTATTTTTTGCTTATTTTTTGCTTGTTTCGCTTGTATTTCGTGATGGGAGAGTTTTTACTTCTTCTAATAAAACTAATGTTAAATCAATTTTATTCTACTTGATTTGTTATTAAATAATATATAAAATATTTATAGATTCATTACCATATAGTATATATTATAACTATAAATATGGATGAGCTATGGTCCAAACATTTCAATGTTTCCAATGAAGAATGGGAGAAAATTTGTGATAAGGCGTTAGACATATGGGATAAGTTAGATGTTCCTAAAGATCCAGATGATTTATTGGAATCCAATACATGTCCTATGCATCCTAATACATTTATGAATTTATCTGGTGTTTCTGGATTTAATCATATGAATGGTTATACCTATGAAGACTATGTTACAGGATGGGAAAAAAGAGTTTCATTAGAACAAAATTGAAATAAAGCTTCTAAAAAAGAAACATAAAATTCTACGAAGACATCCGAAATGAGCATTTCTGAGAATACTAAAATAGATTTACATAGAGACATGTTACAAACCTCTAAAGATAATAATATAGATAAAGATGTGGGTGATTTATTTTATAATAGCGCAATTCATTCTTTGAAAACTAAACATATTTTTGATAATCTAGATATGATTTATGAACTTCAGGAACAGCTTCGTTTGGAACGTGAAATCAATGAAAAAAAAAGCAAGGAAATTATACAATTGAGAAGTCGGTTTAAATTCAAACGTAAAGGGACCAAGCTCAAGATTAACAAGGGACCTTCCCACATGAGCTTTGGTTGGATTTGCTTTATCTCTAAAATTCAAGGTTTAATTAACGAATATAATGGTAATAGTAATTTTAATGAAACAATAATATTTGATTTTATTAATAAATTAAAAGAATTTATACATGAAGTGGAATCATCTCCAGCACATAAAATGGAATCATCTCCAGCACATAAAATGGAATCATCTCCAGCACATGAAGTGGAATCATCACCAGCACATGAAGTGGAATCATCCCCAGCACATGAAGTGGAATCATCACCAGCACATGAAGTGGAATCAGGACCAGAGCCGCGAAGGAACCAGGTGCTTCTGCAAGGGAAGGGAGTCGTAAAGAGTAAAAGTAGAGGTGATTATTATGTAGATACAGACAATTCAAAAATCACCCTATATGAAACACCGAAAGCATCAATTCATTATCCAGATCCAGAATTAGAAGACGAAGATGTTTTGGTTTTAGATGCTGAAGATGAAGAAAGTAATTCTGAATCGGAAGAAGATGAAGGTATGAAAGTAGTACCTTGGGAATACAAGGGAACGACATACCTTCTTCATGAGACGAGTGGGGATGTGTATGATTATGATAGTGAGTTGAAGATTGGTAAGAAACCTATTTATCATAAACTATTATTAAATTCAACCCCATATAATGAGTATAAAACATCATGGACTGAACAAATTAAACATATGTCTGCCCATGACCTCGACATAGTTTTTAAACATTTAGGTTGTAGTTGTGATTGTGATAAACCTAAAAAAGAAGATAAAAAAAAGAAAATTATTGCTTATTTGGACAATCCACACAATTTAAAGAAAATAAATAAGTCAAAAAAAAAAAGTTGGGAGACTGCTAGACTGGCGTGGGGGCCGAGAGAGGAGGCAGCTAAGCTAGGCGGTCGCCAATTTACATCATATGTAATAGATTATAATGGAAAACACATTGAACTAAATACATTAGATGAAGCTAAACAACTTGCTGAAATTATTCCTTGGTGTAATGGTATTATTTTAAACAAATCTAAATATTATCTTTGTATGGGTTTTAGTAATATTAGACATAATAGTCCTCCTATTTCACCTAGTTGGATTTGTAAAACATAATTTCAATTTATTATATAATTAGAACAAAATTGAAATAAAACTTTTTATATTTAATGTAATAACAGTGTAACACTATGGACCAAAAACAACAACTTGAATACTTTCGCACCCATCTCATGAGTCATGCCAGAGATGAGATGAGAACTAGTGGTGAATCTAATGTAAATCTACTACAGTTTACAGACCGCCTATTTGCCATGATGGTTGAATTTATGGAGATTCGTGAACAGGGAATTGTTTCATTACATATAGTAAATTCTGCTAGAGGGCGACTGTGTAATGAACCACACTTTGCTCATGTTCAAAATGGTGTTCAATCTCGTGATTGGGGTAAGGTGCCAAAAAATTATAATAATCCATGTAAAATGTGTGGAAAGTACTTTTGTTCTAAAGAATGTTATGATTCATACAAGTTTATTACTAAGTAGTATTTTATGAATTTATTAAATTTATTATATATTTTTTATTTGTAGAAAAAATTGATATTCACAAACACTTTTAAAGTGTGAATATCACTATCATTATGATTTCCACCAAGGATTACAATGCAGCCCAAGAGGAAATGTCTAAGATGAGAACCCTACAAACTGAATTGGATGAACTTACACAACATATGGAACCGGGTATTGAATTGGAAAATACTAAAAAGGACATTTCTTCAAAATTGCGAATGAATGAAGATTATAATAAACAGATTATTTCTGATTACCATAAGCAACAGAATATGGAATTATATTTATATGGAAAGATTGTTTATGTTAAGAGATGTTTGGAATATTTGTCTGCTTTAGACACGGTTTTGGTTCCTTGTTGTTGGGATGATTATTATGGCGATAATTGCAATACACTAATAAAGTACTTTAATACAAATGGGATTCAAAGTTTGGACACTATTTTAGACCATGGTTATACAACTGATGATATTATTGGGGCGGCGCACATTCAAGCCCAACAACCCTTTAGACAAAATCGTTTAGAATTTGTTGAATTTAGTTATGATTGTTCATTAAAGGGATGTACTTGCGAAAGTCATTCCTTTGGTATTCCCAAGGGAGGTATTACGGATTTCTATATTAATCAACGTGAAGATTCCGATTATTTGAATTCATTTAATGGATGGTTTGATGACCCCTCCGAAGAAAAGTCTGAACCATTGCGATATGCCGTTGTTAGATGTACTAAGGATAGCGAATGTATTGATGATTGGATTTCTTTTCTAGAACATGGTAGATACTATAATAACGAATATAACTTTACTATAGATACGACTCCTCAAACTATTATATTTGAAGTTATGTAGATTTTATAATTATAATTTAATATAAACCTATTTTTTTTAGATCTTCGGTATAATATTTATCTAATATAACTCTTATTCCATAGTTTTTAGTTTCAGACTCTTTTTTTATATTTATAATTTTAAGATTATTATTAATATTTTCTATACACATATTTTTTAAAAAAATATCTTTTGGAACATATCCAATACATTTATGATTAAATAATATTTGTACTGCCAAGCTATCATATTTATTTTCAGGTTCGAGAATTAAAATTAATTTACTATCAAAATTTATATTTATTAAATTATCTTGGTAATGCGATATACCTGCTATAAGAAATGATTCCTTTGGAAATTCTATTTTATTCCCATTATACTGACCATTAAAATGACCATAAATAGACATAAATATATTAATTAATTATAATTTAGTCTTTAATATATAAGTGTAATCTAAAATAAATTATATTTTTATCTATATTTATAATATATATGGTAACAACTATTTATAGTCATAAACGATTATTATCATTATCAAATAAACGAA
>Ga0181416_1000182_pt1 | contig 17033 bp, 20 predicted proteins | sample 39SPOviralmetaG_FD_130141 | JGI IMG/M metagenome (GOLD analysis project Ga0181416, IMG submission 130141) | Marine viral communities from the oligotrophic San Pedro Time Series (SPOT) site, San Pedro Channel, CA, USA - 39 SPOT_SRF_2013-01-16 | ecosystem: Environmental > Aquatic > Marine > Strait... | reverse complement strand
TTATCCATAGCATTAAGAGAAAAGTCTATAGCACTTTCGTATGGTTTGTCTCTTACTACTCTGGTGTTTCCGTTTAGTTCTGTAATACTTCCTATATCAACATCCAACTGCTGTGCCTTGATCGTCCTGATTAACGCATACTGTTCCGTTGTTTCCGTCAGACACAATGCGCAACCAATCATTATCCAAAGTAGTCTGCTGTTCAACATCAAACGACCTTGAGTTACCATCGTGTTCCAACTTGAAGTAGCCAGACGCATATCCATCTCCATCGTAATTAACTGTGTTACTGTCACCATCAAGATCTATGTAGTTCGTAGCAGAGTCTACATCGAGATCAATATTAACAGTATTTGAATCACCTTGAACTATAGTGTCTATATCTGCACCACTAGCCAAGCTGTTAGTAGCTAGGTCAAGAGTAAATGTATTTGTATTACCATCAACATCTACATTAACATTTGCATTGTCTGCTGAGTAAGTATTTGTAGGATCAACTTGAATAGTAAAAGAGTTTGTATCTCCGTCAAAATCAAATATACCTGTAAATGTATCTGAGTTAATATCACCAAGCATCTTGTTGTTGTTACCTATTTGATTGACATCAAGTGTCATTGTAGTACCATCAAGATCAAATGGAGTCATAGATCCATGTGTTGATAATAGTCCACCTATTATGTTACCGCTTCCAAGTTGTTCTAAATCTATGTTAGCTGTCGCACCGACTTGATCTACATAAATCTCATTATCATCAGCTCTAACTTCGTTAAATAAAAAAACGCTACCTGCTATTACAGCTACACTAAATAAAGTACAATCTAATATACTAATTAGTTTCTTCATATTCCCAATACCCCCTGATTATTCCTGTTTTAATTATTTCTAACACACCTTCTTCTATTGCCTGTTGAAGAGCTATAGAGGTACTTTCGTTTTCTGAATCTCCTCCTTCTATCTCTACAAGTTCTGTTCCGTTAGATACAAACCTAAACAAATCTTGAGAAAGTCCTACTGATATAACACTCTTACTAACTAATACTTCTATTAACACTTCTCCTGTCGAGACAGAAACCAACCTAAGTGATATAGTTATTAAGTCTTCTCTGTACTCTTTACTTGAACCTATTCCTAAGTATCTAGCACCCATACCACCGCTTCTAATATTAGAATCTATTGAAATCACAGCACCCTGTACCAATAATCCTGCTAGTAAAAGAGGTTTAACGCTGCTGTCCTCTTCAAAAGATTCCCTTGTACTGCGTATAAGTTGTCTTTCTTTAGTTAAACTGTCAAGACCTACACGTTCTGCTACTTGGAAAAACTTTCCATTTGCTGCGTGTTTTAAAGCACGAATAAGAAATGCTTCTGGTGCTTGAGTAATTGCTGTAGAAAATAAAGCAAACTGTCCGTTGCTTCTACGCTGTCCTGTTTGATCTTTAAAACTATTAGGATAAATAGCTATAACTGGTTTTCTTTTTGCAGCAGGTATGCTCTTTAATTCTTCTGATTGTAAGTCTAATACAGAAGCTTTCTCAATAATAATATAAGGAATACCACCTTCTTCTAATAAAGAACTATATCTTGGCGCACAACTAGAAAGTAAAACTACCGATAGGAACAGTAATGCTAGTCGTACCCCCAGTTTCATCTGTAATAGTAAGCGTGATAAGTTCATTTTCAACTTTGTATTCAATAGTGTTTCCCTCTAGCTCAAGTGATCCTGCTGTTTGTGGTGTTTCTCCGAACAGTTGTTCTACCATTTGTCGTGATAACTGTGCATAGATTCTGCTTTCTAAGTTTCTTATAAACCTTGCAAGTGTAGTGTTGTCTGCTTCTCTAGCTAGTTCATCTTTATAAGCTTCTATCTCTTCTTTAATATCTCTAACTCTTGTAGACTCTTGGTTCTCGATTGTAAGATAATGACTTGATGTATTTATTCCAGAGAAGCTAGGACTTTTAAATCTATAAAGTAACTCGTCAGCTTTTAATGCGTTACTAAAAAAAAGTATTATAAACAAAAAAATAAAATTAAACACAAACAATAAATTAATGAGTGTATTTATTGATATTTCTTTAAGAATTTTTTTTGTTTTCTTTATCATCTACTAATCTATTCTCTTCTTTAAGTTCAAGAACTGTGTTTACTTTTTGTTGTAGTCTAATCATGTCTTGATCTAACAACCTAAGTTGATCTGTTAATCTAATAATAGTTACTTTCATTTCTTGTACAGCAGGATCAATTTTATTAGTTATTGTTTGCCATACAAAATAAACAAAGTAGCCAAGTCCTACGACCATGACTACTGGAAACCCGAAGTCAGATACTACCTGTACTATGTCCATTATCTAAACTTCTTTTGTATATATTTTATTCCTGCATATATTGATAAACCATAAATAGCAAACAAACTAAGAGAGCCAAACACAATAAAATAATCAGAAGGGTATAGATATATTAAACCAAATAAACCATCTACTGCTGCTTCTACGTCACCTATTGGTGCATAATTAATCTCGTCTTGCATCTATTTTTCCATCCTCTACAAAGTTTTCTGCTCTAGCTATGCGTTCTAAGTCAGGTGATAAGTTTAATGCGCTACTTACGCTAGTATCAATGCGTATCATATCGTTGTTCATTGTAGATGCTCTGGTAATAAGCATTTTAGATATTGCTTGAACAGTTTGTATTTCTCCTACAAGACCATCCATTAGTTGTTTCATAACAAGAAAAATAAAGTATGCCATAATAAGACCACCTGCAACAGGTAATCCAAGTTCAGCTACAAGTACAAACATACTTTCCATGTTTTACCACTTAACTTTATCAGCCCAATAAGCTGCAGACATTTTACCTTTTTTAATATTTTTACGATGTCTAGCTTTAAAAGATTTACGTTTCATCTTCATACGTCTAGACTCGCCTGCTTTAGGTTTACCTGCAGTCTTAGCTCCTTTCTGTCCAAAACGAATAGTCTTTATTTTATCGCCTTCTTTAGCAACTACAATGTGAGACTTTTTAGGATGGCTCGGAGTACGTTTAGGTTTATTGAAACCAGAAACACCTGCTCTTGCAAGCCTTGAGTCTTTCTTCTTAGCCATTATTTCTTTTTCCTTTTCTTGGTTTTCTTTTTATGAAGCCCATGTCGAGCATGTTGTTTACCTTTAGCAGTAGCAGCACGTTTCTTTTTATTTGCTGCTGCAAGTTTTTTTCTACCTGCAGGAGTAGACTTTAGCCTTTTAATTTTAGCAGATGGAGCATACACTTCACCAGTTTCAGAAGACTTCTTACCACTAGCTGTGCGCCACTTTTGTTTTGTCCACTTCTTTAAAGACTTCTGAGACTTCTTAAGTGCCATTACTTACCTCTTGCTATTTTCTTTGCAGTTTTACTTAGCTTGTTAAAGTGAAAAAGTTTTTTACTTGTTTTAGTATGAGTCTTATTAGAATGAAGCTCACCGTTAGGCATTTTATGTGTGTTACCCTTAAACTCAGTACCGTTTCTAAAGTAATGTTTAACTCCTTTAGCCATTACATCTTCTCCATATCTTGAATAGATTTGTAATCAACTTTTCCACCCATCATCATTTTCTTTCGCTTAGAATCGTACATTCCACCGCCCATCATTTTCTCTCTTTTTTTTGGTCTACCTTTTTGGCTACCATAAGTTCCTTTTCCCATTGGCATTATTTGTATCCTCCACCTTTTGCTTTATATTGTTTAGCCAACATCTGTGCTTTTCTTGCACTCCATTGACCTGCTCTTCCACCTTTACTACCTGCTTTAATTCTATTAAATAGATTCTTCCGCATAGTAGGTTTAGTATAATTACCTGCTTTATTTACTGTTGATTTCTTTTTCTTTTTGACTGCCATAATAATCCATTTGATCTTTAAGTTTTATTTGTTGTTTTCTAAAGTTAAATTTTTGCTTGTTTCTAATTTGTTGTTTTCTAGCTTGGTTTCTAAACCCACCTTTTCTCATAACATTAAATCCTCTAATGCTTCTAATTTATCTTTAGCTTGTGCAAGTTTATCTAGTTGTTCATCCATAACTTCTACAATGTCTGCGTGTTCTCCAACACCTACACTATTTTTAAAGTATACAGATAGGTTTGCTTCTGCTTTAGCTATTTCACCTTTGTAAACAGCTTTTAAAGCTTTGTACTGCGGTGTATGGTTTATGTTAGTCATTATCTTTATCCTTTGTATTGCTTGCTCCAAAGTAGAAACTAATTACAGCACTTGCAAGTCCTCCAAGATAACCAAGAACTAAGTTAATTAGTGCTTCTGAGTTTTGCTCTGGTGGTTGTAGTGTTACTAAGAATATGTAACCCATAAAGCCACCAACAACAGCTATACCCATGATACGAGATGTCCAGTCCTTAGAGAACTTTCCTCTTGCATCTTGTATGTCTGCAGTTTCTAGTGCGTATAGATCAACATCTAGTTCCTTCATCCTAACTTCAAAATCTTTATCAATCTTTTTAAGTTCTGCAAGTTGTTCAGGTGTCGCAGCTTGTACTGCTGCTTCTATTTTCTTAGGTGTTGGTTCACATCCAAGAGCATCAGCTACCATATTTGCAGCCATCGAACCCATTGGTCCACCTAGAGCTGTGCCTATAGTAGGAGCTACAGCACCTATAATATTTTTCACATTTTTAAGTAAGTTTAGTTTCATTTGCTTTCTCTTTTAGTTCCTCGTTGTTGAAGCGTATGCTTTCATTTCCTAGAATATCTTCTACTGATTGCATCGCAAGTTCTAATGGCATGTCAGGCATACCTTTTAAATGCGCACTTAACAGCTCTTCATATACTTTTCTAAACTCTTCACGTTTTATCCAAGCAAGTTCTGTTTTAGAACGCAGCTTACAGTCTATCCGATAAGCTCTGTCGAGATCATCTTCAAGATACATAATCAAAATATCTTCATCCATTGACTATCATCTGTTCTAGTCTATCTGCCCTGTTCCCTACTTGTTTTGCCCAACGACTATCAAGCATTTCCTTACCTGCTGTCTCATAGTCACCTTCTTCCATCGCACCTAAAAACTTTTTAAAGTTTAAAAGTTTTGTCAAACCTAAATTAAATATCATATTAATAATAGCTCGTTGTCTAACGTCTGTTAGATCTGCAAACCATTTGAATACTCTAGTTGCTTCTTCTTCACAAATTGTTATATCGTTGGCAAGAAGATAGTCAGACTCATCCATAGTGATACCACGCTCTTCTATATTTCTACCCACACCCAGCGTTAAAAATCCTGCCGAGCATTTGTAAGGTCGTAGTTCTACACCTTCGTCACGTTTAAGTTCTTCAATTAGTTTTGCTTTATCCATTTGCGTTCCTTTGTTTTAGTCTGTTTACTAAACCACCTTTAGAATAAGGTATCTGTGTTCCTGCAGGTATTACTTGTCCGGGAAATTCTGCTCTACCAACACCTGCCCTATTAGGTTTTTGCATCCTTAAACCTTTACCTTCTACGTTAAAAATATTTCCCATGAATTTACCTTTTACTGGATTTTTAGCTAGTACAAATCCTCCTATTTGTATAACTTCTTCTGCAGATAAAAGAGGATTCATTGTTTCTCTTTCATAAAACTGTAAACTTTTTTTAGGATTAAAGCCAACCTGAATCCACTCAGGATCAGCTATAAGTTTTTTTGCTAACTGTGCTAGTTTTACTGGATCATGTTCTATCCATTCCCCTCTCATAGTTGACATTGGAAATTTATTAACATCGCCTGCTTGTACTTGAAAAGTTCTACCTATGTCTTCATTTACAAAAGTTACATTTTTTATATATCCTGTTTTTCCATAACCAATTACATCATCAGCAGTTTTTGCTTTTCCTTTTCTTGGTTTATGCGCTGTTACAACCCAAGTATTAGTATTTTGATATGCAGGTATATCTAATCTTAATTCAATTAAATCTCCCTCTTTTAAAGTATCATTAAAACCTATAATTTCTTTATTTTTACTTTTTATACCGACAGACATTGCTATTTCTTTATCAGAAGGAAGATCATTAATTAATTTTTGAAGTTGAGATGAATCAAATGTTCTGCTTTCAATAGGATAATGTTTTTCTAAAGCTGATTTAAAATTTTGAACTCGCGTTTCTAAAGGAACTGCTTCATCTATTAATGCAAAAGATGCGTCTTCTACTTCTTTAGGTGTAGTTAACTCTGCTTTGTCTCTTGTTTGTTTCCATACTGAAACCTCTTCTTTATTAATATTTAAAAGATCCCATGTATCTTTTTCCGAAGAAACAATAGGAGTTTCTGTTAAAGTTTTATCAACTTCTATTTCTCTAGGTTTAGAACGATTAATTTTTTTATTTTTAGTAGTAGCTCTGACTAAACCTGCAAGTATATTAAAAGGTTTTCTTTTACCTTCGTTTCTTCTTTCTAAAACTTCTACAAAACTATCTCCTGCAGTTACAGAATAAGGTTCTCCTGTGTATTCATTAATACGATCTTTAGGATCATCTACAGCATTTTGTACTTGTAATCCGCCTTCAAAGTTTTGTTCTCTTTCATTATCTACTTCTCTAACCATTCCGTCTACAAATTCTTTGGTTTCTACATTAAAGTTTTTAATATAATTAGCCCATTCAGGAAGAGGGATTGCTTCTATATCTCTTAATCTTTCTCGTTCAAGCTCACTATTATAATTAAAATTAATTAAAGTTTTTACTCCATAATATTTATTACGGAGGTTTTCGTTTATTTTTTCTTGTAAGTCATAATCAAAAACTATACTAGATCCTACTAACTTTCTAAAAGAAGGATTGTTTTGTATCAAACTATCTGCTCTTGAATCTAATAAATAAGAAGGAAGATAACTATTGTTATATATTAAATTATTTCTGTCTCTTTTACTTACTCCTAAAGATTTTAAATTTAAATTTACATCTTGTATACTCATTCCTAAAACTTGTGAAGCAGTTACACTTTCTTTTAAACTTGTTTGATAACTATATAATAAATTATTATAATCATCAAAAAACTTTTCAAGTTCTTTTTCGTTTTCAAATTCTTTATATATTAAATCGTTATTAAAATTTCTAGTTGCGTTATTTTTTGCTCTAGTATATCGTCTAACTGTACTTGTAAAATTATCTTCTAATTTAAATTCTTTAATTTTAATACCTGTTAAATTAGCAATTAATTCATTTTGAAAATTTCTTGCTCGTTTTTTATTAAGTCCTTGATCTTGATAAGACGATAATAAATTTTTCATATTTGTAAATGATCTAGGAGTAAGAACATCTTCTACAAATGCTTCAAACATGTTAGAAAAGTTTTGAGATTGAAAAGCTTGAGGAACAATACTATCTGGATTTGTACCTGTAAATATATTTTTACCAGAAGAAGTTTTTCCTTTTATAAAAACGTCAACTAAAGTTTGAGGAGCAATTGCTGGAGCTAAAAAAGGTTCAAGTAAATTATATACATTATTTCCTAGTATTTGTAATGCTCCTTTGTTAAACTCTTCAATAGTAATCTTATCGTCAATAGCATCTATTGCAAGCTTTGCTGTTGGTCTACTTAAATCACTCCACGGATCAAGATATGTCATATCTACTAATGAAAGTTTACCTGTATCTGGATCAACAATTGTTGCTGTTCTAGAATATTTATTATAGTCAGGCTTAAGTTTTTCTAAAGCCCATCTTTCTAAATCAGATATTCCATTTACTGTATTTGTAGTAAAATCAGTTACTCCTCCTGCTCCTACTGTTATTGTTCCTAATGCTCCTGCTGTTCTTTTTTCTCCTGCTTTTCTAATTATTGGATTAGAACTTTTCATTTGTCTAATTCCTAAACCTAACGCATTAAAACCAGTTCTTATTTCTTCATACCTAAAAGCAAAAAAACTTCCTATAGGAGCATAACGTAAGTTTTGAAAGAAAGGAGCAACCATACTGTAATTAGGCATTGTATTTTTTACAATGTCAGCAGCTTCTCTATTCAATTGATTATCGAAATCTAAAGCTTCTTGTTTAGTTTTAAATTTAGTTTTTCCATCAAGCTTATAAGCTTCTTTAAGAACTCTTTTTTGATCTTGAAAATACATAATTTTCCAAAAGTTATCCGAGCCTACATAAAACTCTTGTGCTTTACCTATTGTTTTCTGTATTGCTCTTGCAGGTTTTCTTGCTAGTACTTCTTTTGTTCCTTCAACAAATTTATTTGCATCAGGGTTTTCTCTAAAAAAGTTTTTAACTCTTCCTTGCAATGCTCCTTGATTAGCTGAGACTGATTGCATTGCTGCTTTTAATTCAGAAACTACAACAGAAGAGTTAATTACTCCTTCTTTAATTAACATTTTTTCAAAAGCTATTATTTCTGGATTACTCATATTTAAAATAGTTTCGGCTACAGTCTGATAAGATTTTTTAACTGCTTCTATATTAGGTAATCTTCCGTTAGCTATTAAAAATAAAGGACCTGCGTTAAAGTTTCTAATTTGTGTAGTATTACTTAAAACTGTAGCATTTACGTTTGCTAAAGTTTTTAAAGCAACTAAAGGAGCAAACATATATTGTGAAATAAATCCACCTTTTCCTTCTGCTAAATATTGAAAATAGTTTGTATGTACTCCTCCTATTTCATTAAAAATTTTTGCAAGTTTAGGAGTTGTATACATACCATCAAGCGCACCTAGTTTAGGAAGAACTAAAGTTTGAGCTGTTGCTTGAGGACTAGACGCGCTTTTAATACCAATAGGAGTATTGTATCTTCCTTTTTCTCTTGCGTGTATAGAAACTCCTTCACCTAATTCTAAAAATCTTTTAAACATTTTATCTGTTTCAATATATCTAGATAAAGATTTTACAGTTGATATTATATTTAATTTAGGATCTGTTACTTTACCATAGAAAGCTTGAGCTTCAGGAGATAATTTTTGTTTTTGAGAAAATAAACTTTTGTGGATTCCTCTAAATGTTCCTGTTCCTTCTTCAAACAAATTAAAACTTAAAACATTTTTTTGTCCTTTATTATTAACCAAACTATTAACATATTGTCTTGCGGTATAACGATAAACATCTTCAGTACCAGCAGATCTTTTAAACTGTTTAATATTTTTTTTAACATGATTTATAAAAGATCTATTAGTAGATAAGTAAGAAACATAACGATCCATTACTGTTTGTGTTGGTTTCCAATATGGATTCATAAAAAATTCATATTGAGTTTTAAGATATTTTCCTAAATTATCTTGTATTATAGCTTTAATTTCTGGAGAAACAAACCCATCTTTAGTATTCATAATAGTTGAAGACATTTCATCTATATGCAATCTTATATTTCTAATAGAACCACTTAGTTCAGAAGGTAGAAATTTTAAATCTTTTTCAAAATCTAAACTTTTAAGAAGAGGAATTTTTGTATCTTCAAATTTTCCTGTTTTACGATTATATCTTTTAGCTGTTGCTTTTTTAGCTTGATCACTTGCTTTTACTTTTGGATAATCTTTTGTTATTAATCTTCCTATGTGTTCCCATAGTTTTTCTTTTGTATTTACAAAAACTCCTTTTGATATTTCAAATCCTTTTTCTTTATTTATTTTTAAACTACCAGAAGTAATTAATAAATCATCTATTTGTTTGTCTAACATTCCTATTGACTTCTCTATGCCATAAGAATCGCTTGCCATGTTTTGTTGAGCTTGTTGTTTAACTGCAGTCATTTGACGAGACAAAGCTCCACCAGATTTCATAACAGGAAGAACAATCCTTTCCATCATACCATGTAAAAAATTACCAAGAAAACCTTCTTTAGGATTGTGTAATAAAGCAAACTGTTCTACAGATTCAGGAATTAAATTTCCTTCTTTGTCTCTTATTGTAGCAGCTCTACCTTTGTAGTGTGGATTAATTGCTCTAGAAACAAATATAGCACTTTTATCAAGACTATTTTTAATTCCTTTAAGAGTTGAAAAAGCTGTAGTTTTAGCAGCTTGAAAACCTGTACCTATAACACCCCAAGTAAAAACACCTTCTAATGCTAAATCAAGTCTAGCTTCAAGCTCTGAATCAGTATCTTCTGTTTCAAGAAACTCAATCACATCAGTTGCAAAAGAATCATCTTGAGCCATCATTTCACCTACAATTTTAGTAAGTCTATCTTCATAAGGATTTAATAAAACTTGTGCAGTTAATTCACTAGAAGGAGCATACCTAGCAAAATTAGTTCCTCCTTTTGCAAGAACTCCCCAAAATCTTGTAGGAAGTTTTGAACTTTGTTTTGCTGTTTCAACAAACGCATCTGCTTTTTTTAACCAATTAGGCGCACGGATAAAATATTCTCCTGCAGCTTTAAATTTTGTAGCTCCAAAAATAAACGGAGCTAAATCCCCTGCTACAAAAGAAACAGCTTTTCCTGTAAAAGAAGAAGGTCTTGTTGCCTCTATTTCAAAATTAGATAACTCAGTTTTATTTTCTGGAATAAAACCATCTAATAAATCTTGTTTGTATTGTTCAGGTAAAGAGTCAATAGTAAAGTAAGCTTCGTTCATACCATACTTACTTTTTATACCTTTAGGATCATTTAAAAACTCTTTAAAAGTTTTGTCATATCTTCCTTCTTCAACAGCAAGCTCGTGAACTTTTCTTATTTTTGAAAGGTCTCCTCTAGGATTTAACTGACCTCCAGTTAATGTGTTAGCAAGGTAAGCTATATCAGAAAGAGGACTTCTTCTTCCTCCTGCGCTAACATCAATTTCTATTTCTTCTCCGTCTGGAGATGTGAACGTAGATTTTTCTGTTTCAAAATATTTTGGAAAAGCACGGTTTATTTCTCTAAGTTCTTTTCTTGCCTCTTTTTCTATCTTTCTTTCTTTGTTTTCTTCATCGGTTCTTGTAAAAGAAGATACAAACTCTACAGGTTTATCAATAAAAAAGTCTACTGTTGAAGTTCTAAAATTTTCCCACCCTTTTGCAGTAGCTCCTACTGTACGACCTATATCATTTAAAAGTTCTGAACTTGCTTGTTTATCTCGTACTTCGTCAAGCTCTGATTCACTTAAAAACAAACCTCTTGTTGTAGCAGGAACTGTTTTCTGCAGACCAAAAAAATCTTTTTTAAAATCATCATAACTATAGTTTGATTCTAAAAAATAATTTTGTTTTAAATTAGACGAATAAACTTGTCTTGCAAGTTCATCATCAGTAAAACCTGCATTACTTATTGAAGGATATTTTTCCAAATATTCTTGTTTTGTTAAAGTTTTAAAAGACATTTTTATTCTTTTTGTGAATCAGGTATAAATATATCTGCGTCTTGAGCTACAGCAAATTCTAGATCTGTTATATTTAGTCCGTTTTCTCTAAACCATTGTGCGCTTGTATTTCCAAGACTACTGTTTAATCCTGTCATAGCTCTTAAAGTGTTTATACGAGCAATTAAATCTACTGACATATAAGTTTTATCAGCAAGTTTTGCTTCTGCTGCTGCTCTAATTTCATCAGAAACTGGTAAATCATTTAAGTTTCCTTTTGCTAGATCGTCAAGTTGTTTCCCAAGAAACGCTGCTTGATTTGCTAAAGTATCAAAATTTTCATCTGCAGTATATTGTGCAGATTGAATACGAATTAATCTAGCTTTTTCAACTATAAATAAACTATTGTAAGTAGTATAAGCATCGCCATCAATTACACTACTATATTCTTTATGAAGATTAGATAGTTTGTTTTCTAAATTTGCAATAGCTTCTGCGTTTCCTGTTCTGTCCAAAAGTAAAGGTTTATATTCTTCTAACAGTTTTCCTTTTTTTGCATTGAAAATATCAACTTCATAAGTTCTTTGAACAGCGTTAGGAGTAGCTAAATCTTTAATTTGACCAGTACCTGTAAAAGCAACATTTCTTATCTTACCTACTTGATAAGCTAAATGTATTTTCTGCGCTTTTGGATTATCAGGAAATGTAGGTTCTAATTCTTCTTGTTCTTTAAAAAAAGTAACTTTATCCTCTGTTATATCTGTAACTCTTTGAGAAGGATTTAAAAATTTAAAAGTCTTTGGATCAGTTTCAGTTGGTAAATCAGAAAAAAACAAAACATTAGGATCATGGTTTCCACCTGCAAGTAAACTTTGAAACCTATATTCGTTAACCCAACTATCTATTGAGGTGTCTAGGTTATTAGCAACTTTTGCTCCAAAAACATAGCCTGACATTAAGTTTCTAACTTCACTTATTTGTCCTGCTGTAGGACTCAAAGGCATAACATCAACAAAATCACCTTCTTGAAACATTTTAATGTTATCATTTAAAGTTTTTATAGTAGCTTCATCAGTTGCGTTATCTCTTAAATTTTCTAATCTTGAAACAATTTCTTTATTTGCAGAACTGTCTCTAGCTGCTGCGTCTTGATCAAGCTTTGTAATGTTTTTTGAAAACTCTGTATCTCTGTTAGTATATAAATCTCTTATTCCGTTACCTGCTTCAACAAATTCAACATGAGGATTTTCTACATAGTTACCTGTTGTTTCAAACCATTTCTTAGCTATAAAATCTCCATATCTTTTTTTATTTAAAGATGATTTAGCTTGAGTATAAAATTCGTTTGGTTTTTGTTTTGCTTCTGCTGCTGTTCTAAACCTCCAATCATAAAGACTTTTATTTGTAATAAAATTTTCAGCTCTTATTTGTCCTTTTAAAGTAGCTTGTTCTCTTGCTTCATTACTTAACTGTCTTCCTTTTGCATACCCTTTTATTAAAAGGTTTTCTTGTGCTAAATTTATTTCATCTCTAATAAAACTATTAACAACTCTGTCTTTATTTAAAATTTCAAAAGTAGGATTACCGTCTACATCTTCTGCTTGTACAGTTCTTCCTCCTCTAACATTAATTTCTTCTAAAAACTTATTTCTTTTATTAAATCTATTATCTATTATAGCGTTAGTTACTTCTTCTTCTTTTTCAATATTTGCTATTTTACTAGCTGTTTTTTTAGTTAAGTTTAAATCTTCATTGCTTTTAAAAATACTTGCAACACCTAATCCAAAAGCAAGTTTCTTTTTCTTATCAGTATCAGCATCTACTCCCATATAACTAACATATTCACTCCAATCAGTTGTAGGATCAATTCCTGCAGGAGGTTTTAAAATTCTATCTTTTGCCATGTTAACTCCTATTTAATAAACTTTTATTAGAAGGTTCTTCTTCATCAGTTTTTTTAGCTAACAAACTAGATACCTCAATATTTTCAATTTCTTTTTGTATTTCTTCTGGAACAGAATCTTTCTGTATTTGTTTTGGTTTAACATCTTTTAATTTAATTTCTTCATCAAGAAGATCAATCATATCTTTTCCATAAAGATCAGCATCGTCTTTTTCTTCTCCAGAATAAACTCTTATTTTATCTATTCCTGCTTTTTCTCCCATAGCCATTACCATGTACATAGTAGGTTCTTGTAGTAATAACATTAAATCAGGATTCCACTTACCAGTTTCAAAACCTTGATAAAGCATAGCAGAACTAATATCTAAAACAGGAACACCTCTTTCTAAAGCAGATGTTACATTTTCAAATATATCAGGTTCTATTAAAGTTTCAAAAATATCATGCATTGCTTTTTTTAAATTAGTTATTTGAGGAGGACTTTCCCACGGATAACTATTATCTTTTGGATTTGTTAAAGACTGTCCAGCCACAGGAGAAGTAGCGATAGAGTCTTGCATTATTTTTAAACCTTTATTAGTGTTTAATTGTTCTTCCACTTTATGCTCCTAGTCTTAATTTATCATTTCTATGCCAGTTTTGAAATACAGGATCTCCTGTACCATACAAACTAGAATTAAAAAACTGTTGCCAAGTATTCAAATCAAAAGAACCTGCGTTAGCAACTAATGATTGCATTGGCGAAGGTAAAGGTGTTCTAGATGCTCCTGTTCCTTCTTCTTCTCTTATACCAAAAACTGTTCCTCTTGCTCCTGTATCTTCTTCTTCAAAAGCTTTATTTACTAAAGCAGTTCCTGTTGAAACAAGAGCTTGTTGACCTACTGCTTCTGCTCCTTTTCTTAGTAAAGATTTTTGTTCATCTTCTACTGGTACAGAAGGATTAATCATTTCTTGATATATTTCTCTAGTTTTTTCATTTACTTGTGAGTCTTGTGCAATAGCTTCTACTTTTCCAACCCATTTATTATTAGCATCTAACCCGAAATCTTTTCTTTTAGTATTTAAAAAGTTTGAAAATCTGCTTCCTATTCCTCTTTCTTCTCCTAAAAAAGGTTCTGAAACAACATCTAAACTATTACTTAAAGCACCTGTTATTCCGTTATGAACTGTTCCTATTCCTTTAGTGGCTTGGAAAGTAGCATCAGCAAGTTTACCTGCTGCTCTCATAGCAAAGTTAGCATCAGTAGCATTTCCTAATTTAGATAAGTTTTCTAGTCCAGTTCCAAATCTATGAGCTATAGTAGGCATCATAAAATATAAAGCAAACGTACCTACTGGTCCAAGTTTTTGAAAAGTATTTTTAAATCCTCTTCTAATTTCTCTACCAACTTTACGAATACCTCTTCCTATTTTTCTTCCTATTTTTCTTAAAAATCCCATCTTGTTTCCTTTATAAATTAAATTGCTCTTCCTGCAAGTTTTCCAATTAAATTAGTAAGTAGTGCATCGTAAGTTTTACCTGCATCTCCTTCGTTAGCCATTGCAGTTGATAAAAGCTGTACTTCTCTATTTTGATAATTTTCAGTTGCTTTAAATTTTTGATCTGCTTGATCTCTTAACTCTTGCCATAAAAAAGAAAGTGATTGACTGTTTAATCCAAAAGCGTTCATAGCATTTTGCATAGCTATTTGATTTTCTGCTGCTGTATTAATTGTATTTACCTGTCTTCTCCAAGCAATGTTAGATTGCTCTACAGCTTGTGCGTTTTGTTTATTCCAGTTTTCTCTATTAAATTCTAGTTGAGCATTAACTTTATCTATATCAGTTTTTAAAGTTTCATTTGCTTTTTCTAAATCTGCTTCAACCTGAAAACGTATTGCGTTATTAGCATTAGTTTGTTGAACATTAAATTGTTTCATTGCGTTCATTTGTTGTACATTTGTTGCTTCAACTTGAGTAGCTAAGTTTGCCATAAATTGTTGAGTTTGATTTTCACTTGTTGCATTAAACTGAGCTGCTGCGTTTTGAGCAGCTTGGTTAGATAACATACTTTGTTGTTTCATTTGAGCTGTTAATACATTAGATTGTTGTTCATTAGTAAGATTAGCTAAATCCATATTAAGAAAAGCCTGTGCATTTTGTATCTGTGTTTTCTGATAAAAATCTGCTTCGGCTAAGTTAGCTTGAGACATTAACATAGCATTTTGTATTGCAGACTGCTGTTCATTATTAGCTTCAGTTAAACCTACAGTTTGTAAAAACTTACTGTTAGATAAAGCTGTTTGTTGATCTGCACTAAACTGTGCCATGTTCATTTGAAATACATTACCTGCATTTTGCAAAGCTGTTTGTTGTCTTAACTGAGTATTAGCAAGTTCTTCTCTAGATTCTATATCTCTTGTTTGAGCTACACTTTGTTGTATTGCTTGTGCGTTGGCTTGAGCAATAGGAACTGCTGATTGGATTATAGCATTAAATAAATTATCTCTTCCTACTGTAGAAGCTGATAAACCTCTTTGAGCTAACATCTGTTCTACTGCTGAAACTGCAGGATTAGCCCATGTAGGTATTTGTCCGTTTTCCATTCCTTTTAAAAGACTGTCAAGTTGATTAGAAACAAAAGCTTCTTCAGGTAAATTACCAATAACTCCTCGTTCTTCTTCTGTTAAATCCATTAAACGATCTTCAAGAGTTTCTGGATCATTACCTAAGTCTATAATAGCTTGTTCAGATATACCTGCGTTACGCAGTTGTTTTTTAGCTCTTGTAACTCTTGATAAAGTTGTACCTGCTGCTTGAGCTGCTATAGCTGTAGCATTAGGACTAAGCGTACCAACTACTCTTTCTGTTAATGCACCTTCTGGTATTGAAACTTCTGCAGCTTGAATAGGAGAAACTCTATCTACTTGTGCAGCTTTTGCAATTTCATCATCACCTATTGCGCCTGTAGCTGCTGCAATTTGTTCTTGTGGAGTTACTTGTGCAGCTTGCATTTGAGCTGCTGTAACTGCGTCAGGTGCTTGAGCTTGAGCTGCTTGTTGAGCTTGTGAAGCTTGTATTGTTGGAGCTGTCATTGAAGGAGCATCTATTGGAGCAACAGTTCCCATTTGCATAGTTTGTGCATCTGGTCCAGTTTGAACTTGTTGTGGTGTAGGTATCTGTGGTCCTTGTCTTGTTCCTGAAACAATATCTTGAGCTATTTGTCTAGAAGCATTATCTGGAATTACAGATCCTCCTTTATTTTCATCAGTTGTATCATCATCTGCCACAGTATCATCCCCTGTTTGCGTTTGCGTTTGTGTTTGTGTTTGTGTAGGAAAAGTAGTAGTTGCCGCAGGTATCATTACTCCACCTGATAACTCTTCACCTATTCTTGCCCTTTGTTCTGCTAACAACTGTTGAGTTTCGGCTGGAGTTCTTGGAACTGATTCTCCCCTAGCTGCTCTCATCGCATCAAACTCAGCATCTCTCTTTGCTTTGTCTATCTCATACTGTCCTGATTCTGTATACGCATCTCTACTAGATTCAAAAGAAGATCCTACACCGCTATATAAAGTTTGCATTGCAGAAGCTACATCTTTTGCTCTTCCTAAATCAGGAATTGGACCTTTAGGAGCATCATCATCAGGCGGAGCATCTGAAGCAGTATCTTGATCTTTTCCTGCACTTGCATCTGCAATAGCTTGATCTATAGGTTTTCCATCTACTTCTGTAATTCCTTTAGCTTTAAGAGCGTTTACAACAACGTCAGTTGCTTGTTGTTTATCCATTCCTCTAAAGTTAATAGTTTTCATGGTTTTGTCAGAACCCATAAAATTAACAACAGTATCTGTTATTGTGTTTAATTCTTTAGCGTTTACAGGAAGTTTATTTTTAGCAAAAACTTCTAAAATTGGATCTACTA
>Ga0181416_1000181_pt1 | contig 17086 bp, 17 predicted proteins | sample 39SPOviralmetaG_FD_130141 | JGI IMG/M metagenome (GOLD analysis project Ga0181416, IMG submission 130141) | Marine viral communities from the oligotrophic San Pedro Time Series (SPOT) site, San Pedro Channel, CA, USA - 39 SPOT_SRF_2013-01-16 | ecosystem: Environmental > Aquatic > Marine > Strait... | reverse complement strand
TACCAAACGTCACAATGTTTGATATAAACAACCCTGTTAATTTAACAACGGGTCAACCAAATGGTATATATACAGACTTCTACAGGTACGGTGTTTTAATTGATATCCAGCAAAGTGGTTTAGTGGGTGAAGTCAATTACGTATTTGTTTTACTCCAATTAACATCAGGTTTGGTTCTTTTGGGCGTCGCTTCATCAGTTGTCGGGTTTGTTGCTAAATACTTGATGAAAGAAAAGTCACCGATATACAAAAGTATTATACAAGAAGAGTTTGACGTTGCTAAGGAAGCTGCACAGTATGCTGCTCAAGCATGTGTTGCATCAAAAGTATTCAAAGAGGCCGATGAAAGTGGGGAAGGTGATTTGGACTTCGAAGAACTCAGAAAACTTGTTAAGGATTGTTTCTCCAAAACATATTTGAGTAAATCTGATTCGGATAGTATAAACAGTGATGAAAGTAAGGAGACATTCACAGAAAATGATATAACAGCAATGACATTCTATCTCATGAGAGCTGCCGACGAAAAACTAGATGAAAGAATATTAACAAAAAGTGAAAAAACTATGAAGGAATTAAAAGATTCCAAAATCTCATTGCACCAATGGCAGGAATTGTGTGTAGCAGGTGTTTTGGAACGTAAAAAAATGCAATCTATCATTAATTTAAACCCATTTGTACAAGGTGTTAAAACAAAAATTTAAGACAAAAGTAAAATTTAATTTTATTAAAATATATAACTATATCATAATATGAGTCAAAGTTCAAAAGCTAGTTCTTATTCAAATACAAACATTAACAACGAATCACCAATATCAAATACAATTCAAAATAGAGAACTTTCAAATTTATTAAGAAATGATTCTCGTTTTAGACCGATTTTAAACAGGATATTAAGACAAGAAAGAATACGGGCGTCGCAATTAGTCGCAATGTTACGTTCTCTCCCATGGATGAATCCCAGTACACTATTTACAAATAACAGATCTAGATCGCGATTAATATATGCGAGTATTCGCCGTAGTAACGTTCAGAATGTAGTAAGAGTTTGGTCTAGACCTGGTAATAACAGGTTAATAAATATAACACCGTCGTTAAGACGAGCTGTCAGAGAATATTTATTATTTAATTCAAATATATCTCGATCTAGGGAGTTAATAAGATCTGCAGTACACGCCATGGAACGAACAGAAACATCTTTTAATTCTCCATTTAGACCAGGGTCGAGACGAAGAAGAATAAATTCAGAAAGTAGTAGTAATAATAACAGTAACAATTTTACAAGTCAATCTTCACAAAATTCGTCTGGAAATAAAATGAACCTAAACCAATGGAGAAAATCAATTAGATAATAATATTACATAACATTTGTATAGTGTACATATATACACAAATGTTATACAATAACATGCTTGTTATGAAAAAAAAATAATTAATTAAAAACTTGTTTTTTGTGCCATAACATACTGTAGTGGTTTTTATTCACTTTATAATATTCATCTCTTTTATGAATTTTTAAAACTAATTTTTCATTGTGATATATATCACCATTTTCTATATGTTTATATTCATCATAATTATATTTTCTAGTTTTCAAATATTTTTCATTTTCATCAAAAATTGTCTTTAGTAAACTTGGTCCAGTAATATCTAACTCATTTTTACAATAGTCCCTATTTTCAACATTTTTTACTATTCTATCTATACATTTTTTATAAATTTCATTTCCTGGTTTAGATACCAATAATGCGTTATACACATATTCTATATCATGACCTATTTTTATAGCATGTGTATCGCGTACATAATATTCTTGATCTGTTAATGTATTTAGTTTAAAATCATCAACTGTATCATATTTAATATCTATATATATTCCACCTTTAATATACATTAAACAGTATCTCCATAAATCGGCTTTATAAGCACCAGGTATTAATGTATTATAAGCATTTAATACGCGATTACCAAAATATTTTTCTATAAAATCTCTACATTCATTATCATCAAAGAAATGAAATTCTAATTCTGGATTTTTTTTTCTTAAAGAAATCATACCTTCTTCTATATTTTTTGGTATATTCGAATCATGCCATGTTTGGTAAACATGTTTAGGTATAACATTACGTTTTTTATACCATACTAAATTTATTAAAATAAGTAAAAGTAAAAATATTAATATAAATTTAATAATCATTAATTAATTATATAATATATAAATATATTTTAATAATATCATGGTATATTTTCATTTTTATATACAATGCTTAAATCGTGTATAAAAACGTTTTTAATTTTATAATTTTCTCGGGGTAATATTTGGTAATTTACGTTTTCGTCCCGGGTATATAATATTTTTTTCTACTGATTGTAAAAGACTCTTTTTATTTTCAAGTTTACGTCTTTGTTTCTGTATCTGTATAAGTTCCGTTCGGAGTTGACCTTCACGTTCCCTCAATTTATTTAATTCGTTAATAATTTTACTTATTTGATTTTCTATAGTATTTATCTTTTTAGTTCTAGGTGTTTTATTACTATTAACCATTCTTCTTATCATACTCTAATATTTTTTTATATTTACAATTACCTTCTACCAATACGCGTAGGATTTGACGTTCGATTAAAAGCAGATGTAGGAGATGGTATAATTTCGTGTGAATCGTGATCCATGGAATTTGTATGTGGTATATGAGTATCTCGGGGTTGTAAAGATATACCACTCATAGACGGTGAATGTGTATTAAAAAGTAAAGATTCAATCATACCACGTGGTTGAATAAGGGCGGGTCTAGAAACTCGTTCAAAACGCGATACATTCGCACGTAAAAGTTCGCGTTTTTGTTCGACTATTTCGTGGCGTAAAGCCTCGTTATCTTCCAACAAGGAATAATATTCGTTTGTTAAATCGAGTAAATAACTATCACGTGCGACATCATTACCCATTAAATACAGTTTCTTAAGACTTTCACATATCTCTAAATATACACCCTCGGGTAAACATTCTTTATTTTCATCTATAAGAGACATCGTTTTTCGTATAGGATTGTTTGATGTCATTGTTTATATTATATATTATTAAAACTTATTTCTTTTTACTCGTTTTTTTGTTTTATTAGTTTATTTCTTCATCTTCACACATATCTGCCCAAGATGTTGTATTATTATTTTTATCTGGTTCGGTCACTACCGTATTAGTATTACTCGAAGCCTCATCTTCTTCAATAGCAAGACGTAGTCGTTCTTCCAAACTCATCTCAGCAATGGGTGCACCTTTAAACTTTGCATCGGGCATATCAGGATCCAAAACATCACCGTGTGAAATACATAGTGAACATGGGTCCTTTGGTATCTCACCGGGTGCATGATTATGCTTTGGAGGAGGATCCTTTTTCTTTTTAACAACTGGTCGTTTTTTACGAACGATAGGTTTTGGAATAACTTTATCACCGTCATTATTCGTTTCTATATTCTCCGAAGATTGAGGCTCAATACATGGTGGACATACAGTATCTGTATCTATAGATGATTTTTCATTAGACATGTTGGCGTGTTGTTTGCATGTATTACACCCCTCGATACAATATTTCTTACACTGATTACCCTTCTTCGTCATAAACGTACACTGAACTCGAGGTTCAATATTTTTAGGTTTAGGTTTACTACTCATTGATTCTATTTTATCCGTTAGAATTTTATTTGATTCAGTGAGTATTTCAACCTTTTCGGTTAACTGTTCAATTATTAGTGACATACTCGTCATTTTATCATTGTTACTAGAAATAACTTTATTAGTATCTCGAACGAGACTAAGTAAAATATTTTCAATAGATTCAGACATTTTTATTCCTTAATTATTTTTTGGTTTTTATTTTTAAATAGTTTGACTTAGGTATTCTTTAAGTTAAATTTTAATCGTCATTAATTATTAGAGCCACACCATCCATCTGCAACATCCCCACTGAACTTATTACAACAAGCATATTTACGATAATCTGAAGTACCTGTTGGAGTATTTTTAACGGCATCATCATAACACGCTTGAAGATTTGTATATTGTTGACCGTTCACCGTTTTTGAGTTGATGACAGGGGTGGCGACAAGTGTGGGTTTACCTTGCTTCCCACCACCAGTTGATGGTGGTGGTGTTGATGGTGGTGGTACAGTGTCATCTATTTTATTGGGTGCATCCCAAGCAGTATCTACACAATCAGTTGATTCTGAACTCTCTGTCGGTTTCACAAGTTTGAAAAATATTGATTGATATTCACAAACGGTTTTTTCATTACTTTTAATTGTTTTATTAGAAAAATCACCCATTTTAAATTTTAAATCAGTTTTATCGTAATACAAATACCAACCTTCATAATCAGTGTTATCCAAACCAATTAAAAAGTCATCTTTATTATTTGAACCCTTATAAATTATAAACTCGTGATTTCCAGTCGCATCTGTACCTAATTGGGTACTATCCAATTCAAGTTCGTTTGTAGTCGTGTTAATTTTTAAATGTTTAACGGCCTTATCACTGTTATATATAGCTTGATTTTTAAATCTAATTATATTAGTACTACCACCCGATGGAATTAATCTAACGTAATTGTCAACGTCATTTCTACTAGTACTATTGTAAATTTCTTCAATAACATCTTTTCTTACAGAATCCGAAAAAAGGTGAAAATAATTAACACCGTAATCGGCTACAATATCCGATTCCCCTTCGAATGTACCTGGTTTATACGTATAACTCAAAGGTGTTGTTGAATCCAAAGTCGCAGAAAGATCGCTCGTTTGTATATTCCACGCTTCAAACCCATCGCCTATTTCTGGTGTTAATTTAACTTCTTCACCGTTCTCTTCCAACGTATAGTATAAATCAACTATGTTATCACCAATGGCACTAAAATTTCCATCACCCGTAAAAGTAACCTTATTATCAATTGAATACGACGTATAAGCCGCCATTTGATTATCTCTAGATACCTCTTTTGTCATTTTAACTTCATAAGAACTGTTTTCGTCAGGTCTAACTGACCATTTTGCAATGATTTTATCTATACTTTCAAAACCAGCTTTATTGTCCCATACAATCGAAACGTTCACGTTTTTACTAAGTTCGTTATAATCGTAGTTTCCATTACTATATTCCCTTATAGCGTACCCAGACGTACTCGTTCCATTATCACTCTTATCGGGGTTGAGTGTTCTTTTAATACCCTGAACATTTATAACTGGTCCACCACCACCTGGTGTTGGTGTACCACCGGAAGGTGAAGGTGAAGACGAAGGTGATAATTCATCGTACCTTTTATATACTATATAAAGTGTTACAATCAGTGTTATAATAAGAAGTCCGTAAAAGACATATTTATTAGTACTACTCATCTTATATAGTATACATTTACATTTTTAAATTTTAATTAATTATACCCATAATTATTATTTAGTGAACCACAACCCGAAACCTATTCTTGTACTCCATTATTACAAGAAACCTTGGTTCCAGCCGCGTTCCATTGGATATTACCAGGGTCTGTTTCTTCACGTCTTTCATAATTACCAGAACCGGCACCAGCGGCATTAGAATTATAGTTCGTAATATACATGTATTTTTGACAACGCCAATTATATTTCGCATTATCTGGTGCATAATCTTCACACTCACCGTCGGGTGTATTACCTGCTGTGGTGCTCGAAGCCGCATCAGACTTGAATGTTGGTACATCGTCCCCCTCAACCATTATGAAATCTATAGATTCCTTTTCACAAAACGATAATTCACTCGCATTCTTTAAACAAACTTGAACGGTATAGTCTCCACCATTACCATTAAATGTACCATCAAAGTACCTAACTTTTCTCAAACACATAAACCGGTCTTCATTAACCGAGTCCTGAAAACGATAGTATTTGACGGTAACACCATCACTTTCATAAACAGGAACAATATTGAATATATACGAATCGTCTATATTATCGGTAACTCCGATATAAGGATTTTCCGTTGCATCCTTTTCAGAGGCCTCGTCATAAAAGTCGACAAAGTTTACTCTTGGACTCATTTGTAAATTTATACCGGGTGTAGTTCCAGCAACACCAACACCTTTCTTAACTGTTTCATCTTTAGATACATAAGCAAGTTTAATTTTGCTTTTTTGAACACTTCCATTAGTATCAACAACGGGTATTAATCGAATATACCCATCTGGATTACCTGATCGTACACCGTTTGAATCTGACGATGTATCGATTACATTTGAAATTATTAATGACGATATATCATTCTTAAAAAGTTTAGAATATATTTTATAATTAGTAGTACTCAATCTTTTCCCTAACGAAATATCACTTTTAATAGGTACGTAATTATACGTTTTAGGTTCAACCATATCTAACGTTGCCGAAAGATCACCAATATTTATAGTCCACGGTGTATAATTAATTGTATCCACATCTGGTGTTAATTGTTGTTGTTCTGTAACGGTAGACGTAGTATAATATAAGTGAATTATATTATCACCAACCGCACTGAACATGCCATCTCCAGTTAAGCCTTCATTACCCGTAAATGATATAGTATTACCTCGCGAATAATTTTTAAAAGCATCTGGATTGTTAGTTTTATTCAGAGTTTTGGTCATTCTTGTAACGTAACCAGTCTCTCCGTCACCCTTAACCTGCCACTCCGCTATTAACGAATTCACACTATCAAAACCACCTTGGTTATCCCATTTAAGGGTTATAACAACGTTTTTGGTAAGTTCGTTATAATCAAAATTACCAGTTCCGTTACTATATTCCCTTATAGCATAACCCGATGTTGATGGACTCGTCCCGTTATCACTCTTATCGGGATTGAGTGTTCTTTTTATACCCTGAACATCTATGGATGGACCACTTGGTGCAGGTGCTGGGGATGAGGCTGGTGAGGAATCCCCTTTTTTATATACCATATAAAGTGTTATAATCAGTGCTGCTATGAGAACTAAAACAAAAATTAGCGTGCCACTCATTTTATATTGTATATTTATATTTTATTTATCTGAACCTAACATTTAGTAGAAGTTGTTTGTTTGTTAGTAACATTTGGATCAATTACTTTTCGATCGGTGTCAGACATAGGTGCCATAAATATATCCATGCTATTATATATACACGAATCTCCCATATCGTCTATTTTCATCATTTTAAATCTATCATTACCCCGACTACCATCAATTTTTACTAAAACCAAAAAGTGATCTTCACCGTCTACATTTTGTTTAAATCTATAATGATCTGCCTTAGAACCCTCAATTATTTCAAAAATGTCATTGTTATCATTGGCGCTTCCATTCTTAAGCCAATTGTTTTCACTAGAATCTGAATACACATAATACGTATCGTCAGTTCTAAGTCCATTACCTTCATATAAAATAAATTTTACTTTATTATTAGCACCGTCAACAGGTACCATGGAAACCGTTGCATTGTTGTGTGGCGTAGCTGTTCCTGCTTTGTGGTCTCTAATTTTAGCTACGGTATTATAATGCGCACCAACCGGCCACATTTGGTATTCTTTTGTGAACATATCCTTTTCAATTTCCATAGATCCTTTAGATGGTCTCCATGTATACGTCGACGGTTGTACCATACCAATGGTTCCCGAAAGGTCGGTTATACCTATAGTCCATGCATCAAAAGTGGTTGAATCCGTTTGCGTAGGTGTTAACTGTACTTCATTTATTGTACCTGCAAGAACGTAGTATAAGCGGATTATATTAGTACCGACCGCATTAAAGTCACCATTGGCTGTTAACGTCAGTGTATTATCCGTAAAATTGGTAAAATATTTATTAATGGTGGCATCATTATTATCAGAATCACCTTTTGTAAATTCCTTTTTCATTGTTGCTACACTTGTATTATTATGGTGCCACTTAGCTATTATCTTTTCAACGTTCTCGAAACCACCCTTATTTTTCCATTGTAAAGTCATACTTACGTTTTTACTAAGTTTTTCTAAATCGTAATCGTCCGGTGAACCGTTACTATATTCTCTTATAGAATACCCCGACGTTGATGGACTCGTCCCATCATCCTTTTTATCGGGGTTGAGTGTTCGCTCTATACCCTGAACATTTATGGATGGACCACCACCACCTGATGAAGGTGTTGGTGAAGGTGCTGGTGAAGAATCCCCTTTTTTATATACCATATAAAGTGTTATAATCAGTGCTGCTACGAGAACTAAAACAAAAATTAGCGTACCACTCATTTTATATTGTATATTTATATTTTAATTACCTGAATTATGAAATTTTTAAGTGTTACTGTCACACCAAGAATTATTGCTCTTTTGTGAATTTGGAAATTGAGAACTATCACAACATTTATATTTCTACAAACTTAAACATTTGTGATGTTTCACCAGTTTCTCCAATTCCAGATGTACTAAGACCAGTTGCGCACCCTAATACATATGGTCTTGCCGGTGTGAATTTATCGCTCGTATGAGGGTGACATTTTCTCCAAACATCTTGGGTTTTGACTTCTATAAAATAAGTGTCCACATTAAGCTTTCTCGTTTTATATATCATTCCAAAATTGTTACTCATACTACATCCGGTGTATTCATAAGTCCAATCATATTTACATTCCTTATCTGTACCTTTATTTTTTAGTCTAATTTGGTCAGGATCTGAATCATGAATGACCTCAAATTTATAACTATTTGTAGATCCTTTACCAGACCTATTAAAACGAATTCCATTACCTGCTGTCCATTCTCCCCACAAATCACTACCTACATTTTGAATATAGTATGTACCCTCATCTGGTCTACCAGTAAACGAAACAGTCGAGGATGTCAGTGGTTGCGTTGGTGATGATGCCGATTCGGAATTTTGAGATGATGCCGATTCGGAATTTTGAGATGATGCCAAGGTATCCATACACATGTTTGCAGTGTATGTATCTTCTTCAGTCACTATTATATCCATGGATTGATATTCCTGTTCATTCATATCATTTAAATTCTTAAACATCAACTTTTTATCAGTTTCATTATAAACCAAAAATTTACCTTCATTGTCTGTACCAGATGGTTTAAATCGTTTACTTTTATCGAACGAACCTTCGAGCATTTCGAATATAATTACATTCGAACTTAACTTATCAACTAAACCAATAGTACCATTATCATCAACGGTTCCAAATAAAGAATCTTGAAGTTTAATACTAAACTTGGAATTTGAATCTTTGTTAGGTACAATATAAAATTGTTTATTCTCAATGTTTTGTAAATCCGGGTCAATAGTATCATCCACAAGGTTTTCTGTAACCACATTGAACATATCACCTATGCCACACATGTACATGCGATACCCCTTACCCGTAAAATCTGCTGAAGTTTTTGTTTCACCACCTGTCGTATCGTACGTATATACTTTGGAATCTGCTAATTTAAGTGATCGATCGAGATCTTCCTTCTTTATTTCATTTTTTTTCATATCACTCGACGTTAATTGTACTTCTATACCTAACTCGTTTTTATAGTATAAATGGACTTCATTTTCACCCGTAATATCGTACGTATTATCCTTACCATAAAACACAATTTGTAACCCCGTTTTATTTTTTTTGAATAGTTTTGGATAATCACTCTTCTTAAAAATAATTTCTTTCTTCTTTTCACCACCAACAAATCGACGTGCTATTATTTCTTCGAATTTACCAAATGCATTTTCATCGTTTTGCCACTGTATACCAACGTCTATATTTTTAGAAAGTTGAGTATAATCATCTTTTGCATCGCCACCACTACCACCTGGTCTTTCTGCTGGATGTATTTCTTTTATTAAAAAATTAATCTCTATTTTTGGAATAATAATTGGGTTTGTAAAAAAGTAATAACCTCCACCTACTAAAAAAGTAAGCATACAACAAATTATTATCAAACCGATCATAATTTTATTATAACCTTTTATTTTATTTTTAATATTTTAATATTGGTTTATACCCCATATATTTTCACAATTTATCGTTCCCAAATCAGTTGCACATACGATATAAACCCACGTATGGTCTTTTTTTGTAGACAAAAGTGGAGGCAGTGGAGACTAACGTATACTCCGGGTGGGACGCGAAGTCGTGGTGGGGGAGGAGGCGGGTGGAGAGACCCTTCGATTGGAAGTGTTAGAATTTTGAGTGGTAGGATTTGAAGAAGTGTAGTAAAAATCGTATTTACGGGAATTAGTAGTATTTGTGTCACTTAAATCGTTAGAACTATAAAACCAGCATCTTGCTGGATTCATACTGTAATATGTAAAACTTTTACAATTTGTGAATGAGTCACACTTTGTTTTACATTCATCTACAGTTCCGTAGAATCTGCTTTTTGCGGCGTTTTTACCAGCATCTGTACCATCATCTTTGTTTATATATAAATCCTTGCTTGCCCATATCATAGTTTTAGATTTTTTATCGTAAATAGCGGAAGGAGGAGGAGGAGGAGGAGGAGGTGGAGGAGGTGGAGGAGGTGGAGGAGTGGAAGTAGCGGTAGCAGTTGAAGAAGTAGCGGGGGGAGAAACTACTAGGCCAGTTTCTGCATCATAAAAGTTAAACTTTTCCAAATCCCCAATAGTATCACTAATACATTTAATATTTTTACCGTCATTGATACCAGAACAATATCCTCGGTCACTTTTTATTGGTTTTATTGAATATGTACCATCGTCATTGCTGATTATTTTAAACTTTGAATCATCTTTGATTTCTGTATTAGTACAAAAAATATTATTAACGAAATCTTTACAGTATGAACCCCGTTTAAAAGAATATGTACCATCGCCATTATCGAATAATCCAAACTGTTTCCTCCAACTCTCTATGAAATTACATTTAAATAGGGTACCGTCCAAACCACACCAACCATTCGACCCTTTCATATAAACTTTATCCGGAAGTCCTAGTCCTGATTCAGAACCAATTTTATCAGAGGTCTGTTCATATATGTCCCAGTCTAAATAACTGTCATGTGGGTGTGGACCCTTAATATTACTAGCTGTCTGCCCATGGGGAATTGGTTTAGTTGAAAACGTGTAACAATTATTTCTGTTATCCGGTTCTTGAGTATGATAATTAAAAGATTCACACCGGGGGTTTGTTTCACACTCGTATTTACATTTATTGAGCGTTACATTTTCAAATTTTCCTAAAAGAGTTTCAGCCCATGTCCCCGCATTTGTATTCCCACTAAACTTCGTTCCCTCATATATTTCCCATGTAGTGTCGAGCGAGGCGTCGGCGTCGGTCGCTGGAGGACCAGGTGGAGGAGCAGGTGGATCAGGACGGATCCATATCTTACGTTCGAATTCAGTCGTTGTTGTGTTATCTTCTGTAGGACGAACCTTGGTTAAAGCACAAGAAGTTTCCCAATCCCCAGATTCTTCTGTAAATTCTAAAGATTTACACTCGTCCTCCTTCTCACATAGACTTTGACATTGTTCGAGTGTTATTCCTTTTTGAATCGTGGCACCCTTCAATGTGGCATCTAAGCCCGTCTTGTAGTTAACATTCACCCAATTATTTTCCATTACAGACGCATCGAAATAACCTTCATCCGTCTCGTTCCCCGTCCACTCAAACCAGGTCTCACTAACAGTATCGTCTAGTGTTTTAGGAGTTTTGGGTATATTATAAGTGTACGTGACATTTTCTGGATTTTTACCGCTACCTTTATTCTCCGATTCTTCAATCATTATTTTTGAATTTTCTAATATTTTCCAACCTGGTGCATATATAGGTTTATAATACGATATTTCGATTTTTTCGATTTTATTATTTTTTTTAGAAATGGTAAATACCCTATCACCAAATCCCACACCATCGGCGGCATTTAGAGATTTCTTAATCCATTGTGCGAAGCTGTTATTCTCCACAAACATGTTATCCAAATCCTTTCCTGGTTGTTTATCTATTTTTATATATATGTCATCGTTGTTATTTTGACTGAGCAGTAATTTACCATCAACTTTTATCCATTGAATTTCTAGATCCCCTTTGTAAGAAAGCTTATTCATAACAAAAGCGTACTCGTAGAGTTTATACGTGTTTACAGTTGCTTCAGTCAGTTGTTGAAAAGTCAAATCGTCGCGTTCTTTCTTATTAAAAAATCCTCTATCCGCAACTATTTTGGATTGATCAAATGGAATTGTTTTTGTTAAAAGAACGTTATTATCGTTTTTTTCATTATAATAAAGTTTTACAGTTAAACCATTACTTGGGTAACTAGTAAACGTATACCCATTCACGATTTGTATCTGATTATTTGTAAAATTTCTAAACAAGTCTGGTCTATCTGTTTTCGTAATTTCCATATCGTCTATAAGTATATCACCTCCAAAACCGAGAATCCATTTATCCACTACACCTTCAATAGATCCCTTATTTTTCCATTTAAAAGTTACATCACCTATTGTATACTTTTCCTTAGCGTAATGGTTTTTGTATAATATATACACGATCAAAAGTATACATAATATGATAAACAATTCACTACGTGTTATCATTTTATATAGAATGAGATAATTTATTTACGTACACTCTCCTGAAAATAAAAAATAAAAGTATATTATAAAATGAATACCAGACCAGTAACAACTGTTATTCTCGAAGCACTTATTATAGGTATAATGTTACAATTGATTTTTATGGGAGTAACGAGATTTGTATATAAAGGTACTGGTGTTTTGATACTCTCGGGTGCGTTGATACATTTACTTTTCGAATATTCGCCGTTAGGTAATATGAATGAAAAATGGTGTAAAATTATATTTAAATAAAATTTACTCTAAAAACAAGTTCATTTCTTCTAAAAGAGAATCTTTATCTCGAATTGTTTCAAATAAATCGTCGTTCAAATCTTTCAATTTATATTCAATCTCTTTATTATACTCATCAAGGTATGCTTTGTAAAATTCTCTTTCATTGCCTACATTGTGTCCCTTATCCAAAAGATTACCAATGGTATATCTCGATAAACGAATACCAATATCACTCGCGCGTTTTTTAACAGCCATAGTTCTAACATTTGCTGTAATTCTTTGTCTCGGTTTAGTATTACGAATAAGTCTTTGTATTTGATCAATACGAATATCCAATCTTCGAATTTCAGCCTCGTCACCTTGACGCGAAGCCATTTGAAGTCTTCTCATGTCTCTCATGAACACTTGATCGTTCAACATTTCTCTCGGGACCTGTATTTCTGGTAATAACATGGTAACCATATCGTCCAACTCATCAGCATCGGCCATGAGAACATCGTCGTCATGGTTACCACCTTGATTCGAAGGTGCGTCTGCATCGGCATTTTGTAATTCTTGGTCGGCATTTTCATAATATCTATATCTATTTCCCCGTTCCGTTCGTATTGGCGAAAATGGTACAGGTATTCCCCTTGTATCATCAGTCATGATATTTCGTAATATAAATTCCTCATCTTCATCGGTTTCTGAATCGTTATTTGAATCAGTGCGAGATATAGACTCGTGTACTTTTTTAATTGAATTACACATTTCAAGATAATTTCCTTCCGGTATTACCATTGAATTTAAATCAATCAAACGCATTAAATTGGTAAGTTCTTCCATTTTTAATAACTTATTTTTTTATAAGTTATTATTTGGACTTAGGTTTATTTTATTTTATTTTATGTGAGTGGAGGAACACCATCTATACTAACGTCGTAAAAAATATCTACCATATCATAAACTGAGTTATTGAAGTTGTTAATTCGAATAATTTCATTTTCGTATTCATCGAGTTGTTGTATATATTCTTCTCTTTGACGTAATCTATGAGAATTCGTTAAATTTAAATAGTCTTTAAAAAAATCATCCTGTGGGTGATAACCTAATGTATTTAAATCCTCTATAGTATTACAAAATGGTAGTTCTAAAGCATCACAATATGCGTGAATAGCTTCTCGCTTGAAAATGTTAGTTATTCTAATACGAGGTTTTGTAAGATTAATGAGTTTTTTATATTCTTTACGTTTTCTAACGAGAACCATACACCGTTCAAAAATAACATCCATCGGGTTAATACGTAAACTAGATGGTAATGTACGAGTTCTACGAGTTTGAGTTTCCCTGTTTCTAAATATGTCTCTTAGTGTATTACACATATCTAAATAATCACCTTCGGGTATTTCTTCAGAATGATTGTCTATAAGCGTCATGATTTTATGAAGTGAATTAGTATTAGTAGTAGACATTATTACAATCTATATTTATTTTTTTAATAGCATATTATTATATTCTTCGAGATAACTTTTATAAAATTCATATTCGTTAGAAACACATGGGTCTTGACATACCAACTGTTTCCAATTAGTAACACTTTTTAAACCAAGTTCTTTACATCTCTTATCTATAGCCCATTGCTTAACAACTTTAGTAACGCGTTTACGAACAGGTATACTATTATTTTCTTTTTTTAACTTATCATGTTTTTCTTTTTCCAATTCCATACACTTTGATTTATAATACGAAAGTTCATTACAAATTTTTGTATAATGACCCAAAAATTTGTAAAGTTCGGGATGTTTATCCTTGGTAGTAGACATTTATTATTTACTTTTTTTCAATAAAAGTAGTGCTTCAACAGCTTTTCCAATTTCCTTATGTTTTAAACAAAATCCGTTCTTACCAGCTCTGCAATAACAGTTCTCGTAGGGACAGTTTGGTCTCATTTATTTAATTAAATTTTAAAGTAGTATTTTATCCACTTAGGTTTCAGAATCACTCAAAATTTCTCCTTCTTCAATTTCATCGTCAGTTTCTTCATCATCACTATCAATAATATCCTCGTCATCATATTCTAATTCATCATCCAACTTTTTTTCCGATTCTTTAACATCGTCAATATTTTCGGGTAAAATGTTATAAAGTAAAGTCCAATCAATATATTTTTTTAATTCGTAATCATCTATGAGATCATCCATAGAAATTTTATCACACACGTTCCAGTCATCTTGGAATACACCTTTCCAATATCCAATATCTTTGTATTCAATTTTCCCGGGAAAGAGTTCAACAGATAAATTTTCACCTTCTCTAAAACCATCTTCTATAAGTTCGTCGTTTTTCTGTTCCATGTAAATGTTATACATGTGTTCTAAAACACCGACAGGAGTTCTGTAAAATTGAAGTTTTGGTTCGTGAAAAAAAGTGATGAAATGGGATTCTCCATAAGACGTTTCGAGTTTTCTCTTAGAAATACCGATATACGCGAGAAACCTTTTATTGTTAGAAGGTATGAGATGTTCTGGGTATCCAAATTCGGCGCGAAGTCCATAAACGTCTGTCGTTTTATCGACTAATTTAGTGCATAAACTATTTAAATGTGTAAGTTGAACGAGTGTGGTAGAGTTTTTTAAAAGTTCGTGTGTAAGATTATTCATTGTATATATAACAACATGGTGTGTTTTGTTTAAGTAAGATTAATTGATTGAATGTGTATAATATTTATTTTATTGATCAATATTAGTTTTTTGGCATGGTATAGAGAAGTTCTCCCCAGTTACCAACACTTTTCATTTTAATATTATTTTTATCAATAAAACGTTCACCAGATTCAATGTCTGTGAAATATTTCTGTAAATGCAAAGTCCACAAATCCCTGTCGTCATTTGAAATGTTTCGAGGAATAATTATAACACGCTTAGCGTGAATGTTAACTTCCTTATCACTCGAGTTTAATTTGGATAAAAGTATTTCAAGAAATGGAAGCATGACTTCTTCACATCCTTTATTTTCATGATAAAATTCAACAGTTCGAATATCATCACGAACTCCCATTTTACTTAAACCAATAAAACCCAGATATTTTTTTTTAGAATCTTCAGATTCCCATGGAAAGTCTTCATTAGGTTTAAGTCCCCAAATTTCAATTTCAAGTTCACGTCCACTCAAAATATTCGAAAAGACATCGTTCATATCTTTAATTTCTTCGAGTTTAGTATGTTTTTTCAAAAGTTGATAATAAAGAGACATTATAAAATATTTATTTTTATTTGTTTAATTGATTTTTACATTTCATCTATTCGACTTAGGTCTTCGTTATTCATTAAAATTTCTTCTGCTAAAATCTGATAAAAAGCCATTTTATATACAAAAAACCCAAAAAGTGTCGCACCCATATTAAAATCAAAAGATAAATCGCGCGAAGTCCATACAGACTCAAATAATGCAAGACACGTTGGTACCAATAACCTTTTATTTAAACCAAACGATTTTTCTATATTATCGACGTACGATGAAAGTGAATCTATATAAACATAAGAAGCAATAGTACCCAGACTCGCGGATATACCATCTATGGGTGTATGAAAAATAAAATGATACGTCGAAACTGCGGCACCGTATCTCAAAGTTGTTTTTTTTATTTTGGATTTTATATTTTCATACTCGGTTATACCATCTTTTCGTTTTTTGGGACATGATATTCTAAGTGTTTTACTACCGGGGTTTATTATATTTAACATTAATTAATATACATTACAATTTATTCGTTAAGTATCTAATATGTGATATCGATATTAATATTTTCATCGTTAAAATATTTTCTTTTAAATTCACGTTCTTTATTTAAAAACTCTTCACATCTGTTAACTGATTCGTATATACGAACTTGTATTTCAGTTAATCTATCTTCGTGTGTAAAATTATCTTGTTTTCTAGACATTTTTCTCCATTTTTCACCGAAAAGGTTTATGTATTTCAAATTACGCCTTTCGTATTCTAATTCATTTAACATTGTTCTATATAAAACCAATGAATATGAATCATATTCTTCACGTTCAAAATCTTCGTGACAAAACTCCTCGTATGCTAATGTTTTCATACGTTGATAAAGTTTATTATTCACCCCATTTTCTTTTCCATTTTCTGGCCAAAGTTTCGAGTCTTTCTTTTGAGAATCGTGTATTTCGTGATTGTTTTTCCGGGGCTCCTGGACACACAAGGTTTTCGTATTCGTATTTTTGAGATTTTTCCCATATAATCCTTTGAACGTCTTCACAGAGTTCATTTGTCGCTTGACAGAAAGC
>Ga0181416_1000180_pt1 | contig 17124 bp, 15 predicted proteins | sample 39SPOviralmetaG_FD_130141 | JGI IMG/M metagenome (GOLD analysis project Ga0181416, IMG submission 130141) | Marine viral communities from the oligotrophic San Pedro Time Series (SPOT) site, San Pedro Channel, CA, USA - 39 SPOT_SRF_2013-01-16 | ecosystem: Environmental > Aquatic > Marine > Strait... | reverse complement strand
TTGATCAACTGTAATGGTAGTGGGAGCCGAACCACCACCACCCATGATGTCTCTTATCTTTACCTCAGAAAATATATGAGTTCCTGAGGGAGAGTTAAGTTATTTATCTACGGAAACGGGATGAGCCTCCTCCTCCACCAGAGGACATTAGTACTATAATAATCAGTAGGCAGCAACACACCAATAATAGTGCACCACCACCAATAGCCAACCGTGTTGTATTATTGTTAAGATCAATACCATTCTCAGGTGGTGAAGGTGTTGGGGTGCCGGAAGGTGAAGGTGTTGGGGTGCCGGAAGGTGAAGGTGTTGGGGTACCGGAAGGTGTCCCCGAAGGACTATCCCCCGCAGATGATGGTGTACCAGTGGTAGCCGTCAAATTACACTGTGCTTCAATCGTTGATTCGGAAATCTGACTCAAGTCAAAAGATTGTGCGCAGATTTGTACAGGTGCATTGCAGTTTTGATTCGCATTTTGGGGTACATACTTAGCACCTTGACACACACCACCAAAGCATGCAGCCTTACCAGACCACACATTTCTAAATCCTTCGGGGGTTGCCTCAACTAACTTGTCAAACTGCTGCCTCTTCTTATCACATCCCGCCGCGGCGGAATCTGTATCACATACATTATTCGTTACATTGTAGCACGAACACCATGGGTCTGCTTTACCCGTGGCAGTTTTACAATATGTTTCGGCAATACCAGCGTAGAAGTTACCAAGGTTTTCTGGAGTACAACTCGCATCTTTGGCTATCCGATCACCAACTGAACAATACTCTTTTGCGAGTGACTTAATAGTGTCATATTCAAGACAAGACCCACCCCCGGGGTTTTTGAATACATTTTTGGATAGTTTGCAAAAATTCTCCTTTAAACTATTAAAAAGGATACTCATTTCAGCATTCCCACCCTTCTGGTCAAAAACCTTTCTAATTTTTGATTCGTCATCATCTTTATAAAAACACACACTCTTTTTACCATTTGGACGTGCATATACTTTAACGGCACCCGGACAATCAGCATCTGTAATAGCCTTAATATTATTGGGGCGTGACTCGGGAATATCTGTATAAAAAGTTACTGCTACAGCATGTCCACATTGAGCAATGGCATCTCCGTATTTTTGGTATATATAATTACAACCTGTGTATATAGTATCACCACTTACCATACCACACCCATTTACACCATTATGTGATATAAATTGGATTGGTCTGGTACCTGCGCGCTCATAGTTAAATACTTTACGATTAGGCCAATCCAGATGTACATTTGTTCGGTCATCTATGGGACACCCACATGATTGAACTCCACATGACATAGTGCTCTTACCTTTACCTTAGAAAATATATAGGTTTCTGAGGCAGAGTTAAGTTATTTATCTACGGAAACGGGATGGACCTCCACCCCCACCACCACCCGAAGACACTAAGACCACAACCAATAATAAACAACATATTATGAATAGTGCACTCACCCCGCCAACAGCCAATTGTTTTTTAGAGTCATTTCTTATATCGTCAAGGGATTGAGGAATATAGTCCCCAATACCACCCGAAGGTGTTCCAGGTGGTGTTCCAGATGGTGTTCCCGAGGGTGTTCCAGACGGTGTTCCAGATGGTCCGTCACCCGCGGATGGTGGAGTTCCCACATTGGCCGTTTGCTCACAGGTAGCGTTAATGGTTGAATCGGCTATACCTTGGATATCAAAATCTTGAACACACACTTGAACAGGTCTATTACAATTTTGGTTAGAATTTTCAGGTATATACTTGTCACCGGTACACACACCACCAAAGCACGCAGCCATTCCATTCCATGAATTTTTATACTCTTCTGGCGTCGCTTCAACCAACTTGTCATATGTTTCTTTTTTTTGTGCACACCCAGCGGCACTTGAATCAGTGTCACACACCCCACTGTTTACATTATAGCATGAGCACCAGGGATCAGCTTTACCTGCGGTTGTTTTACAGTAGGCTTCGGCAACACCGGCATAAAAGTTACCAAGATTGACTGAGGTACAACTCCCATCCGTAGCTATCCGATCACCAACACTGCAGTACTCTTTGGCGAGTGCTTTACTTGTGTCATATTCAAGACACGAACCACCACCGGGATTTTTGAATACATTTTCACTTACAGCACAGAATTTTGTTTTCAAGTCTGAAAATGTTAGAGCTTTATCATTACTACCTGAAGTAGTTGCATGAAGAGTTCTTAAACGAGTTTCGTCATATTTATCATACACACATTCTAAATAGTTACTACCATGATACTTCGAAGTAAAATATCCATCACCACCCGGACATGCGTCGTTCCGCATACCACTAATAAATGTATTTGGGGGTGTTTTCATTTTAGCTGAAATATTCTTATTCCAGTCAATATCTTGAAGTGGCCACCAAATGCCGATAGACTCTATATTCATACCGCGATACCTACCCGCTTTTATAGGCAACACTATACGATTACCGTGTCTATTTTGGTTAGCAAATCCGATTATTGTCGCATCTGGACTACAAGTACGAGGACTACTTTCGGGTGGCTGCCATGATTTTATAGCACCACCGAATCCAATATCGGATTTTTTATTGAATCCCCAGACATTCGTGGTACGTCCATATGTCGATGTCCTAAAATCAGGTGCTGGATATACAGTTAGTTTACATTCCTTCGGCATGAATGTCTCTTACCTTTACCTTAGAAAATATAGGTTCCTGAGGCAGAGTTAAGTTATTTATCTACGGAAACGGGATGGACCTCCACCCCCACCACCACCTGAAGACACTAAGACCACAACCAATAATAAACAACATATTATGAATAGTGTACTCACCCCGCCAACAGCCAATTGTTTTTTAGAGTCATTTCTTATATCGTCAAGGGATTGAGGAATATAGTCCCCAATACCACCCGAAGGAGTATCCCCCGAAGGTGTTCCCGAAGGTGTTCCCGAAGGAGTATCCCCCGCAGATGGTGCAGTTGTGGTAGTAGCCGTCAAGTTACACTGCGCTTCAATCGTTGATTCGGAAATCTGACTCAGGTCAAATGATTGTGCGCAGATTTGTACAGGTGCGTTACAGTTTTGGTTCGCGTTTTGAGGTACATACTTAGCACCTTGACACACACCCCCAAAACAGGCTGCCTTACCCGACCACACATTTCTAAATCCTTCAGGGGTTGCCTCAACTAACTTGTCAAATTGCTGCCTCTTCTTATCACATCCCGCCGCGGCGGAATCTGTATCACATACATTATTCGTTACATTGTAACAAGAACACCACACATCAGCTTTACCTGCGGCCGTTTTACAATAGGTTTCAGCAATACCCGCGTAAAAGTTGCCAAGATTGGTTGGGGTACAACTCGCATCTGTGGCTATCCGATCACCAACACTACAGTACTCCTTGGCGAGTGACTTGGCGGTGTCATATTCAAGGCACGGACCACCTCCGGGGTTTTTGAATACATTTTTGGATAGTTTACAGAATTTTTCTTTGACAGCCGCATGGTCGGTCGCACTACCACCAGCCAGTAGAGATCGCAAGGCTGTATCATTTCCATCATCATAGAAACACGCATTCTTTTTACCAACAACCCTTTTATAAGTGTTAGTGGCACCCGGACACTCTCCATCTGTGTTGACTAAGATGCGTTTCCATATTCTTCTTGGAATCGCTGTAACTTTTACAGACCTTAGATTATTTTCCCATAAATCACCTTTGGGACTTCTAAATACTCTGGGATCACCCCTGTAGTTAGTTTTATAATACCCTAAAATTTCATGATCCTCACAACCAGATATTCTATATGATGAACTATTACACCCATGCCCACCAAGAACTGGGGTACCATCGGCGGAGCTATTTGAACATGTATTCGTGTAATTGCCAGTCAAACCCCACCAACACGATCCGTCACCATCCCAAGTCCAGTGGTCACATAATGCATATTTACACGCTTTTGCTGGGGGTTCTTCATTGTAAAAATTAATTATTTCATCATATGTAGGGGTACATTTTTCTTTATCGGGAAAGTCTGGACACATATCCTTACACGCCTTTTTCCCTTCATCACTCAGGTTGTCATCCTCAGGTTTGTCAAGGTAGTCCTTACATTTTTGAGCACTATGACCTACTCCCATGATGCTTCTTACCTTTACCTCAGAAAATATATAGGTTCCCGAGGGAGAGTTAAGTTTTTAGATACTTACAAAGTCTTCAAAAATTCCAAGAGTTCCGCCGTCTTCTTTTCGTTCGCCAAGGTGAGAGCCTTCTTTTGCTTCTCTTCATCATCGGTTTGCTTCTTCACCATACCATAGACAATGAATGGATTTGGTTCTTCGGAGTTCTCAACATAGAGAATAGCTTCAGACTTCTTGTCTTCCAACTTTTCCCGTTTGACACGCATGATATTCCAACCCACGACAACAAGGATAGCCAACACAAGGACCACCTGGTTCAATGACATCTTCCTGATGTTGAGTTTCATTTGTAATACTGAGACATTTTTTTCTCAGCCCACATTAATATAACATCATGGGAGGAGGTGGATCCCAAACGATCAATCAAAATTTCAACATGTCTGCCATCAACAAAAGTATTTTTGAGTCAATCACAGAAAACAGCGCGTCGGCGGTCGCCTCAGGTGCGGTTGTTCAAAACTTGCGTGTGGTGATGAGAAATGTGAGAGGATGCTCATCAGACTTTAATCAAAAAGTTGAATCCATGGTGACATCATCTTCGGAATTACTAGCTGAAAATGAAACTGAAATTAAAAACGCCATCACAAATGAAATGCAAGCTGGGGTTCAAGCTCAAATTGAAAAGGCTACAGAAATGGGTAACATGCAATTTGGTGATAAACAAAATGTCAATCAATCAGTGACATTAGAAATTCAAAACATTGTTGAGAATACAATCAAGACCGTCAATGAAAATGAATCCGTCTCCGAAAGCGTTGTTGTTCAAGGTGGCGATCTCATCATTGATGGGTATGATTGCCGTGAAGGTGGTGATATCAATTGGAGTCAGGATGTCAAAGCACAAGTGATTGCCGAAGCTGTGACAACGGCGCTTACCGGTGCTATTGCTTCAAGTGAAGTGATGAATCAGTTGAGTGCCGCGGCTGGTGCAGACCTTAAGTCTGAAAACAAAGGCCTAGCTCAGTTCATCACAGCTTTTTTCGAAGGTTTCACCGGTCCAGTGAAGTATGCCATCATCGCCGCCGTTGTGTGCTGCTGCCTTCTTGTCCTCGTCATGATTGTCATCGGTCTCTCCCCAGCTGGACAGTCGGCTGCTGCCAATTTAGGTAAAGCGGGTGCTTCTCGCCTCGGTGGTGCGCGCCGATTCTAAGTTAAAGATATAAAGATCCTTTAAATTAATGATTCTGAGTATTGATGTTGGTATTCGGAATTTAGCCATGTGCTTACTCAATGAAACAAATAACCTTGTGGAGGAATGGGATGTCTCCGGTGTCCCACCCGAACACAAAGATGGTATCTATGTCTCATTGAGAAAACACTTAGATGAGAGGCCTTGGGTTCTTACTGCCCAAACAATCCTCATAGAAAAGCAACCAGATCGTAACAAGAAAATGGTATCCGTCATGCATTTCCTCCATGCATACTTTATCATTAAATGTCCTAATGCGGAGACAATTCTCTATGATGCGCGTCACAAGATTCCAGATGTCGCTGGCCCCGGCAAAGCGCAGTATAACAAACGGAAGAAGGTCTCCATTGAGAGATGTGAAGAATTCATTCGGAGTGGACCCACAAACGCTCATTGGTTGGAGACCTTTCTCAAGTCTAAAAAGAAAGATGACTTGGCTGACACCGTCATGCAAGCCCTCAGTTTTGTGAATCGTGTGGAAGTCACAGCAACCACCAAGAAAACCAAAAAGTCCACCAAGTTGGTGGCTCGCAAACCTAATGACAATCAAAAGAGGACAAAATATTCAAAATCAAACCTAGCTTGGATTTATCTCAACAAACCTGAGTGTGAAGTTCTTGAGAATAACAAGAGGTTTATGAAGGATCTCAAAAGGTACTATCGTGATATCGATGACTTGATTAAAGATTTGGGGGGAACTAAGAATTAGAACACTATGCAAAAAGATGTCTTGGACCAAGGATTTGTACGATTGGTTGATCACATGCCGCAACAAGATTTGGACACCTCAATCGTCCAAGCTGCCAGAGTATCATATGGAGACGGAACAAAGACTTCCCGAGGAGACCGAGGACTCCTCAGGTACTTGCTTCGACATTGGCACACAACGCCTTTCGAAATGGTGGAATTCAAGTTCCACATCAAGATGCCCCTCTACATCGCCCGTCAACATTTTCGACATCGAACAGCCTCCGTCAATGAACTCTCCGCCCGCTACTCCGTCGTACCGAAACAGTACTACAACCCAGGAGTTCTACGAGGTCAGTCTCAGGTAAATAACCAGGGATCTGAGGGGGTTGTGGAGGTCAACGAAGAAAAGACGAACCAAATTAACGAACATTTAGAACATTCTTTTACATTGTATGAGAGCCTTCTCGGGGAGGGGGTGTGTCGGGAACAGGCGCGTGGCAACCTCCCACAGTGTACCTATACCGAATTCTATTGGAAGATTAACCTCCACAACTTGATGCATTATCTCCATCTTCGTATGGATGATCACGCCCAAAAGGAGATCAGGGACTACGCGAATGCTATTTATGACTTGGTTGAACCTCTCGCACCCATCACAATGGAGGCGTTTAGGGATTTCAGGGTAAACGCGATGCATCTCACGGGACCGGAGATTGAGGCTCTCGCCACAGGAAAAGAGATAGATTCGCCGGGGGAGAGGCGTGAGTTTGAAGAAAAGTTGAAGCGCTTAAAAATAAAAAGATAGTAGATAATAAATGTTCTCTCTCACAACATCTACAACTTTCATGGCGAAGACTAACCGTTTCAAGAAGTTTGGTAAGAAGATGAAGAAACAAAATGACACAGACGTGGGTAAGATCCGAGAGAAGTTGTCGGATATTAGCCGCGATGAACAACGGCGTGTCAAGGAAATCTTCAAAGAACACCAGGAATTCTTCAAGGGTTCTCAGAAAAAGGAAGAAGTCGCTATCGATTTTTACGAGAACTAAACGCAAACCACAAAGTACACAGAACAAACGCCATCGTTAATGATGTATCGTCAAACTGATCCGCCAAGAGCGCGCTCACTATACTATACTGAACCATGCGTATATCTTGTCTTGTTTTAGACATAGACCTTTTCATGGCCGCTTTGGATTTCTCCAAACCCAAAACAGCCGTACTTATATTTCGTATCTTCGTGGGCATTTCTGCCGTCTTCATGATAGCATCTTGTATGTCAACTGATTCCACAAATTGTTGTTTGATCATGGGTTCTAGGTAGGTGAAGTAGTTGAACTCTGGATCTAACTGGATACATATACCCTCTATGAGCGAGAAGGATTTTGCTAAATACACAAAACTCGTCGGTACCATGAATGGCTTTTCAGCCGCAAGTTGTGCCGCTATATCGTCGTTTATTATATTTGAACCATCGAGGGTTTCAAGATAACCCAAAACTGTTTCAAAAAAGAGTTCAATATCTGAAAGATCTGAACTCATAGGTATTATGACACCGAGGTTCACAAGAATTTGAACAATTCCCTTCGTGTCCTTGTCTATTATACATCCGAAGAGTTGTTTGAACCCATCGCGAAGTTCTTCGGAAAGGTCTACAATGAGACCAAAGTCGTAGAAGACTAACTTGCCCTTAGGTGAAAACCCTAAATTACCGGGGTGGGGATCTGCGTGAAAAAAGCCTTTGTCCATCGTTTGGATCACATAGGAATTGATGAGAGCTTCACAGATCTTCTTTCTATTTACATTTGGATCTGTGAGTTCCGTGAGTTTTTCAGATTCAACATATTCCATGACGATGGTGTCATCCGTACAAAAATCCTTATAGACTTTTGGTACCTTTACCCACTTTACATCTTTCATATTCTTTCGAAAACGCACGGCGTTCTCAATTTCTTGTTGATAATCTGATTCACCCAAAAGGTACTCGATGGATTCATTGAGCACAAACTCTGAGCTATTCCCAGTGTCAACCCCAACTTTTTCCAAAAAACGCACAATCTCACGGACATTATCTGTATCCACCTTCATAGTCTCGTATATATTAGGTCGTTTGACTTTGACGATGACATCTTTCCCGTTTTTCAGTTTTGCGCGATGTACCTGTCCAATACTCGCAGATTTGAATGGTATTGGTTCAAACTCGTCAAAGTATTCTAAATTTACAACATCTTGTACAACATCATATGCCACTGGAGGAACATTGTCTTGTAAAGACTCCAACTGTTTTGTGAATTCGGGAGGGTACAGATCGGCTCTCGTAGATGCGATTTGACCCAATTTCACAAAAGTCGGTCCAAGTTCCAAAAGTTGATCCCTCGTCCAAGACCCAAGTTCTGCCTTATCTTTTACAAAATTATTTTTCCATACAAATTTGGCGGCAAACTTCCAGGTCTTCATCTTCTGTGACGGAGGGGGTTTCAGTGGTCTATGGGTTGCGACGCATAGCATCCTACTCTGTGAAGATATTTTATTTTTATCTTAGGTTACTTTAAATGAAAAAGTTCTCAAACTTCCTTGGACCACTCAGCACACCAACTGAAACCGTTATTAAGGCACAACCAATCTTGTTTACCCTCATCATCTTGTATCAAGGTTTGTTCTCTGGTAACGCGATCAAGATTCCAAAGAACCTTAAGACTCTTTTCAATAGCAAGACTTTCCGATTCTTGTCGATCATGTTGATTGCTTTCAGTGCCACACAAGACATTGAATACGCACTCATCTCCACTGTGATTTTTCTTAGTGCCATGTATGCCATCAAGACTCCAGAGGAGAGAAGAGAATCTGGATTAATATAAATGTTAAAAGTAGAATGAAGATTCATATTGTTGGCGCTGGACCAACAGGTATGTCGCTTGCTTGGGAAATACTCAGGTCAGGGGAACACGATATTACAATTTATGATAGAAAGACATCCGCGGGTGGTTCTTGGTGGGAACCAGATACAGACATGAGAGATCTTCACGCACACAGAATAGTTTTTGACAAGGCTTTTGTGAATACCCACAGTCTCTTTCGTGAAATGAAAATCAATTGGAATCATATATTCAAACCTGTAAAGAAGGATATTTATGGTTTTATGTATCGCTCCCTACAACTTGGTGATTATGGAATGCTCGCATCCCTCGCTACACGCGTGTTGACACAACCCGAAAAGTATCGGAAAATTTCTCTAAAAGATGCCGTGGGTAAACTTTCAGAGAGTGGTCAAAAATTTATTCAACATCTTCCACTTATCATGGATGGTGTGACTTGGGATATCATGTCAGCGTATGAATTTGTAAAAAATTTCGATTATGTGGGACTTTCGAAGCAATATACACAAAAAGTTTCTGGAAAAGTCATGTGTGATAAAATGCAAATAGCACTCATGAAAAAAGGTGTGAACTTTGTATTCGGTAAGGAGCTTCAAAACGTTGAATACTTTGAAGACACTTATGAAGCTACATTCACAGATGAAATGGTTGTAAATGATGGAATGTTATTCTTATGTATAGACAATAGTCCAGCTCTCAAATTTTTAGGTGATAATTGGGGATCCGACGCAGACAAAAAAGTTCGCGAAAGTACGTATGGTTCCATAAACGTTCTTTTAGATTATGACAAAACTATACATTTGGGGGACGACTTGGAAATTGCATCAAAAACAGAATGGAATCTTCAACCAGTTGTCTTGTCCGATGGTAAGACAGTTTCGTGTGTCATATGTAATTTAACAAAAGATGTTCTCTCATCTGATCCAGAAACAATAAAAAATAAAGTTGTACACGACCTCGGTTTACCACCACCGAGAGAAGCTCGTATTGGTTGGGGTTCAGAATGGAAAGAGGATCACTGGGAATTTACACAATCTTCCGGGGTTCTCAGTCTTCATGGCCAACTTCCATTTTTTGGTAAATGTTCAAAGGTTGCGATGTGCGGTATGATGTCGCCACGAAAAACACCATTCTCGAGTATCGAAGCATCTGTTGAAGTTTCAAGGACGCTCAGTCATGAATTATTTAATACACGAAAACCACTTCAACCCCGCCTCGTAACAGATATTTTGACAGTCGTTTTATTGACACTTATAGTTTTAATTCTAATTTATATAAATAGAAATCAATGAAGTTTGAGGCAAAAGTCTACGAACCCATGTATGACCACAACGACAAAAAATATATTCGTTTGGTCATTCCTGAAAATTGTTCTCAAATTATACACCGAATTCACGCAAATAAGTCGTGGCTTATTAAGAATTCGCATGTAGATGATCCACTCGATGGTCGAATTCTTACAGTGAAAGTTCCATTCCGTTATAGGAGAGTGATGTGCAACGTCAATGGTCGTCCGGTGCAGTCTCTTATAAAGGGTGATGAAGTTGAAGTCGAAGTTGACTTCGCGGGTATATGGAATGTCGGTAATTATAGTGGTTACGCATGGAAGCTCATGTCAATTACTTCACTTCCTTGACTTCTTCTTCTTCTTCTTTCTTTTCTGGAATATCAATCGTGGTCAAACCATTTTCCTTGAAACCCAAAAACACGCGAAGGCTTCCCTGTAGACGGTGAAGTTCTTGGTACGTACTTTCGATCGCTTCTTGGATCTTTTTAATATTCTCTTCCACGTCAAGGGATGGCATTGTAACTATATAAAGTTACTATTCTTTAATATATTAAATGTTGACGCGGACGGGATACCTCGTCACTGAGGGACCAATTCAGGAAATTAAAAAGGAACTGACAGTAAGACCACAGGTCAACAGCGACTATGGATTTCCTCCCCCACCTTTCAAGGTTTTTAGAACAGCTAAGAATGGAGTGTGCGTTCCAAGATTCTACGGGGTTGGTAAGGTGGGAAAGCCCAAGGAGGATCGTCGCCCCGAGCCAGCGAGATCCAGCGCCAAGTTCGTCGGTCAGTTACGAGACGCAACCCACCAGAACGAGGCTCTTGCTGCAGCTATTAGTGCGGGTCATGGTGTTCTCTCGCTCCCATGCGGGTATGGCAAGACCACCGTATCCTTGGCAATAGCGTGTAAGTTGGGCTACCGCACAATGATTGTAGTTCATAAACAGTTTCTCGCAGATCAATGGCGGGAACGCATTCAACAGTTCTGCCCGGGTGCCACGATAGGTATAGTTCAACAAGATAAGAAGGAGACTGATTGTGATTTTGTCATAGCCATGCTTCAATCCCTGTCCCTCAAGGAGTATTCTTTCAGTGATTTTGACTCCATTGGTACACTGATCGTGGATGAAGCACATCACATTTGTGCCAAGGTCTTCAGTCAGTCCCTCTTCAAGATGTGTCCCAAGCACATTTTTGGTCTTTCGGCGACACCCGAACGAAAAGATGGTCTCACGAAGGTTCTTCATTGGTTTATGGGACCCACATTCTTTGCGGTAGAGCGAAAGAATCAGGAACAGGTTGAGGTATTTCCAGTAACTTATGAATCATTCAACTACAGAAACCCTCCACCGTGTACGAGAAACGGTAAACTATCAATGCCCAATATGGTCACAGAAGTTGTTGAAGACAGGAAGCGGAATCAAATGCTCGTTCAACTCGTGAAAAAAGCTTCTGCGGGAACGAGGCAACTCCTTGTTCTCAGTGATCGTCGGTGGCACTGTGAAATGCTCCACCAATGTTTCCCCAAAAACTCGGGACTCTACATGGGTGGTATGAAAGAGGCTGACCTTCAGGCTTCATCACAAAAGAAGATCATCTTTGCCACCTTCTCACAAGCCCACGAAGGTCTAGATATCCCAACCCTAGATACGGTTATTTTAGCGTCCCCAAAATCCGATATTACACAAAGTATAGGTCGTATTATGCGAGAGACTAAAGGTAAAAAGAACAATCCGCATATCTACGACATCCACGATCCATGGTCCATATTTACAGCTATGTACTATAAGAGAATGAAAGTGTATCGACAGGGTGGTTTCAAAGTCCACGGTAAAGTTGAGGAGGAAAAGAAGGACGAATTCCCTCAGGGAAAGTGTCTGTTTTTATAATCTATCTAATAAATAAATGTCGGGTGCATTAGTTCAACTCGCATCAAAGGGTGCGCAAGACGTTTATATAACGAGTGAAACTGGTATGTCACTCTTCAGTATGAAGTACAAAAGACATACAAATTTTTCTCAAGCTCCACGATTGATCAAAGAAATTACAACAGAAAACAGTTCTATAATTATTCCAAGTTGGGGAGATATTATAAATTCTGTCTGGTTCGAGGGTACGGATCTTTTGACAAAATTTGACGGTGCAACAATTGACTTCTATATGGGTGGTATTAAAATTGATTCGCACCCATATGACTTTATTTCTGATATATGGCAAAACTATTTGGCAGAAAACTTTGTAAAGGCACAAGAAATTTTGAACAAAACTTCACAATCGAACAATATGTTTATTCCGTTACATTTCTTTTTTTGTGACAATGATATGTTTTTACCTCTCGTAGCGCTTCAATATCATGAAGTTGAAATTCGAATAAACTTTGTTAATCAAAATGTATCTGGTGTAAAGTGTTATGGAAATTATATTTTCTTGGATACCGAAGAAAGAAACAAATTTATTAATACTCCAATGGATCTCGTGATTACACAAGTTCAGAAAATAAACGATGCGATACAATTACCTAAAACAACGCTTGATATATCACCATTTAATCATCCGGTTAAAAGTTTATTTTTTGGCTACACCGCACAAGGTGGTGTCATAGAAGAAGATAAATTATCATTTTCAAGCGCTGATATATACCTAAATGGTACAGCTCTTTTAGAAAATATGTCCCCTCTATACTTTCATATAGTTCAAAACTATAATAGTTCTAAATTTGGTCTCGTAAACTTTGTGGAGACTGAAAAATGCCCACTTTATACACGTTATTTTGCGTATCATTTTTGTAAAAATGCATCCGAATATAAGCCAACTGGTACGTGTAATTTTAGTAGACTCGATAACGCTAAAATTGTAATACGAGACATCGTTAGAGGAACAAACCGTCTAAGTCAAAATGAGATCACAATATACGCCGTAAATTATAATGTTCTCAGAATACGCAATGGACTTAGTGGTATTTTATTCGCTAACTAATAGTAGTAATGCCATTCATTGGTAATGCTGGTCGGTTCAACCATATATTTTTAGCTGAACTCAACCAGGATAATACAAACAGTACGACATCAACTCCACCTACATCTATAAATCACAACTTTGACGAAATTACGATTGGTAGAGATGCAGGTAAGACGTGTCAAGGTATAAACGCGATCGCACTCGGGTCAGAGTCGGGTAAGACTTCACAAGGTGAAAAGTCGGTGGCCGTTGGCTATCACGCGGGTAGGGACAGACAGGCACTACAGTCGGTGGCTGTTGGACAAGAGTGTGGTGAAGTGGGTCAAAATACACAATCGGTTGCTATTGGTTATAGATCGGGTCAATCCATACAGGGTTCTCAATCAATCGCCGTGGGTTTTGAGTCGGGTCAAATTGGTCAAAATGCACAAAGTATCGCAGTCGGATATCAAGCTGGACAAATTGGTCAGGGTTCGCAATCTATCGCTATAGGTCACCAATGTGGGCGATTAAATCAAGGTAATAACAGTATTGTTCTGGGTTTTGGGACGGCGGAGGTAAATCAAGGTGACGAAACACTTGCATTTGGTTTTCAGGCGGGGCAGTCCAATCAAGGTGATCAGGCAACCGCCGTTGGTTATCAAACTGGACAAATAGACCAAGGAATACAGTCTACAGCTCTCGGTTATCAGACAGGTCAAACGAGTCAAGGACCTCAATCGGTGGCTTTGGGAAATCAGTCGGGACAAAATCGCCAGGGAAGTCGTTCGGTCGCTGTAGGATACCAGTCTGCGCAGTCTCACCAACAAGTTAATTCTGTGGCCATTGGATATCGGGCCGGACAAACTTCCCAGGGTTCTGAATCTGTAGCTATTGGTTATACGGCGGGTGAAATATCACAAAACGCTCTATCGGTTGCCATAGGCTCTAATGCAGGACAATTGTATCAGGGAACTCAATCAGTTGCAGTGGGTGATAACGCCGGTGAAATATCACAAAATATACAATCTGTGGCGGTTGGTTATCAATCAGGGCGCACATCGCAAGGTATCCAATCGGTCGCGGTTGGTTACAGATCGGGGCAATCCACACAAGGATCCCAGTCTGTAGCGGTGGGTTTTGAATCTGGGCAAGTTGGACAAAATGCACAAAGTATTGCAGTTGGATATCAAGCTGGACAAAGTGGTCAAGGTTTACAATCCATCGCCATTGGTTATCAATGTGGTCGTTTAAACCAAGGAAATAACAGTCTTGTTTTGGGATTCCAATCTGCGGAAGTAAATCAAGGTGATGAAACTCTCGCATTTGGTTTTCAATCTGGACAATCAAATCAAGGTGATCGGTCAACTGCGGTTGGCTATTTAACTGGTCAACTAACTCAGGGTTCTGAATCGGTGGCCGTAGGTTATAAGTCTGGACAGACTAGTCAGGGTAATGAATCGGTATCTCTTGGATATCAGGCTGGTGCGACATCACAAGGGAATCAATCTGTGGCCATTGGTCACAAAGCTGGTGAGACTCAACCAGCGTTACAGACAGTAGCGCTGGGCTTTAGTTCCGGTCAAGTGGGTCAAAATGCGTTTTCTATAGCCATTGGATCTAATGCTGGTCAATCTGTACAAGGTACATCAACCATTGCAATTGGTACAAATGCTGGTCAGTATAAACAAAATGCACAGTCTGTTTCTATAGGGTATCAATCTGGTCAATCTGGACAAGGTACAAAAACTACAGCCGTTGGATTTCAGTGTGGGCAGACACAACAAGGCGAAAAATCTGTAGCTATTGGTTATGAATGTGGCCAATCGTCGCAAGGTATACAATCCGTGGCTATGGGATTTAGATCTGGTCAAACAAAACAAAGAGAACAATCCGTGTCCATCGGGCATCAATCTGGTATGACTTCACAAGACAGTCAGTGTGTGTCAATTGGTCTAAATGCGGCTCAGTACAGTCAAAACACTCAATCTGTGGCCATAGGCTACCAGTCTGGGCAATCCGGTCAAGGATCTCAATCTGTGGCTATGGGCTACCAGTCTGGGCAATCCACCCAGGGGTCCCAATCAGTCGCTATCGGTCACGAAGCTGGTCAGATCAACCAAGGATCTCAATCCGTTGCTGTTGGGGATACCTCTGGACAAACAGGTCAAAATGCCTTTTCGGTCGCCATTGGTTTTGAGTCAGGTAAAACAGCCCAAGGGTCAGAATCGGTCGCTATCGGTTATGTGGCTGGTCAATTGTCCCAAAATGCCCAATCCGTGGCTATTGGCTCCAATGCCGGACAATCGTACCAAGCTACTCAATCGGTGGCTATGGGTTATAACGCTGGCCACGATATACAGGGGACTCAATCTGTGGCTATAGGCCACCAAGCTGGCTGGAGGTATCAAGGAGCCCAATCTGTCGGCATTGGTTACTGGTGTGGTCGTGTACAACAGGGAACTCAATCGGTGGCTATTGGAAACCAAAGCGGCTATTGGAATCAAAGACCCTATAGTGTGGCTATAGGCTTCCAATCGGGATTTTCAACTCAGAGTAGTTATAGCGTCGCCGTGGGACTTCAAGCGGGTTACGAAAGTCAAAGTTCTCAAGCGGTGGCTATAGGGTGGCGAGCGGGCCATTGGTATCAACGCGGCGAGTCCGTCGCCGTGGGCGCTCGCGCGGGTGAGAGCTATCAACAAATTTCCAGCGTCGCTATTGGGTTCGAATCGGGTCAATACAACCAAAACAACTCCTCAGTGGCTTTGGGACAACGAGCGGGTCAGAGCTCTCAAAGTGCGCGTTCCATCGCTGTAGGGACGAAGGCGGGTTGGAAAAGTCAAGGCAGCAACTCTATCGCTATAGGGTACCGGTGTGCGGAGTCAAGTCAGGGAAGCCACGCCGTGGCTCTGGGGTACTTCGCAGGTCGGGACGACCAACACAACAACACCATCGCCATCAACGCCGTCAACTCTACCCTACAAACAACCACCGCCAGTGCGTTCTTTGTGAAACCCCTGCGCAGCCAGACTGGTACGGCTATGTATTACGACGCAACAAGTGGTGAAATTTCATACTCCAGCTCCGATGATCGTCTGAAGGTCAAGGAAGTGCGCATCAAGGACGCGACCACGACGCTCATGAAACTGTCGCCACAAAGCTACTTCAAAAAGTTCAAATTGGATGAACCCGACATTTCACATTACGAGTCTGGTCTCATGGCGCAAGACGTGTGGTACGACGCACCTGAATTGAGACACGCCGTTCACTTGGGGGCGTACGCCGACCCAACACCAGAAAAGTCCCCAGCCCCCAGTGATAATCTCGAAGACGATCCCGACTATTCCGCGTGGGGAAGTGATCCTGCACAAGTCCAATACGATCAACTCATTCCGTACACGATCAAGTCCATTCAAGAAATCGTCACCGAACTCCCTCGTTCAAAGACCACCGTTTCGAACGTGTGGGGTCAAAACACTGTGGGTCTCGTCGTGAGTGCCAACACCAACACCCACAAGACGAATACCACACCCATCGTGGCGCTCTCGAATGTCTACATGGACAAGAAATGGTACGGGGTCGTCTCTAACAAAATGACGGATACCAACGATTACGATACGCTCGTGGACACCAAGGGTGATACTCAAATCTGGGTCATGGATGTGGCTGGCTCACTCGAATCGGGGGATCTCGTGACGACGTCCAATGTGGCTCCCGGGTATACACAAAAACAAGGTGACGGCGCTCTTATGAACTATACAGTCGCCAAGGTCACTCAAGACTGTGATTTCACAGAACCCACACGAAGACCCATTCGTGTGCCAAAACGAGAAATGTCGAATGTGGTGTACTACATTCAAAAGACTGAAGTCATCGTTGATTTATATGAATATGAACAAAACTTGTGCGAACGACGCAAGACGAAGAA
>Ga0181416_1000178_pt1 | contig 17151 bp, 10 predicted proteins | sample 39SPOviralmetaG_FD_130141 | JGI IMG/M metagenome (GOLD analysis project Ga0181416, IMG submission 130141) | Marine viral communities from the oligotrophic San Pedro Time Series (SPOT) site, San Pedro Channel, CA, USA - 39 SPOT_SRF_2013-01-16 | ecosystem: Environmental > Aquatic > Marine > Strait... | reverse complement strand
TATCAATATTATTTACAGATGATACGCGACGTAACCGGACTTAATGAAGCTAGAGATGGTAGTACTCCAGACAAAAGCACTTTAGTAGGATTACAAAAAATGGCCGCTAACGCGTCCAATGTAGCTACTAGACATATAAAGCAAGCTGGTTCTTATTTAACGCTTAGAATTGCAGAGAACATAGCGCTGAAAGTGGCAGATGCTTTAGAGTTTCCACTAACAGCTGAATCACTAGTTAACTCTATAAGTGACTATAATGTAAACACTTTAAAAGAAGTTGTTAATTTAAATCTTCATGATTTTGGAATATTCTTAGAGTTAGAACCAGACGAAGAAGAAAAACAACAGTTAGAACAAAACATACAAGTTGCTTTACAACAAGGTGGTATTGACTTAGAAGACGCTATTGATTTAAGGCAAATAAAAAATCTTAAATTAGCTAACCAGCTTCTAAAAGTAAAACGTAAACAAAAAGCTGTTAAAGAACAAGAGAACGCTCAAGCTAATATAGTAGCTCAAAGTGAAGCTCAAGCTGCTGCTAATGAAAAAATAGCAATGAACGAGGTTCAAAAGCAAGAAGCTATTAGTGGTTCTAAGGTTCAATACGAGCAGTCAAGAACTCAAATGGAAATTCAAAAAATGCAAACTCAAGCTCAGCTTGATATGCAGAAGATGCAAATGCAGCATCAATTTGACGTTGAATTAGCTAAGATGCAACTTCAACAACAACAAGAAAAACAAAAACAGCAAGAAGAAGCTAAAGATAAGCGTATACAAATGGAAGGTACGCAACAAAGTAAAATGATAGAACAAAGAAAAAACAATGGACTACCTATAGACTTTGAAAGCCAAGGTGCATCAAGTGAGCCATCTGTGGCGCAGAGTGAGCAACAAGCTTAAATTTATTAATTATTTAATTATATTATATTATGTCAGAAATTAAAACAAATGAACCTGTTAAGCAGGAAGGTGAATTCAAAATAAAAAAGAAAACGCCTAAAAACCTAGTAGAAAAAGATCAAATTAAACCTATAAAAGTAGATCTAAATAAAGATCCAAACGTTAATATAGAAAAGCCAATAAAGGTAGAAATAAAAAAAGAAGACGATGCCATTCAAATCGGAGAAACAAAGAAGGTATCTGTGGAAGAACCATCCGGAGATAGCGCAAAGGTGGGAGAACCTGTACAAGAGTCCGACGAGACTACTGAAGGGTTTTCTCCGATCAAAGAAGTAACTGATGAAGTTAAAGAAATTGAACAAGAAGTAAAAGAAGCTGTAAGAGATGAAAAGGTAATAGGTAAACCTTTACCAGAAAACATTGAAAAGCTAGTTTCTTTTATGGAAGACACTGGTGGAACTATAGAAGATTACACTAGATTAAACGCTGATTACACAAGCGTAGATGACAATACTTTATTAAAAGAGTATTATAAAAAATCTAAACCACATTTAGATTTAGAAGAAATTAATTTCATAATGGAAGAAAACTTTGATTATGATATAGATATTGACGAAGAGCGAGAAGTCAAAAAAAAGAAACTCGCTAAAAAAGAAGAGGTTGCAAAAGCTAAAAACTTTTTAGAGGAAACGAAAAAGAAATATTACGACGAAATCAAGTTGAGACCCGGCGTAACTCAGGACCAACAAAAAGCTATGGATTTTTTCAACCGATATAATAAGGAGCAAGAAATAGCTACACAACAACACGATTTATTTAAACAAAAAACTAAAAATTTATTTAATGACGATTTCGAAGGTTTCGATATTAAAGTTGGAGATAAAAGATATAAGTATAATGTCGTTAATCGTGATAAAGTAGCCGAAAGCCAATCTAACATAACAAACCTTGTCGGGAAGTTCCTAGACAGCGAAGGTAATGTGGAAGATGCTAAAGGTTATCATAAAGCTATTTATGCTGCTGAAAACGTAGATAAGATTGCCGCTCATTTTTATGAGCAAGGAAAAGCAGATGCTGTAAAGGAAGTTGTAAACAAATCAAAAAATCTAAGTGATACTGAAGGTAGAAAATCACAAGGAGATGTATTTGTTGGCGGAATGAAAGTAAAAGCTATTTCTGGTGCAGACTCTACAAAACTTAAAATTAAAACAAAAAGGTTTAACTAATTAAAATTAACAAATTATGAGTTTATCTCCACAATTTGGTAGTATTGTACCTTCGCAAATCCAACAAACTTTAGCTAACAATTATTTAGCTTTTGATGGTGGTGCTAATGATTTTGCGCAACAATATTTACCAGAAATTTACGAACAAGAAGTAGAGCGTTATGGAAACAGAACGTTATCTGGCTTCTTAAGAATGGTTGGCGCTGAAATGCCAATGACATCTGATCAAATAATTTGGTCTGAACAAAATAGATTACATGTATCATACGACGGATGTGCGCAAGCAAACGTTGGTGGTTTAAACAACGGTAGTAAAATAACAATCGGCGGTGGCGCTACGGCGTTTAACGTTATGAGTGTAAATGACACAATTGTAGTTCTTGATCCAGCTACTGGATTAGAAGCAAAGTGTATTGTTATGGTTAGTACTGCTGGTGCTGGTGGTGCTGGAAACGTAGATGTACAATGTTTAAATCCTGCTACTAGTTTAACCACTCAAGGTTTCTCTGCAACTGGATTAAAGATATTTGTATACGGTTCTGCTTATACTAAAGGAACAAGCTTAGGTGCTGGAGCTGCTGGAACTAATTCAGCTGCAAGAACTTCTATTACTCCTTCTTTCACACAATTTTCTAACTCACCTCTTATTTTGAGAGATCAATTCCAAATAAATGGATCTGATATGGCTCAAATTGGATGGGTTGAAGTTGCAACTGAAGATGGTGCTTCTGGTTTTTTATGGTACTTAAAAGCTGAGTCTGAAACAAGACTACGTTTTGAAGATTACCTAGAAATGGCTATGGTAGAAAGTGAGTTAAATGCTCATGCTGCAGGAAATGTTGCATATCAAGCTGGACGTTTACCAGGATCTGAAGGTTTATTTGCTGCTATCAGAAACAGAGGAAATGTAGAAGTAGGATTTACTGCTGCTGCTGGATTAGATGAATTTGATGCAATTCTTAAAAACTTAGATACTCAAGGTGCTATTGAAGAAAACATGCTTTTCTTACAGAGACAAACTGCTCTTGATTTTGATGATATGCTAGCAAGCATTTCTGGCGGATTCGCTGGAGGAACTGCTTTTGGTTTATTTGAAAACTCAGAAGAAATGGCTCTTAACCTTGGATTCTCAGGATTTAGAAGAGGTTCTTATGACTTTTACAAAACTGATTGGAAATACTTAAATGACGCTTCTACTCGTGGAGGTATTGTTGGTGTTAATTCAATTGAAGGTGTATTAGTACCTGCTGGAACTTCTACAGTTTATGATCAAGTACTTGGTACAAACATCAGACGACCATTTTTACACGTGCGTTATAGAGCTTCACAAGCTGATGACAGACGTATGAAATCTTGGTTAACTGGTTCTGCTGGTGGTGCTTTCACTTCAGATTTAGATGCGATGCAAATCAACTTCTTATCTGAAAGATGTTTAGTAACTCAAGCTGCTAATAACTTTGTATTATTCCAAGGATTGTAAAATCCATTAATGTAATTCTTACCCTCGTTAAATTAACGGGGGTAATTATTACTTTTATAACTATTTAATTATATTATATTATGTCAAAAATAAAAGAAAACCCAGTTAAAGAAACCTGGGAAATCAAAGATAGAGTTTACTATCTAAAACAAAATAAAAGTCCATTAACATTAACAATACCAGGAAAGCATACAAGAAAACATGCTTTATTGTATTTTGATGAAACAACTGGACAACAAAGAGAATTAAGATACGCTACAAATCAAGGATCTCCTTTTGTAGACGAACAAAAAGGTGAAGCTACAATGGGTCACATAATGTTTAGAGATGGCACGTTAACTGTTAATAAAAACGATGTTGCATTGCAAAAGTTACTTTCTTTATATCACCCTTTAAGGAATAAATTATATGAAGAGTTTAGCGCTGTCACTGAAGCTGAAGATGATTTAGATGTTATAAATTTAGAAATAGATGCTATGACGGCTGCTAGATCTATAGACATTGATCAAGCAGAGGCAATATTAAGAGTTGAAAAAGGATCAGTTGTAAACACGATGAGCTCTAAAGAATTAAAAAGAGACTTATTATTATTTGCTAAAAACAATCCTAAAATGTTTATATCGTTAGCTAAAGATGATAATGTTCAACTTAGAAACTTTGCAATAAAAGCTCAAGAAGCTGGAATTATAAAACTATCTCAAGATCAAAGAACATTTACATGGGGATCAAATGATAGAAAATTAATGAACGTACCTTTTGATGAAAATCCATATTCAGCATTTGCTGCTTTCTTAAAAACAGATGAAGGTGTTGAAATCTATAAATCTATAGATAAAAAACTAAAATAACAAGTGATACTATATATAGGCGGATTCGTCCGCCTTTTTAGTATATAAAAAATTAATAATGGTAAACGTAAATACAGTATATACAACAGTCTTGTCTATTTTGAACAAAGAACAAAGAGGTTATGTTACGCCAGATGAGTTTAATAGGTTAGCTGCTCAGGTTCAATTAGAAATATTTGAATCTTACTTTCCTGACGGAACACAATTAAACCGTCAAAATCAAAACAATACACAAAACGATACAGAGTTTTTCAATATATTTAAAAACCAAGAAGAAAAACTTTATGAATTTCAAAAAGAAATTAACTTTTCTTTAAATGCTCAAACACTATTGTGGTATCAAACCGCGGCAGTTAATTCAACAGATTATGTTGCTTCTATATATTGGATGGGTGACATATTATCAACATATAATTCTTCTTTAGTAGGAAACACTGACCCTAGACCTTCTTCTTCAGGCGGTCAATTTGTTACTCAATTAGTAAGCAAGAGAGATTATAATAAAATTACAAGATCTAGACTTACTGCTCCTACGTATCAATTTCCTATAGCATTTGCTAACACATCAACAGTTGCAAATTTTGACAATGTTGGTTTAACAATATTGCCAACTCCAAACGCGGTTAATGTAAACTGCGTTGTTATGCCTAGAGTTCCTTCTTGGAGCTTTAACGTTGGACAAGCTGGTCAATATATTTTTAATCCAGGTAGCGCCGTAAATTTTCAGCTTCACATTTCTGAACAAACTAATATTATAATAGGAATATTGAAATATGCAGGTGTTATTATAAACGACCCTACGATAATAGATGTAGCTGCTCAAGAAGCGGCTCAAGTACAAGCTAACGAAAAATCTTAAATAAATGAGTTTAGTAACAGAAACAAATCAACAATACTACCAAGGCGCGCAGGGCTTTAGAGGTACCACACTAGCTGATGGCAGTTTACAAAGTACTTTTATAACTACTTTTGATACAGATTTAGTTTTTGGAGGCACAGACTCTAGTGGTGTAGAATCTTGGAATCCAGCTAGTATCAACTATGCTTTAAATAATTTTAAGATATACACGAGCACCGACGCTGTTCCAGGAAATTGGCAAGAATACATATTAGCTTATAGTGTTGTAGGTAATTCTATAACTTTTACAAATCCTCCAGCTGCAAATTTATATATAGTTGTTCAATTAAAAAGGCTAGATGGTGGTCAATACGCTAGCACTATAGCGGAAGAAGCATTGGGTGATGCAGTTGAAGAAAACTATGGGACTTATCAATATGTTAAATTATCTGATATTATAGACAATTACATGGTTGGTTACGTTGGTGATGGTAAAATAATACAACAAGCTAAAAAATCAGATGTATTGTTTTTTGCAAAAAGATCTTTGCAAGAATTTAGTTATGATACTTTAAAGAGTATTAAATCTCAAGAATTAACAATACCTGAAAGCTTACAATTGATAATGCCTCAAGACTATGTTAATTATGTATCTTTGTCTTGGATAGACAACTTAGGCGTGAAAAGACCTATATATCCAAATAATAATTTAACGACTAATCCTTATTCTAAATTACTACAAGACAATAAAGGAATACCTACGCAAGATAATTTTGGGGAAGACTTAGAAGGAACTTCATTAACAGTAGAAAGATGGAGAGATGCAAATGACAAACTAATAAACAATCAAGCTTATAATCAATTTTGGGACGATGCAGCTTACGGTTTGTATGCTGATGGTTTTTATGGATCTGGTCCTTGGAATTGGGGTAGACTATATGGTCTTGACCCACAAAAATCACAAGTAAACGGTTGGTTTGGAATAAATGAAAGAGATGGTATGTTTACTTTTTCTAGCAACTTAGTAGACAGACTTATAGTTTTAGAATACATATCTGATGGCTTAGCTTATGATCTAGATACTAGAGTTCCAAAGCTTGCTGAAGAGGCAATGTACATGAGTATATCATATAATTTACTAGCTAATAGAGCCAATACATCAGAAGGCATAATAGCTAGATTTAAGAAAGATAGAAGAGCAGCTCTTCGAAACGCTAAGATAAGATTATCTAATATTAAACTTGAAGAAATAGTACAAGTTATGAGAGGTAAATCTAAATGGTTAAAACACTAAAATTTAATGGCTAAAGTTCAAAATACTTTTTTAAAGTCCAAGATGAATAAAGACTTGGACGCTCGTATATTACCAGAAGGTGAGTACAGAGATGCTAGAAACGCACAAATAAGTAAGTCTGAAAGTTCTCAAGTTGGAAACTTAGAAAACACTTTAGGTAATCATTCTATACAAAATTATCAAACGTTAACTCAAAGCACAAACATAAAATGTATAGGACATTTTTCAGATGAAATAAACTCTACAGTTTATTTGTTTTTTACTGATTATATTGATTCTTTTCCAAACAGATTTATATATAATCCTCAAGCTAAAAACTTTATAATATCTACAAATGTTTTAACTAATCAGTCTAATATATTAGTTCAAGGTGCTTTTTTAAATTTTTCTCAAACAAATATTATAACTGGAGTTAATATACTAGAAGATCTATTATTTTTTACTGATGATAGAAATCAACCTAGAGTAATAAATACTTTATTAGCAAACCCAGATCCTACTAATATATTTCCTACTTATTATTCAACTGAAGATCAAATATCAGTAGCTAAATATAACCCATATAGTTGCATGGAAATGTTTCAAAAAAGCACTTTAGATCCAGGCTCTTATGAAACTACTATGAAAGATGTTAGTAGTAAATTTTTACCTAACGGAGGCCAAGCTACAACTACTAGTAATCAAACAGGCGCTACTATAAATGTAGCTCTTAATATAATAGGCCAAGTTAATACAGCAACGTCTCCTTGGGGATCTGCAAATGTTTCATTGTTTGATTCATTTGATAACACCTTAATACCTACTGGAGCAACAGTAAACAGCATCACTTTAGATACAAGCACGTCACCAAACAGTTATAACATTGCATTAGATACTAGTATAACAACTACTTCAACAAGAAACACATTGGTGTTTGAACCAAATCCGTATTTTAACGGAGCTTTTGGTGGAGATGCAGATTACTTAGAAAGTATATTTCCAAGGTTTAGCTATAGATTTAAATTTACGGACAATACATATTCTATATTTGCACCTTTTACTCAAATAGCATTCATACCTAAGCAAGATGGTTATTTTATGTTTGCTGAAAATCCTGATCAAGAAAAAGACGATCAAAACGAAGCTTATAGAAGTACAATAGTTTATTTTGTAGAAAACAAAGTAAACAATATTGGTTTAAGAATACCATTACCTTTTAATAACTATACTTTATCAAATGCTTTAAAAATAGAAGAGATAGATATACTGTATAAAGAATCTGATGGCATTGCTGTTAGAGTTGTAGAAACTGTACCAATAGGCAGAGTTCAAAGTCAATCAGGTGTTTGTTTAACTAATGGTGCTCAAACACCAGGAGCTTCGGGTAATAATATAGCAATAGATAGTCTTCAAGGCGGCATAACAATAGGTGATCCAATAACAGGTCCAGGTATTAATGATGGAACTACAATTTTAAGTTTTACACCTACAGACCCTAGTAACGCTGTGTCTGGAAACATAACTGTAAGCTCAACTGTTCCTCAATTAGATGACAATGTTTTATTAACAATAGGTAGTCCAAACTTTTTTGTTTATGATTACACATCTACAAAACCTACAAAAACTTTACCTGAATCTAATTTAGTTAGAGTTTTTGATAAAATACCAGTAAGAGCTAAGGCTCAAGAAGTTACTGGTAATAGAGTTATATATGGTAATTTTTTAAATAAAATTGATCCACCTGCTTTTTTAAACTATAATGTAGCTTCTACTGTTAAACCCGAGTTTGCAATAAACGAAATAACAGCGGCTTACGCTGGAGCAGCGGCAACGTATACAGCTTTTGTAGATACTATAGCTATAAATGTATCAAAATCAGACTCACCATGGTACGTTGGGTATACTATAACTTCTAATACATACGGAGTTATAATTCCTCCAGGCACGCAAATAGCTAGCACAGATAGTAATACTACAGGTGCAGCTAATATAACTTTAACTGAAACAGTTACTTTTCCAGCAGGCACACCTATAAACGTTGTTTTAATAATGGAACCTGGAGCTGATACAGAAAACTCAGAATCTATTATAGAATACCCAAATCACTCTGTTAAAACAAATAGAAATTATCAAATTGGTTTTGTATTATCAGATAGATACGGAAGACAATCAAGCGTTATACTGTCTAATAATGAAACTAAAATAAAAGTTGCTGGAGTAGAATACTCAGGCTCTACTTTATTTTCTCCATATATAGATGAAAGTGTAAATACAACTTCTTGGCCAGGTAATTCTTTAAAAGTTTTAATGAATGAACCTATTAATGAAAATTTATATAATGGAGATGTAACAAGTGCGGATTATAATCCTTTAGGTTGGTATTCATATAAAATAGTTGTAAAGCAAACAGAACAGGAATATTACAATGTTTATCTTCCTGGTATTATGGCTTCTTATCCTGAGGATCGAACTCTTGAAATTGGTCAAACATCTCATATTGTTTTAATAAATGATAATATAAATAAAATTCCAAGAGATTTAACAGAGGTTGGTCCTGATCAAAAACAATTTAGAAGCTCTGTTCAATTATTTGGTAGAGTTCAAAACATAACAACAGCTACTACGCCTATTTCTGGAAACACTAACACACAGTATTATCCAGGAACTAATTCAGATACTGTTTCAATAATTTCTACTGTTAATGATTTATTTGATTATAATCCTATAAACCCAAATCAACCAAATTATTTTCCTCAGTTTTATTCTTTAGATTCAAATCCTTTAGTAGCTAGAATATCGACAGAAGCTCAAATAGGACAAATAGCAACAACTGGTCAAACATATAACTACATACCAGCAGCTGGTACTATAGTAAATCCTCCTAACACACCTAGTACTCCTGGAAATCCTGTTGTTCCACTAGTACCAACAAATCAAATACTTATAACAAACGTAGCTAGCCAAGCACCTATTACGCTAAATAGTCTTGTAAATTATTTAGTAACAGGTCAAGGCGTGCCAGAAGGAACGTATGTAAGTGGCAATAATGCAGCAGCCGCAGATGGTAGTGTAAATAATATAACCTTAGTTAACAGCGCTAATGTTTCTGTTTTTGTAAATTTAACAGATGGAATAGAAGTGGTCTTTACACCGGCGTCAGCTACAACAGATTTATTAACACCAGGTATTCAGTATTTAGCTGTTTACGAAACAGAAGCTGTAAAGAGTGCTATTGATATATTTTGGGAATCATCTTCAACTGGTTTAATAGGTGATCTTAACGCAGCTATACTAAACAATCAAGATCAACCTGCTGGGTCAAACATATCTTGGAATCCAAGTGAGTTTAATGAAGGTTTAGCCGCACAAGGCAGCATATTAAACGGTAACGGATTTAACATAGTAGATAATTTTGGACAAACAATAACTATAGATCCATCAACTGACACTGTAGAATTTGGAGCACCTAACAATTTACCTGCAATAACAGATGGCTACGGAAATGACTGTAATGGATCTCCTTCTACAAGCACAACCGAAGTTAGAGATTATTTTAGACTAGTACCGCAATCAAGCACAGGTCCTTGGCAGGTTAGAACAACATCTCAAACAGATGGTTTAGCAGAAAGTGTAAATTATTTTGATAATATTTTTTACATGTATGATGATAACGAAGCTCTAAGGCAGTTTAATTTTAATTTTAAAATAACAGTAGGTGGTCAAGTTAATTACATAACAAATGTTCAAGCTAATCTTCAGAATGTAGCGCCTGAATACTACAAAATAACAGCTAAAAATACTGTTAATGCTGGTGATGTAACATATGGTCCAGGTGGAACTCTTCCACTTCAAGAATTTATACCTGTAAGAACTAGAAAAAATGATGGAGATATCGCGATCATAAACTTTAGTAACGGTTCAGCTAACAAAAATGACTCGCTAAGTAGTGGAGCTTTATCTGTTAAAGATCTACAAATAATTAATTCTTTTGGTGATAATTTTAGCGTTTATGATCAAAGAATAGGTAGTCCAAATGGACAACCAGCTGAGGTGTTATTTATGGGTGATACAGAACCTATATTTGCTATTCAAGAAGAATCTAGTAGTAGTGAAGCAGGGACTCTGCAAGTAAAACTAATAAATCAATTTGCAAATAATGAACAAGCGAACGTGCCTGCCGCTCTTTATTTTGTAACAGTACTTATACAAGATGGTCAAACTACTGTTGAACAAAAGTTTGAAATTGATATGAGACTAGAGCTCAACAACAATAATTTTTTAAATAAATTTCAAAGATCTAAAGACTTTGGTGCAGCCGATGTTCAAGGTCAATTTAACGCAGTACCGGCCCCTGATTCGATTACTAAATATGGGCAATGTGGTACAAACGATTTTTATATTTACGGGGAAAGCAGTAAAGACTGGAAATCTCATAATATGACATTAATAAATATACCTTCAACAACACCGGGTATAGGGAATGATGAAATTGGTTATTATATATATGCCGCTGGATTCTTTAAAAACCACAATCCAGTGTTATCACAAGGTTGCACGGAAGAATATTCTCCTAGCGTAGACTTAGTTACTTACGCTCAAAACGCTAATGAAGTTTTTAACAACACTATAACAATTCCATTTAATACTCCAAATATATGGGGTCACAAGGTTCAAAAACAAAAATCTTTTGTTACAAGTGAAAATTGGCAGCTACCGCCTTATTGTCATGGTAAAGGAAAAGTAGTTGGAACTAACATTAATGTTGATGGTATTACATATAATTATGAAATAGAACCAGTTGGATCAGAAACAACTCAAAATGACATAAGCGCGTGTATGTTGTTTTTTAAAAATTCCTGGAATAATGGAACCGCTGACGCAGGAGAGCATGTTAGGCAAGGAAGAAAAGCTAATACAATAAATACAGGGGATGCTTCTAATAGAATCGCCGCAGCTGTTAATTTAAACAACGGAAACGTAGCTATTAAATTTTCACCAAATACTTATGATAATATCTCTTTACAATTAAATGATCACATATATACATATGGCGGTGGTTTTAATGAGACAACAAGTCCTTGGTTTTTTTCCCCAGGCATAGACTCTGATTCTGTAATGAAAGTGTGGGCGATGTGGATATACAGCGAATGGCTTCCACCGTATTGGGAAAATTCAGATAGAAATTTTTCAAGATGGTCTCCAGCGTGGGAGCCATATACTGGCCCTAACACAACGGGTGAACCCGTACCTAATTTTCCTTTAGTTATAGCTGCGTTTTCTCAAGAAGACTGGATGTCTCAGGTTAATTCTAGTTCTACACAAGAACAATGCGCTTCAGCTCCTATATATGTTAATCAAAACTACGAGGTTACAGAGGCTAACAACTATCTTTATTCAATACAGTAATTTAAATATAAAACAAGTAATAATTAATTATGGCAGGTGCAGTAATAGAAGTAAAATACTTTAATACCTTTTTGCTTAAAAAAGTAAACGATTCATCAAATAAAGTTGTTTGGAACGGTTCTAGAGGTATCCCAAAAGATATTGGAGGTTATCCTGCTATAACTGGATTAAACAATGACGATACTTGGGCTATTGAAGAATCAAGAATTAGAGGTGGGTATAATAATACTTCTGTTGATTTTGGAGCAAAAGCTTACTTAGTTGAAGACGAACCTAACGGCACAAGAAGGTTTAATACTTTAATATACTCTGGAATATTTAATTCAAGAACAGGTATAAACAATACAAATGTTTTTTCTGTAGCAGACGATATAACTAAATCAGCTGATCCAGCTAATGGTTCAATACAAAAACTATACGCTGAGGATACTAATTTAACTATATTTCAAGAGTTAAAATGCTCAAGAGCTTTAATAGATAAAGATGCTATATACTCTGCAGAAGGTGGTGGTGCTGTGACAGCTAGTAATTTAGTTATTGGTGTTATTCAACCAATAGCTGGAAAATATGGCATATCTAAAAATCCAGAAAGTTTTGCTGTTTATGGTAATAGAAAATATTTTTCTGATGAAAACAACAATGTAATACTTAGACTTGCTGGTGGTATAGAAGAAATATCTTCTAATGGCATGAAAGACTTTTTTAGAGACGAGATAAATAAAATAAATTCAGCTGGAGCATTAGGCAATATAATTGGAGCCTATGATATATACGGAAGCGAATATGTTATATCTCTACAAACACCTTCTTCTTTAAGAACTGTTTCTTTTGATCCAACTCAGACTAATAATCCTGATTTATACAAGACTTTAAACTTTGACGAAAGATCTAGAGGTTGGGTTAGCTTTTTTGACTACAAGCCAGATCAAATGTTTAGTTTAAGAAATAATTTTTATTCTGTTAAATCTACGCCAGGACGTGGAACTGTTGCTAGTAGTGGAACCGGTTTTACTTTTGTTTTAAACAATGTAAGTGGATTTATACAACAACACTCTATTGTAACAGGTACTGGTATTCCTGCTGGAACCACAGTAACTAGTTTTGTTTCTGCAACAAATACTGTGACCATCAGCATTGGAGCTACGCTGTCAGCTGGAACAATACTTAGATTTAGTAGCGTGCCACAGTTATGGAGACATTATGATAGTAGTGTTAATAGAAGTAATTTTTATGGTGTAGATTATCCAAGTACTATTACTTTTATTTTTAATCCAAACGCAACTAATTCTAAAAGTTTTAAAACAATAGGTTACGAAGGAAGTAATGGTTGGCAAGTTAATAGTTTTTCTTCTGATAGCACAGGTGCTAGACTAACAGCAGCTGGCGCTGGTTATAATTCTTCTGAAGATAGTACTAGTAGAAATGTTTCTGGTATTGGTGAAGTAACAACAGTAAGCTATAACGATGGAGAATATATTTTAACCGAAGGTCAAGGTTCTGTTGCTTTAAATACTACAACCACAAACGTAGTTTTAGAATTAAGCACTGTTAATGGATATATAAATGTTGGTGATATTGTTACTGGATCTTCTTTGCAATCGCAGAGAACAGTAGTTTCCTATAATAGCAACACAGGAGCTTTAGTATTAAATCAATTGACTACTTTAAGCGCTGGAGATATTTTGTATTTTAACGGTGTAGCTTATAGAAATAATTACTTATCTGTATTTGGTACTGTAAACCCTCCATTTCCAAAACATTATTCAGGTTTTAATTTAAAAGAGAATAAATACGTTGCTAATTTACTTAACTTTTCTAGTCCTAATAATAAAGAAATTTTATATGGTCAATCTATTAGCGGTGTAAAAGGTTTCTATGCAACAGTAAAAATGTCTACAGATTTAACTACTGATTTTGGAGGTGAAAAAACATTATTTTCTGTTGAGAGTGCATACGACATGAATAACGGATATTAAATTAAATTAAATGAGCAATACCTTAATAAAACAAGAGCAAACATTAGAACAGATAAAACATATAGAGCGTTTTAGAGAGTTAATAATGGACTTTGAAGATAAACTATTAGATTTACCAGACTCTTATGGTGATCCTGAAAAGCCGGGTCAAGATAAAATGGCTAATACAATAAATCCACTTAAGCATACATTTGCAGACGGACTATATATTAGAGAGATATTTATGCCTAAAGGTCAAATAATCTCTACTGGTATACACAAAAAAGAGCACCCGTATTTTGTTTTAAAAGGCGATATATCTGTATTGACAGATAAAGGTATTAAACGCATAAAAGCACCTTTCAACGGAATAACAAAACCAGGAACAAAAAGATTGATATACATGCATGAAGACAGTATTTGGATAACTGTACATGCTACAGATAAGTCTACGCCTGAAGATGTATTAAATGAAGTCGTAGCTAAAGACTTTGATGATCCAGACATTAGCATTGAAAGCATGATAAAAAAATTAAAATTAAAAAATAAATAATATGACTGTAGTAGCAGCCGGCGTTGGCGCGGCAGTAAGTATCGGAGGCGGTATTTTCGGCTCAAGTGCGGCTCGAAGAGCAGCTCGTAGAGCTAGAAGAAAAGCTAGAAAATTAGAAAAAAAATTATCTCAGCTAGAAGCAAATCGCCAAGAAATTATAAATCCCTATGAAGGAGTTACGAGTTTAAGCGCTATGCTTAGTAATCCATTTGAAAAATTAACTGTAGCCACTAAAGCTACTGAAATGCAAATGGAGCAAACTGATATTGCTTTAGCTAATACTTTAGACACTTTAAGAGCCACTGGAGCTTCCGCTGGGGGAGCAACAGCATTAGCACAAGCTGCTCTTCAAAGCAAAAAAGGTATTGCAGCTGATATAGAAAGACAAGAGTCTAGTAACAACCAACAGCGATTATCTGGAGAGCAAAGACTTCAAGCTCAAAAAATGGCTGAAGAGCAAAGAATGCAGCAGGCGGATGTTGCTGGAAAACAGTTTGTGTTTTCAAACACAGAAAGAAGAGAACAACAACAGCTTGACAGGGTTTCTAATCAAATATCTGCGCTAAGAGGTCAAGCAGCTGCAGCTCAAAGAGATTCAACAGCAGCCATAACAGGAGCAATAGGTTCTGTCGCTGGTATAGCTGGAGGTTTAGGCGGTAAACTAGGTTAGTAAATAAAAACATAAAATGGAAAACAAAAACACGTTATATAATCTTTCTTTAAAACAAACTAATAAAAGTAATGCTTTAGCTTATGATAAAAACTATGTGGCTTCAAACATTGACACTACGTTTGGTATATTAGACGGAGCTTATGCTAACACAGGTGTTGCATACGCTAAATTTAAAATGGCTGTAGATTCAGGTAAATGTGTTAGTGAAAACTGTGATTATGAACATAAGCAACTTAAAATTCTAGAAGCAGCTCCTAAAAAATCTCTACAGTTTATACAAACACTTGTTGATCAACTAGCTACGACCGACGATACATATTATGATGTTAATAATAACTATGTTTATTTAGTAGCTAATTCTATAATGACAAACAAACCTGGTTTTTCTAAAACAGAGGGATACAATGTTTATTTAAATCTAATTGACGATGGCTCTCAAAGTATAACTTTTGAAGGTCCTCTTTTTCCATCTCCGCTAGTTATAAATAGTAACACTTTATTAGCTTTAATAGGCGCAGGTACAGATCTTGTAGCAACAACTCCAGACATAAATAAAGACATGTTGAAATTGTTAACAGACGTTGGTGTTATGGCGGAAGGAGCAGCAGATGAAGAAGGTAACTTACTACCTGGAGCTACAATAGATGATGAGTTTGTATTGAAAAATTCTGATGGTTCTTATGATTATGAAATAATAGATATAGGAATGGGTAAAGGTAGAAACATACTTAAGTTTGATTTAGATAAAATTAAGAAAAAAGTAAAACCTTTTATAAACGCTGAGGTTGCTGGTCTATTACAGCAAGAACAAGAAGTTGTAGCTGCATGGAATGTGTTTATATCTAAAGGTTCTAGTGTTGAAGAAGATGATCAGATGGCTCAGAACGCTAACGCTGGATCTACTTCTTGGTCTTACGAAAAGCATTTGCCATTAGACCAAAAAAGAAAACAATTATTTGAAGAAAAATACACAGAATATTTTATGAATAATTATTTAAAACAATTTATAACTCAAAAATTACCAACAGTAGAACAAGATGCTGCTGTGTTTGATTTAGAACAAGCAAAACAAGCTAAGTCTGATAAGTTTCTACAAGATAACAAATTAAATTAATTCAAATGACAGTAGGTGAATATGCTAGATCTTTAGTTGATCAAAATTACTCTCAGACAGAAATGTACGATATGGTTTTAGCTTTTAAGGCTAAACAAAAACAAGAGAAGAAAACTGAAGTTGTAGCTGAGCAAGTAAAGAACACCGACTCCACGCCGCAGGATCCGAACGTAGAGTCAACAAACAATACAGGATCCGAATCGGAAAATGGACAATCACAGCCTCAAGAGCTTGAAATAATTACTGATAAAGAACAAGCTTTAAATGCTAAGCCTGGTCAAGTTTACAGTGATCATGGTTATGAGTACAAGTATGAAGTAAACGAAGAAGGTAAAGGCGATTATTATACTAAAAAACCAGATGACACTGATTGGATTAAAGCTAAAGGAATAGCTCAAGCTTCAATAGCTAGTCAATTTGGTCATAGTGATTTTGACAAAGAAAGTTATTTTAAAGCTAAATATGCTAGACAAGAGCGAGAAGAAGCTCTAAAATTAGCTAATGCCAAACAAATTAAAGAAGCTGAGAGGTTACAAAAAGAAATAGACGAATCAATACCTTTAGTTAATGAAGTTGAATCAGAAATTGACTACGTAAACACTGTGGATAAGTGGAGTCAATTAGAAAATATAAAAGCAGACAAAAATAAAACAAGGAAAAACACTTCAACTGATAGAGAGTTGAAACAGGGCGTTGTTAAAGGAGAAGACGTATTAGGTGATGGGACTCTTAATTTAAATTATTTTAATAGAGATGAAAAGCAGTTTGAAGATTACAAAAAACATAAAGATCTTACAAATAGGTTAACAGCTAATAAAAATTACAAAGGACAATACGGATCAGGCAGAGATAGAATTAAAAGACAAGACGGTGAATCTATTGAGT
>Ga0181416_1000176_pt1 | contig 17204 bp, 8 predicted proteins | sample 39SPOviralmetaG_FD_130141 | JGI IMG/M metagenome (GOLD analysis project Ga0181416, IMG submission 130141) | Marine viral communities from the oligotrophic San Pedro Time Series (SPOT) site, San Pedro Channel, CA, USA - 39 SPOT_SRF_2013-01-16 | ecosystem: Environmental > Aquatic > Marine > Strait... | reverse complement strand
ATGATTCTTTTAGCATGGAAAGAGGTGATATCAGATTTCTTTCAAAAGGTCAGATGGGTCAATCGGGTCACGCAGAAGGCGAAGGTATTGTAGAAACAATGACTCGTGAGTTTTTTGATAGACACGCATCATCAGTGTTTAACAAAATAAACCCTAAAGAAAGATTAGCAGAACAAGTTCTGTTAAAAGACTTAGAAACACTGGGCGTAGATATGTCGTTTATGCGTAGTACTAGTGATAGAACTTTCAATATTAGTCTTATTGGTAGATTTGGAAACCAATACGCAGGTCGAGCCATCAAAGCACAGATGGCAAAAGCGGAAAAAAGATTAGAAGAGTTATCAAACAATCCGGCAATCATAGAAAGTATGGCAACAGAACTAGAAGGTTCAGATACTTTTTTAGAGATTGATCAAAAAGAATTGTTAGCAACTGGAATAGATCCTTTTAGAAAGAAAAAGAATACAAAAGTAAGAGGTCAAAATACAAAAGTTAAACACAGTAAAAAGACAGTAACTTCTAAGGCAAAAAGTACGGGTAAGAGAGGAGGCAGAGGAAGTCCTCAATCTTTAGCACTAAAAAGCGTTACTGGACTAGGATCTGGTAGAAAAACAAGAAATAAAAGCACTACAGGATTTGATCAAATAAAATTACTTGGTGCACTAAACAGAGATCTACCAGATGCTGTAAGAAAGAATATGAGAGAGCCTGGGCTTGTAAATAGAACAGGAAGATTTGCAGATAGTGTTAAAGTTACAGATATAACACAAACACCTCAAGGCTTCCCAAGTATTGGCTATACCTATCAACGAGACCCTTATGAGGTTTTTGAAGAAGGAAGCGGAACCAAGTGGGCAAATGGATACAGAGATCCAAGAACATTAATTGACAGATCTATTCGAGAAATAGCAACTCAGTTTGCACTCGGAAGATTCTATACTAGGAGACAGTAGTGGCCACAAGAGATTATACAAGTAGACGAACAGGCATTTTAGATGCTCTTGTGACCAAACTGAAAGGAATCAACGGCACAGGTAGTTTTTTATCAAATGTATATGATAATGTGTCACCGCGTTTAAAGTTTTGGGACGAAGTCGAAGACTTTCCCGCAATTCATTTAAATGCAGGTTCCGAAACACGAGAGTATCAAGGAAGTGGCTTTAAAGATAGATTTCTGTCGATCACCGTAAGGTGTTACGTTAATTCCGATAATACTGTAGAAGCTCTGAGTGACTTACTCGAAGATGTAGAAACAGTTTTAGAAGATAACTCAAGATTACAGTATACAGATCGCACAGGCGAAACTCAGTATACTCAACAAATCACTGTGATCAGTATTGATACTGATGAAGGTGTACTAGAACCTTTGGGAGTTGGAGAGCTTTCCATTGAGGTTCGCTACTAGAAAATACTGGCACGAACAAAAGTTCACGTCCAAGTCTTTTCAAGATACATAGGAGAAAACTATGGCAAATTCTTTACATTTAAGTCGCGAGGTCAAGGTCTATGTTAAGTTCGGAACTAACTACTGGCAAATTCCGGTTCTAGATGGATTTAGCTTCTCGCAAGCAACAAACACAGCGGAGGTATCGTTGAAAGAAATGGCAACTACTGCGGACGTAAGTCGTCGTGGTCGCTTAATGTTCAATGACTCTCTTTCTCCTGCAGAGTGGAGCTTCTCTACTTATGCAAGACCTTTCAAAAGAGCAGCAGACGATCTTCACCATATGTGTGAAGAAGTACTTTGGGCTATGCTAGCAGGTGCGGAGCATAATGAATATAATGCTACTACTGATAAATTCTCAGATGTAATCGACCACGACAGTAGTCGAGCATTAGTAGATTTTGCTTCTTCAAACCAAATGGTATTCCCAACTGCTTCAATTTTGTTCCAGTTCCCTGCAAATGACGGTGGCGGTTCTGGTGCTGATCTTTGGTATGAAATTGAAGGTGCTACTGTAAGCGAATGTCAGGCTGATTTTGATATTGATGGTATTACTACTCTTAACTGGTCAGGAAGCGGTACTAAGATTGTTGAGCCTTCATCAGCTCCAACAATTAGTGCTACTGAAGTTACTGCTGCTGAATTAGGAAGCACAGCTTCTTTCATTCGTAACAGACTATCTACTGTAGCAATTACTGCAGCAGATACTACTGCTCTCCCAGGATCTAGTGGTGGTGCTTATAACTTAGTACTTACAGGCGGTAGTATCACTATCTCCAATAATGCTGAGTATATCACTCCAAGCAGCTTGGGCGTTGTAAATGTTCCTTTAGGTCACACTATGGGTACTCGTACAGTTAGCGGTTCATTTACTTGTTACTTAGATCATAACTCAGGTTCAAGTGCAGACTTGCTTGAAGATCTATTGAATGCTTCTACAACTATTAAGAACGCTTTCAATGTTACTTTATCTGTAGGTGGTGCAAGCTCAACTCCACGAGTAGAGTTCCTCATGCCGAAAGTACACATGGAGATTCCAACACACTCTGTAGAAGATGTGATTAGTACTGAAATTACCTTCCATGCCTTACCATCTGATATCGCTAACACCGATGAAATCACTGTTAAGTATGTAGGTTCTTAAGAGCTAGAAAAAATATTTCTTGACATTTATGGTCTGTTAGACTATAATATGGAAATAGAAAAAGTTAAGAAGGGGTCTTTTTCGGACCCCTTTTTATTATCCGGAGAATTATGGCTATTTACAATTTTTTAAGAGAAGCAGAAGTTTATCTGCAACCTACTTTCAATGTTGCAAGTGGCCTAGCTGTATCTGAAACCCACGCAGCTACGGTAGAAATTGATGGCGCTGATGGAACGGCTTTCGGCGGTTCAGAAAGAAACCAAAAAGTTTTTATGGCAGGAGAGGTAGTACTGCCTTCTAGTTTTGGCAATGATATAGAATGTTTGTTCGAACATGGAGGATCAGGTCAAGGCACGTGGATAGGGATTACAACAGATAGCGGTGTCGAGAATTTTCACTTTCGTACGGGAAATGGAAGTACTGGAGCATCAAGTCAAGTACAAGGTACCACTAGAATATATAAAAAAATACCTATAAGTGAAATTCCTGAGTTTGATGGACAACAGCATACAGTTGCATGGGAAATAGATCCTCCAAACGAAACAGCAAAGTTCTGGATAGATAATCGTTTAATTCTTTCAGAAACAATTTCCGCACTAGATTCTTGGAGCGGTGGAGATGATGGAGGATGGCTTAAAGGTTATGATAGTATTGCAGGTTTTGGTACCGGGGAATCAGCAACACCCTACAAAACACAGTGGTCTGGAGCAGCTGGATCTGCTCTGAGAGTATATACAAACCAGAATCGTACTTATAGTAACGAAATGGTAAAATTAGAAGTAAGTCCTGAGCTAACTTTCGGACAAACTTTTACAGATAGAACTACAGAAGTAAAGACTTTACATAGCCAAGATTTTTTTGAAAAGTCAAACATTAAAAAAGCAAATCCGGCAAACTTTGATTTTACAATACCGGTTTTTAAAGAAGATGATATAGCAGTAGTACACAGCAGATTACTTGACTGTGCTACTTTTGATTTATACATTTCAACTCAGCAAGATGTTTTTAAACTACAGAAAGCTGTTATTACTAATGGGACGTATGGGATCGAGCGATCTACACCTCTGACGTTAGCAGTATCTGGGCAAGCATCTAAGCTATCAAAGTTAGGGAGCAGGTCTTCCCTAACGTCTTTGTTTAGTATTGTGCAAAGCAGTACAGCAAATAGAACGTATCTCATGACAACTGAGGTAACAAATACGTTAAACAGTGTAGATATCTCGACAGAGACTGTATCAATAAATGCAGAACTACAAAATGAAATACAGTGGACGCCATATACAACTGTCCAGGGCGGTATTGCAGCAACAAGCAGAGCAAATGCTGAATACCCCGAAAACTTTACCATAGGTAAAAAGACATTTGCAGGATCAATAGTAAGATACTTGTGTGATACAAACAATTCTCTTGTAAATGACTTTGACGAAACCGCAACCCTGAGAATAAAAGCAGGACAAACAATTGGCGGTAGTTTCTTTGGTTTTGATTTCAATATGCCTGCGTGTTCATTTACAAATAGATCTACAGTGTCTGACTTATTTACGCAAAGCTACGACTGGAAATTAACAGACAATAGCCAAGCACTTAGCACAACAATCACTTATAACAACATTTAGGAGTAACAATGGATCTTAAGCAACTAATGGTTGACACCAAAGCAGTTTGGGTTGACTTTCCTGGACTTGAGGGTTTCAAAGTAGAAGTAGCAAACCTTGCAAGAAAAGAACTTACAGCACTGAGAAAAAAGTGCACAACAACAAAATTTGATAGAAAAACTCGACAAGCAGTAGAAGAAGTAGACGAAGAGAAGTTCGTAACAGAGTTTACCAAATCAGTAGTAAAAAACTGGAAAGGTTTAACTCTTGAGCATCTAGAAACCCTACTACTGATTGATATAGGTACTCAAGACCCAACGTCTGAGTTAGAGTTTACAGAGGATAACGCACACACTTTAGTATCATCCTCAGCAGAGTTTGATAATTGGCTCAACGAGGTAGTCTTTGATTTAGATAACTTTCGTACAGGAGCAAAAAAGCCAGCTCCTAAAAAGGCTGGAAAAGTACTTCAAGAACAGTGAAGCTAAAATGACGCGAGAGCGTTATTTTATGATGTGCGAACAGCTTGGCAAAGAGCCAGACGAAGAGGAGATTCCTCCCGATTGGGAGGATTTCCCTACCATAGTAGTAGATGCTATGAGTGTTTTCTCAATGCTAGGCGATAGAATTATGGCAGATATTGGGTTTGTAGGAAAGGATTTTACAAACCTTCCTTTGTATATGGAAATATACGCGGTTGAAGATAAAGAATTATTTTTAGAGATTCTAACCTTTTTAGAATCAAGAGCTAGAGAAGCCTCTCAAGAAAATATGAAAAAAGAGAGGGATAAGCTAAAGAGAAAGAAATAGTGTCTAATACAGTAACTATTCAGTTTAAAGTTGTTCAGGACGGAAAAGGCTTTAAAATTATCGGTCAGGAGGCAGAAAAAACAGCCCAACAAACCGATAAGGCAACCAAGTCTACTGACAAGTATAACAAAGGACAGAAAGGTGTTGCCCAGGCAGGGATGAACAGCACCAAAGCCTTTTCTAAGATGCGCTCAGAAATGGGCGGGTCTAGTGGTATTGTTGCTGCCTATGCTACTTTTGCTGCTAACGTATTCGCACTTACAGCTGCTTTCGGAGCTCTTCAACGAGCCGCACAGCTTCAAAATCTAGAAGAAGGTTTTGAAAGATTAGGCAATGCTGTAGGTCGTACATCTACTATGATGGCAAAGAGCATTCAGACTATTACTGATGGTGCTATTTCTTTTGACCAAGCAATGCGAACTGCCGCAACAGGTTTTTCTGCAGGCTTTTCTACGTCTGAAATTGAATCACTAGCGAGAGTTGCTAGAGGTGCTGCAACGGCACTTGGCAGGGACTTACCAGATGCTCTTGATAGACTAGTACGCGGTACTGCAAAACTCGAACCAGAAATTCTTGATGAATTAGGTATCTTTGTAAAAATCAATGATGCCGCAACTAAATATGCTGATACTCTTGGCAAGTCAGCAACTCAGCTAACAGCTGTACAAAGACGCCAAGCCTTCCTTAATGAAGCAATCACTCAGGGCGAGAAAAAGTTCGGAGCTATTGCAGAAGAAGTAGAAGTAAATACCTACGACCAATTAGCAGCAAACTTTGATAAACTTGCAAAGTCTGCTCTTAATCTTTTCTCAAACGTACTATCTCCTGTAATCGGATTCTTAGCAAATAATACGACCGCTTTGCTCGGTACTCTTATACTTTTTGGTTCTACACTAGCAAGTAGTATGTTCCCTGCCCTTACAAAGATGGCAGAGAAACAAAGAGATGTTGCCGCATCAACCAAAGAAATGGCACAAGAAGAAGCCAAACGACAAAAAAGAGCCGCCGATATGGCGACAGCAAGTTTTTTGAAAAAACCAAGTGCAGCAACTACAGCAGAAGGTAAAGACTTCAAGGCTGTAGCAGCGTTGAAAAAACAGCTAAGAGCGGGAACAGCCAACTCTAAATCGTTTGAAAAAGCAATATCGTCTATAAACTCTACTATGAAGAGAACGAAAACTATTGCGGAAAAGAATGGTAAGGTTCTGGATAAAGAGCACCTAGACCGCATGAATCAGCTAAAAGCACAAAAACAAAAAATCTTGGATCTACAAAAAGCCCAAGAAGGAAAAACTCGTACCTCACGAAAAGCACAAGGACTCTCCTTATTCGCAGATGCAGACGAAGGAGTAGCAGGTGGACTAGAAAGAATCGGTGAACAAGATAGTAGCCTAAAAGGTGTTAAAAAAGGGTTCTCTATTGCCAACGAAGAGTTTAAATCTTTTAAAGATAAAACCAGAGACGGTTTTAAGGTTATAGGGAAAGACGTAAAAGGATTTGGTAAGATTGGTTTTATGCTTCAAAAAATGTTTAAAATGGGTGCTGTTGGTGCTCGTTTATTTGGTGCTGCCCTTGTAAATGCTATACCCTTAATCGGTCAGATCATCTTTATAGTTGGTCTTGCAGTGGAGGCTTTGGGCAAGCTATTTAAAGCACTAACAAAGCCTACAAAAGCAGAAGCACAACTTGCAGAAATTACAGAGAAGTTAAAAGGTAAGACAGAGCAATTAGCAGAAACAAATGAAAAATTAGCAGACGGTTTTCAAAAAATAGAACTAAACCGCATGATTCGAGACGGCGAAAAATTAACTGACGAAATGTTTGATCAAGCAGTAGCTGTCGGGAAAGCTAGAGCTGAAGTTAAAGGGTATGCAAATGAGCTTGCAGTAGCTGCGGGTGCTCTTGATGAGTTCTCAGCGTCTGTGGGTAATCTTGCAGACGAACTTGCAGAACGCGAGAACGAAGGCGGTGTGCTGGCAGCTGTATCTAACTTTACAAGGGATATTGTAAAGGGTACTGGTGACATCTTTAAAGGACTGGGACAAGGACTTGTAGACGCTGGCAAAGGGGCAGTAGAGGGGATAAAAACCGCAGGTGGAATAATTTCTGACGATTTTGGAGCAGCAAGTAGATTTCTGGTAGGCTTGGTTGGAGGAGACGAGGCCCTACAAGCCTTAGATATGGCGGGTGTAAAAGGCACCATGAAAACCTTTAGGGAAGAGACTCTTGGTAATTTTAAAAAAATTAAAGAGACTTTAGAAGATGCAGAGATTGCCTCACTAGTTGAGAATGCTTTCGGTGGTCAGTCTTTAGAAGAATATATAGATGCTCAGCTAAAAACTGTTGATATGACAGGAACTCAAGAACAAGCCAATCTACAGCTTGAAAAAGTAATGAAACGTGTTCAAGCAGCAATTTCTGGAGGAGCTAAAGAACTTCAAAAGCAATCTGACTCAATAAATAAATTTGAAGACAACGTAAAAGATGCATCAGCAGCCCTTCGAGCTTTTGCGGTAAAAGCAAAAGAATCAAATGAATTCACTGTTTTAGGAGAGAACTTACAGCTAGTAACTAATGCAGTAAATGGCTTAAGAGAGACTGCACAGAAATCGGAAGGTAAGTTTACCTTTGCACAACTACTACAAGAACAAATAGATGCAGGAAATATAAAACTATCTGAGTTTGGTACAACATTCGACGAAGTTGTAGCTAAAATCGAAAGTACTGACAAAGACGAAGTTGCAGCTCCTTTTGATGGACTAGCTACAGCAATAGCCAACGCTGCAGACCAATTAACGAACGGGAAAACAAGATTAGAAGAATTTAAAACAGAACTGAAAGCTCTACAGGCAGAAGCAAAAGAAACCAAAGACTTAGATACATTTAGTCGTAGCATGAAAAACTTTGATAAATTTGGAAGTTTTGGACTCACTGGCAAAGACAAATTTGAGACAGCGCTTCCTGATTTTGAGAAAAGACTTGAGCTGATTAATGAAGAGGAAAAGATTCAAAATAAGATTGCCCAACAGCAAGCAAATATGAATTTAGCTAAAATTGAAGTTCTTAAACTACAGAATAAAGGGAATGACGATATCCTACTGCAGCTTGGCAAACAGGAAACAGCAATAAGAAATCAGCTATCTGCTCAAAAGGAACTTAATAAGCAGAAAGGTGATCAACAAGTAATTGATGCCGGACTTGAGTTCCAAAGAGGAGAAGGATCTAGAGTTGCAGATACCCTAGCCGCTTCAGCAAAGGGCGACTCTGTAGGGGCAAGGGCAGCAAACTTTGCAAAAGCTGGAGGTTTTGAGGCTTTAACAAAACAAGATGCTGATGGCATAGAAAATTTTGATAACTTAAAAGGTAAGTTAGAAGCTCTGAATAACTTAACAGGCCCAATGATTGAAAACTTAAAAAAACTAGGCCCTGAAGGTGAAGTAGTTGCCGCCCTATCAGCAGGTGCATTCACAATGGCAGATTCATTTATTACAATGACTGATGGCATAACAGGTGCTGTAGATACTTTAGGTGAGAAAGCCAAAGTAGCAGAGTTCATAGCAGGATCACTAGCCGCTGTAGGATCTATTCTTGCTGCAAATTCTAAAGCAAAAATAGCAAATGTAGATAAAGAAATCGCCGCAGAGAAGAAAAGAGATGGACAATCAGAAGCGTCTATAGCTAAAATCAAAGCTATGGAATCGAAGAAAGATAAGATCAAAAGAAAAGAGTTTGAGACGAATAAGAAGATGCAAATGGCTCAAACAGTTGCAAATACAGCCGCAGGTGTTATGGGTGTGTGGTCAGGTGTAAAAGATCCTTACGTAGGACCAAACCTAGCAACTCTTGCAGCCGGTACTATTTTGGCTTTGGGTGCTGCTCAACTTGCAATCATTGCGGGCACTTCTTATGAAGGAGGTGGCTCTATCGGTAGTGCGTCCGCACCTTCTAAAATTTCTGTTGGTAGCAGACAAAACTCTGTAGACTTGTCAAGAGCTTATAATCCTGCAGGAGAGTTGGCTTATGCGAGAGGTGAAGCAGGTGTTGGAACAGGAATGACTGACTTCCGCCCCGCTTTCACAGGATACAAACATCGATATGGCGGTGGTTATGTAGTGGGTGAGCAAGGTCCAGAACTCTTTATGCCAGATACTTCAGGTACTATTATACCTGCCGATGAAACAGAAGCAGTGACTCAAACTGCACCTGTAAATGTAAACTTTACAATACAGGCAATCGATACACAGAATATGCAAGAAGCTCTCACAATACAACGAGGAAACATAATCGAAATGATAAGAGAAGCCGCTAATACTAGTGGGGAACAATTTTTAGAATCAGTAGACACCTTTGGTGATACTAGTCAGCTAGGAGATATGTAATGGCACAGCAAAATGTATTACCAGATCCCAACCATGGACGAGCTGCAGATGGTGAAGAATCATCCACATCTGCAAATAAGGGCCCAGGTTTTAAATCCGTAAAACTAACTTCTAGACAGAAAGTTATGAGAAGCACTACTAACTCTGGAAGAGTTATACAGAGATTTCATGGCTACCATAAGTGGGAAGTGAATATTACTTATAATTCTCTTACTAAAGACGAATTTAAAGAAGTATATGCGTTTCTTTTAGAGCGCAGAACCACACTTGCTCCTTTCTTTATGCAGCTTCCTCAATATCGTGGTCAAAGTTCAAGTTCTACTACTGTAAATGCTCTTACAGCGGCGGGTAGTACGACTGTTGTACTTAGTTCAGGACATGGAGCAAACTGTGCGGTCGGTGATTTGTTTACCGTTACTGATTCAAATAACAGTAATCACTTAAAAGCATATAAAATCACAAAAGTTAGCACAGATACAATCACAATTACACCGCCACTATCTAAAGCCGTAACTAGCGGATCAACAATAGTTCTTACAAACCCTCTTATTAAAGTAGTTCAAAAAGGTGAGGTACAGGAATACTCACTTGATAGTAATAATCTTTACAAGTTTAGCCTCAATTTGGAGGAGGTTCAATAATGTCATATAGATCTTTAAACTCTACACTACAAGCTTCTCTTCATGGTGCAAATAAAGTCCATTCCTTTGGCTATGCACACTTGATTAAGTTTGAAAAACCTATTCCTGGAACAGAGTTAACCTACTCAGAAAGAATGACTCCAGCTAATAAAGCTATTAACTATACATACTTGACAGATGGCGCTTATGATATAAAGTTTGATGATGGTACTTCAGATGCTTCAGGAAACCCAAATGGTGAGCAAAACTACTTAGCAAACAAGGTTTTAAATGTAGGAACTACTAGCGAAACAATTCAAGCTAAATCAACTACTATGAGTCTTAAGTTAGCTGCAGACTCTATAGGTATTTCTGTTACTGGAATTTATGGGTTTACTTCTACGGAAATTACGATGTCTGCAGGTACTACTTGGGTAGATCAAGGGTTTCAAGAGGGAGACTCTGTAATTTTTTCAGGAGGTGTTAATAATGGTCAAGTTGTTAGAATAGATAGTTTTACAACCTCAAATACAAAGATTAAATATACGCCTCTTCCTAAAGATGATGGAACACTCTCTTCTATTACAGCATCAAGCACTGTTACTTGTACGGCAAAATATCACTCTGCTGAAATTAATGCACTAACTACTCTTAAAAGTGATCCTTCTTTTTCCTCTTATCTAAATAGAGAAGTATTTGTATATAGAGCACATATTAATTCTGATACAGGAGCTGTTACAGGTGCTCCGTTTTTATTATTCAAAGGTATAATTACAGGCGGTAAACTACAAGAAGACCCTTTGAAAGGCTCTAGTATTACTTGGAGTCTTACAAGTCACTGGGGAGATTTTGTTCAAATTAAAGGCCGAACAACTTCAGATGCAGGACATAGAGGTTTAAATACTGGAGGAGTTACAGATGAAGAAGCAGTTTTTAGACCTGAATATGCAAGTGATTTAGCGTTTCGATTTGCCGACCAAGCAGTAAACGTAGCAGCAACTTATCAAGTTTTTGAAGATAAGGTGAGAGTAGAACAGTCGGGAGGGGTTATTAAGGGCGATCTACTCGGACAGGATAACACTTATATAGACAAAGTTCCTGTGGACAGAGATGTAGATTTAGCCTTTAATCTTAAATCACGACATCTACCCGTAGTTTACGGCGTTCAAAAACTGCCCGGAATTCCCTTTTTCGCTGATGGTTTAAAAGATAATGCAAAAATTGTATACATAGCTTCGGCATTGTGTGAAGGGCCTATACATAGTATTATGGATTTACATGTAGACGATGAACCTTTAGTATGTATGAATTCTGCGGATTCTGCAGAAAGAGCCGGAGAAAGTAGTGAAGCCAGAGTAGTTTGCTACGGGCGCTCAGACAAAGGAGATGTTTTATTAGGTGACTCAGACAGAATAGATCCTAGCGTAAAAACGCAAGAACAAAGTATTCTTGATGCTTTGTCTGCGCTTAGGACACAAGGTGTTTTCGGGGGTGCTTTCAGTAATATACTTTTCCAGGAGCAGTTCGGGATGCTTTTTAACGAACTAGGTGCAGTTAGAGATGAGCTAAATAATTTTGTAGGTCAGGCTAGTCTTACACACGAAAAGAAATTTAATTTTAATAGTCCTATGAAAACGCATTTTACTTTTCATGCGGGTAGAAGTGATCAAGGGTCAGATGCTAATTATACAACAATCGGTGGTCAGGGTAAGTTTAAACTACAGTCTATGTATCATACAGAATCGGCAAACTCTGATTACTGGGGACCAAATCATAGAGCCTTAGATACTGCTTATGTTGCTCAGGTTTTTACAATTAATGCTGAAGAATTTACAGTACCAAAAACATCGTATATTGTAAAAGGAAGAGTATTAGACTGCTTCAACTATGATAGGAGTTACTATGGCAACAAAAATCCAACAGATAGTTCTACCACTCATGCTGACTTTCAGTTAGGAGATTATGTAAAATTATTCAACCATACTAGCGCACAATTAAATAGTGGAACAAATACAAACGAAACAGTTCAAATTATAGATAAATTTCTGTTCTATACTGATGATGGGGAGCCGGAGTATCGGTATAGATTTAGTAAAAATTTGCATCTAAAAGAGGATAACTCTAATCTTAGTTCAGATGTATCTCATTTCTATATGCAACATTTAACTAATAGCAACAAAAGATGGTATTTTGCAGCCCATGATGCACCTATAGTCAAAGCCGATGGTAGCGGATTAATTAGGGATTTACCTCTCCCTACACAACAAATTTTTACAAATACTTCAAATTCAAGTATTGCTTTTGCGGATGCTCAACACGGCGTTCTCCTTCAAAATGGGGCTGGTCAATCGGTTGCAGTACAAATAATGACAGGGTTCCCTACTAACAATGCAGAACTTGCAATGGGTAAATATCTTACTTTTTCAATGAGTAATGGTAACTCACCTGGATTCATGACGCCTACCAACACATTCACAATTCCATATGTGACGTACAATGCTGCTACAGGTACTCTTTCTTTTCCTTTGGAAAGTCAAGCATTAGCACGTAGTATAGAAAATAGACTAATGCAAGCTAATCTTGGAATTGCCGATTCAAATATTACTGGTGCTTTTTGGAAGATTGCTGTAAGTGATGTTGTAAAATTAAGTGGTAGTATAAGTTCCGATGATGATGTATACAACCGGTCTACGCTTGTTATTAAACGTGTACTTTCTAGTGGACGTATTTCTAGATATGATAAAGTAATTGAAGATTATGATGCAAGCGAGTCACTAGTTAGAGTGAACCGTAACTCCCCTTTTAGCTTTAATCAGTTTCCAGGAACTGACTCTAGCTCTACATATTTATTTGATATAGCGGGAAGTATAGATGTTGATACAGCAGCCTTTAATAGTTTACATGGTAAAGGAAAGGATAGAAGAGTATCAATAAACCCAGCAATACAATTACTAGACTATCTTACCAATGATAGATATGGTAAGGGTTTGGATATTGATAATGATATTGATAAAGAGTCCTTCTTGTCCGCTGCAAGATTCTGTGACAGTAGATCAGATGTGACAATGATAGTTAAAACTTCAGATCTTACTACTACTCCTACTGAAGGTTCTATATACAAATACCCCGCTTCAGGTTCTCCTATACTATTTCAAGGAACTGTAAAAGGAACACCTATTACTTATGACTCAGTAGGCGAGGGAGACAACTCTGCCACAGGATTTACACAAATAGTATTTACAGATGTTATAGGTCAACTTGGAAGAAAGTGGAATGATTACAGATCATATGAGGCAGGTAAGCACATAATTTATCATCAAGGCTCAGCCTTTATGGCGGGTAGTACGGGTACTATGAATGCTACTACTCGTGATAGTAGAATTGCCAATAATACAATATCTTCCGTAACTCTTACAAGAGTGGGTGCAACAGGTACTGGTGACAGCACTATTGCTATTAATGTAGAGAAAAAGTTTGGAATTGCAGGAAACGGAAATCCTGTTGTAAGACAGTTTTCAGCAGCTGGAAGCAATTTTAAAGCAATGGGATATTCTTTATATGATGGAGATGATTGTAAATATTGGAAATTATTGGGGTGGGATGATGCTGAGCAACGAAATGTTACTCGACATCAAACAAATCAAATTGTAGATACTTCAGAACCTGTTTTCTCTAATGTTAATGCAATGCTTTCTCAATTTAATGGAATGCTAAGATATGGTAACGGTAAGTACTCTTTAGCTGTAAAACAAAAAGCACCTACAGATGCTCACTTTAATACTTTTTCCGCAAAAGTAATTAATGAAGAAGACATTATTGGTAGTATAAGTATTGATGATGGTACTAGCAAAAAGAAGTTAAATCAAGTAAATGCAAATATTGTTGATCCCTCTCTTCGCTTTGGAGGTAGAGGTATAACTTTTACTAACTCAGATTATATAAAACAAGATAGAGGTATTAAAAAAGAGGGAAATATTTCAGTCCAAGGAATAACAAATTATTTTAATGCACGAATCGCCGTAAAACAATTACTAGACGAGTCTAGGTTTGGCCTAACTGCAAAGTTTACTGTTGACTCTTCTGGGTATTTATTACAGGCAGGAGATATTATAAGAATAAATTACTCAAGATTTGGTTGGGTAAACAAAAACTATAGAATACAATCTTTAAATTTCTCGCCAAATGGAGAAGTGCAGATTATCGCTAAAGAGCATAATGAGGATGCTTATACTGTAGAATATGTAGAAGACTTTATTAATTCCCATACTTCGGAGGGAGGCTCTCAAGGTGGTAGAAGCTTTACAGCTCCTGGAGCTCCTACAGGTGGCGCTATTACAACTGACCAAGCGGGCAGAGTAAAACTTACCTGGACAAATGGTACAGACTTTGTTCCTACAGTACAAGCCACCGAAGTTGCTAGACACCCTACAAATGTTACTCCTAATGCAGCAGGTGATAATGTTACAATTATTGCAGATACGCAGCAAGATAACTACATAGATGCGGCTCCTGGAGATTTCTCCGCGGGGGATATAACACACTATTATTGGGTGCGTCATACATATAGTCGTAATCATGGACACACTGCTTCTGTTGATCGAAACAAATCCACAGCTTGGTTGGCTTTGGGTCAAGGCACTGCTAAACAGACGACAGTTGTAGAAGTTGAGGGTGGCGTAACCGTAGAGCAAGGAGGAGTTACGTTCTCAAGCAGCCCTTCAGGAAACCCCTCTATTAAAGCAGGTCAAACTGATTTTGATACCGGAACAGGATTTTTCTTGGGTAGACACTCAAGTGCGTATAAACTTTCTGTAGGAGTTCAAGCCGGAAATAAACTTAAGTTTGATGGTACAAATCTTACAGTAACCGGTACAGTTAGTGGTTCTGATTTTCAGGGTGGTACAGTTGGTCAGGCAAGTGGTGCTTCTAATAGAATACCGACAACTATATTTAGTCGAACAGTAGCAAACTCTAAAGGTACACCTACCGGTTCTGAAAGCGGTGGCTTTATTGACCTAACAAACGGTAACTTTGTGTTTGGAGATGCAACTACTTTTATATCTTTCTCTCCTACACTTGATAATAATACCGCCAGAAAAATAAATATAAAAGGCGATATTGTAGCAGATAACTTGCACGTAAACGAAGCAATTAGTGCACCTAACCTTACTTCGGGTGGTGTAGCTTCTGATAGTGTGGGCGTGGCTCAGTTAAAAGAAGAAGTATTCAGAGAAATTGAAGAAAGACTTGGTAATACAGGTGGATACTATGCTGCTTTTGAAACAGGAGTTACCAACAACACTGCGGGTTTCTTAGGACAAGGTATTGGCTCACCTTTTATAAAAGAACTTAATGAAATTTCAGGTCAATCGTCAGGAAGCGGATTTACTCACGCAGGCGAAAAAACAATTCTAAACTTTTCCATAAACGACCAGTTTGCTGCTCCTAGAAGCTCTCAAGGAGCGGGAAGAGACGTCAAAGACTTAGAGATAAATATTGTTATAGAGAAAGCTCCTCAAGGTACTACTAACTATAGTGCAGTTGGTGCAATAGAAACCGTATCTGCAACAGAAACACTTTTAACATACTCTAGTCAGTTCAATATTAGTAAGTCTTTTACTAGAGAAATTACTACTAGTGGCTCTCATGTTGAAGGTTCTGCATATATTTATAGAGTAAAAATATATGGATCAACACAGCCTGGAGGAAGTGTCTACAGACCTATGTTTGCGGTATATGATGCAAGCGATTCAAACTCAGGTGCAAACGATGCCTCGGGCTCTCCTATACTCTTTGAGGTTAGGGAGGGTACGGCAGGTACTACTGCTGGTGGTGTTGTTGTAGGTTCTTCGGGGGATATCAGTGGTGAGGGCGATCCTGATACAAAAATTACTTTTAATACTGATGAAATAGTTTTGCAAGCAGGCGGTCAGGCAATGGCTACATTTACAGAGTCTACGTCTGATACAATTACTCTGCACAAAGATACCACTGTTAGTACAAACTTGACAGTTAGCGGAAATGCAACTGTATCTGGAGACTTGACTGTAGCCGGCACAAGCACTACACTGAATACCACAGATCTAAATGTAAAAGATAAAAATATTGTTCTTAATTATCATGCAACGGCAGATACTAGCACTACTGCTAGCGGAGCAGGTATTACTGTTCAAGATGCGGTAGATGCAAGTACAGATGCAACACTTTTGTGGAATACTACTAATGATACATGGGACTTTTCTCATTCTGTATTTGTAACAGGAGGCCTTACGGCAACAGGCAACGTAGGTATAGGTGAAACTAACCCACTACAAAAGTTACACATTGATGGTATTGCCCTATTTGAAAACAATAAGGAAATACGCTTTAAGGATAGCGGTGGAACTCAAAGGACTGCTGTAGCTTTAGACTCATCTAATGACCTTAACATTGGTACATCAGCAGGGGGTAACTTAAAGTTCATCAATGGTAGTTCTTATGCTGAACGTATGCGTATTGACTCATCAGGCAACGTAGGTATTGGTGAAGCTGATCCAAATGGAAAATTAGTTGTTCGTGATGCTAATTACGCAGCTAATCAGGATGGTGGTATTATTATCCAGGCAGGTGCAAGAGACAGCAGTCATTGGCAATCGTCTTTTAAAATAAAAAGTGACGGTAGCGGCAATGTTCGCACAACACTTGATACTTCAACAGGGGCTATTGGCGGTCAATCACAAGAAGTCATTTCGATTAACACAGCAGGCAGAGTAGGTATAGGTGTAACTACACCTGCGGCTAAGTTACAAGTTGAAGATCTTGGTATTGAAACAACGTCTACTTCTGTATCAAGCACAAATGCCACTGTTGTAGATACTTTTGCAAAAGCCACTTTCCGAAGTGCAAGATACACAGTACAGATTACTCAGGGTAGCGCATACCAGTGTTCAGATATTATGGCAATTCACGATGACACAACAGCAATCGGAACAGAATATGCAATGATAGAAACAGGAAGTATTCTCGGAACATTAGATGTAGCTGTAAATGGAGATAATGTAGAGCTTAAAGTAACAATGGCAGCAGCAGATGCAGCAACTGTAAAAGTTGTTCGACAGTGTGTAGCGGTCTAGGTCTTAAAAATAAACCTTGACAAACTACCCCGAATATTTTATAATGTAATTCAAATTCTAATACCGCCCCCGCAATGGGGGCAAGCCGTTTGGGGAGAGT
>Ga0181416_1000173_pt1 | contig 17297 bp, 23 predicted proteins | sample 39SPOviralmetaG_FD_130141 | JGI IMG/M metagenome (GOLD analysis project Ga0181416, IMG submission 130141) | Marine viral communities from the oligotrophic San Pedro Time Series (SPOT) site, San Pedro Channel, CA, USA - 39 SPOT_SRF_2013-01-16 | ecosystem: Environmental > Aquatic > Marine > Strait... | reverse complement strand
TCTAAGTAGTCTTAAGGATTTATCATCCATTTCTTTTTTATCATACCCGAAGAAGTTATACATTTGTTTTCTATAACAACTTCCAGCAGAGGATGCATGAAACTCTTCAGAGTCTCTTGCTCTTTGTTTATTTAGATGACTAAGATAATCTGTGTATACTTTGATTAGATCCATATTCTCTCCCTATGGTTACTTAAATTTAATAATATCAATACTTAGAGTCAATCAAAAATGTAAGAGTGTCCGGCTTTTATCTACGCATCGTAAATCTCACACACTCGGTTTTATTAGTGTTGGCTTCAACTCTTACATTTTATTCACATACCAATTACTTTAGTTTAGTTTGTAACCATCTTACAAATCCATAAGTATCTGCGTGATTTTTAGATCCAATGTTAAATGTAGTTGGTTCTTCTAGTTCCCAAAACTCTGAAGGTCTAAGATATTCTGGATCATAAAGAGTTGTTCGTTTCCAATCGTACAGAGTAATAATTGTATTAGTTTCTGTATTTTTAAACCAATACTCTCTAGATACTTTATATCCATCTCCATCAATACCATATCCAAATTTAGAGGTTACTTCATAAGGTATAAGTTCACACGATCTTGCAAAACTTGTTCCTTCCGTATCACTTTGATTAACACCATCTTGAAAAATATCAATAAGATAAAAAGGTTCATTTATTTTGTACACTTCCATATCTTTATACAATTGTTTTTCAAGTTCTTTTGTTCTACCACAACTAAGTAATACAATATATTTACTAATTGGATTAGGTTTATATCCTGATATTAGTCCTTGCTTGCTCATTGTTATCTCCTTTTTTATTGTTCACTTACTAGATACCAATACTTTTCTCCACAATCATCATCCCACGCACTAACTTCTGATAAGAAAAGATCTCCATGCAAATGACAATAATGTACGTCTTTTACATCTATTTGTTTGTAATACTCTACTCTAAGAACTCTTGTCCCATCTAAAGTAGAAGTAAACTTTATTTTCTTATATCCTTTTATCATCAATAATAATTTGATTTTATCTTCCATGTGATATATAGAATCTTTTACAAGTTCTGCATTTTCATCATCACTATTAATAGGAATAACTGGAGAAACAAGTCTTTTTGTTATTGAGCATTTTCTTTTCTCTACTGTCTTTAGAAATCCGTCTTTTTTCAATCCATTTACTCTTCCACTTACAGCATTTATATCAAAACCAGTAAGAGATGAAATTTCTCTCAACGAAATACCATTGAATATATTTTCAACTCTATCACAATGAGATTTCACAACGTATAATATCTTATCTCTTTGTGTTTTCATTGTTCCTTCTTCATTAATTTCTTTGTATGCGACTTTACTTGTTGTTGCTATCATTATTTTTCTCCTCTTTTTTCATTGCTTCTTTATGATTTATTTTGTTTAACAAATTTGATTTCATTAAAGCAGAACTAAAAAATACATCGATAAGCTTCATCATTCTTCTGTAGGCAACTCCTTTATATTCTAAATTGCCTCTGTTGTATGACGATATATACGAATTAACAACTACCATTTTCTTTGAATTATACATATTGATTTCCTCTTTTATTTTTCCTTGTTTGTGTTTATTCATCCAGTAATTAACATCTTCTTGAGTGCCTACTTCTTCAAGTAAACCTTTTTGATCATTATTTTCACATAAATAATCTATAAATCCTATTTTACTCATAATGTTCTCCTTTGTTTTTTAACCATTCATTTCCATACATTCATCATCCCAATCTATCATCTCTTGTAAAGCAGAATTTGTTACTTTAAGACTTTGAATTTCAGCATCTAGTACAATAATTGTTTGTTCTAGACTTCCAAACTTCTTCACAAAACGATTAATTGTATCTTGTTTGTACTTAGACCAATTGAACTCTTTACTTTCTATTTCTTTTAAATTATTAAACAACATCGTTAATCTCATCTACTAAACCTGCAGCTTCGTCTTGCAATGAATTAGCACGATAAAACAAATCATTTATTTTATCTACATACTTTTCATTTTGCTTGTTTAATCTTTTTAGTTCTTCTACAATGTTAGCATAAGAAATAATTTTACTTCCATTAACTTCTTGCCCTAAGTCTTTAACTAATTTATCTTTCGATTTACTTTCTGATTCATAATTAGAATGCTCATTATTCTTTTCTTTTACTACATCTTCAACTTCATTAATCATATCGGTAAGCTGTAGCATTCTTTCATTATCAAATATTGATTTTATTTTGTTTAGCTTTTCTTCTAAAACAAATATTTCTTTTTCTCTATTTAAAAGCATTTCATTACTTGATTCTTTAACCATAATTTATTCCTCTTTTGTTTGATTTTTTGTTTCGTTTAATTGATCTTCTATTTCTTTCAAGCATTCACTATATCCAATATAATAACCTACTATCTGATCTAAGTTTTTTAAATCATCATAGTCTTTTCTTAATGGTTCACCAAAAGAAGTTATATATTCTTTACAATGCTTTACTCTTTCATTTACTCTCTCTAGTGTCATCAATGCTCTGAACTTACTTATCTTCATATGCTTTCCTTTCTAAGGGTATTAAAGTTCTATTACATATACTCATTTCTTTCCATATTTTATCTTGTTCCTTACTATCATAAGCATATTCATATCTAAGTAGATTTAGCCTATCTCTTTCCTCCGTAACCAGTTTAAAAAGTAATTCTCTTTGCTCTTTATCCATTTTTATTACTCCCTTTAGATTATTTAAATTAAAGTTTGCCCGACTTTTTGTTATTAGGTATCGGGCTGGTATCACTTAACGGAGATCTGTTTAGTTAAATCGCTTAGTAAATCTTACCTAAGTTTAGACGAGGGCTGACTTAGTATAAAGCCTTGCAAAAAAGTCCATTCTATGAACGGTCTTTTTATTTATCCATATTAATAACATCTGTAGGTCTACGCTTATAAGATGTGTACTAAATGGTGTCCGCTTTGGGCGGATTATAACTAGTATATCTTTATACATACCAGCCCTTTGGTTCATCGACTTGCCGAGTCTAGTCTAAGTTCTTGCACTGCTGACTTACGAGGCTTAGAACTGCGGAGTTCTTATACATAAACAAAATAGAATCGGAATATGCTCGTTCACATCAACAGCGCAAAAAAAATTTTGATCAGTTTATACCGAGTAGCCCGTTATCCCTCTACGGAGATAATCTAGTTTTAACTCTCTTAGACACGTTGATCAAGGTCTATGCGTAATTACTAATGTTTATACCCAAGTTATCTTAAAATTACTATATATATACATAAACTATCTATGCGTCTGTATGCATACAATATAGGCTAATAAACACACATATACACCCAATAGCATACTAACAGTTGCGTACTTATATACATGTATAAATAATAATAATAATAAAATATAAATAAAAAGAGGTTATGGGAGCAAACTTAATCACTCCCATTCTCATTACTTTAAAGTCCTAAGACTCCATCCTATCTGACCCCATTTCTTAGCTGCATATCTATCATTATTCATCTGTGCTTGAGTCTCATACAACTTAGCAGTAGCAGCTATATTCTTAGCAATTCTACGCTTAGTAGCTAGAGGTTGTTCTTGCAATTCCATAATAGCATTAGCCATAAATACATCAGCATCCATGTGCATAACATCAGACAACTTGTCTTCAACTATGTCTACGTTATCTTCCTGTTTGTTTAATAGTGACATATGTCACCTCCTTTATATTAGTTTAATAATTATTATTATAATATATAAAATGAAAAATAACTAAAATTCTATTTTGGGAATCCCCCCAATAGGGGGTACATAGTATAAATAAGACTCTCTATCAAAATCCTACAATTTTTTTAGTAAATAACTGGGGTTTGTACTTGTATTGGTATTGACCTATCATTTAACTTAGTGGGTGGTTGGGCAAGGGAAAATAAAGGTATATATGAATAAAGAGATAATAGAGTTATTAAAAGAAAGACTTGAGAAAGGGAAACGAGAATACAATGAAGAACTTAATCCTTTTGATGGTAGAGTTTGGGAAATAGAAGCTTTAGAAGAAATATTAGATGGTATGATATATACCGCTACGTCTATATTAAAAATAATACATAAAAAGAAAGTAAATGGCAAACCTGATAGAAAGTATAGCAAATCTGCCTCTTAAAAAACAACAAGATATATTAAGTAGTTTAACTAATAAATTAGTTGCTATTGAAGTAGATGATAAAATTTATTTAATACCTGAAGAAATAAGCGATTTAATTGATGGTCTATCAGAGCAAGTGCTAGTATTAACAGACAAATTAATATGGAAAACAGAAGAATAAAAAACATAAAACACTTTGTATATGATGATTTAGAAGAGTTTAAAAAAGATCATCCTAATACAGTTGTACATCCCGATTGGAGAAAAGCAGACGAAAATAGTTGGGTATATAGTGACGATGATAGAATTGTACAATTATTAAAAGTTAAAAAAATGGTAAGTCATCATTCAGATACAAAAAATTATAAATATGCAGACGGTTGGGTACGGACTGTCGTAGGTAGTTTTATTAATAAAAAATCTACAAAAATGGATACAGACTTTTCTAGTCACCCTAATAGATACACATTCTCTAAGACTATAAAAAACACTTCCGAAAGAGTACATAAAAGAACTAAAATCACCAATAAAGAAAAAGACTTTGCTACAAATGTTGTTGTAGGTATGGGTGCTTTAGATGCATATAAAAATGCTTTTAAAGAAGAGTCTAATCAAAAAGCTAGAAAGAAAGCGACTATATTATTAAAACAGGAAAGAGTAATGGAAGAAATACAAAAATCAGTGCTTGACGTTGCAAAAGGTTTAGGGATAGACCACGAATATATATTAGGTAAATTAAAACATCTTGCTGATTATAGTGAAGATGATAATATAATTTTACAATCTGCAAAAGAATTAGGTAAAATAGTAGGAACATCAAACAATAATATAAAACAAAAAGAGGTAGGTCTAATGGGTGTATTTCAAGGGTTCTCACAAGAACAATTAGAAGGTGCATCTAGAGATCAAAAACAAATCGAAGGAGAATCCAAATGATATGCCCTTATTGCAAATCTGCTCATACTAAAAAAAATGGTACAATTAAATTAGGCAGTAAAAGTCACATGAAAGGAGATAAACCTAAACAACAATATGTTTGCAATAGTTGTAAGAAAAATTTTTCAATAACATACGAAGTATTAGAAAACACTCCATATGCTAATAATAGAGATGTAGAACCCGGGGATGTATTAAGTGTTAAAAGTAAAAAGACATTACGAGTTCATGGATTAACTGATGTCCATGTAGGAGCAGTAGAGTTTGATAGTGAGAAGTTTCATCGAGCTGTACAAATGATTGCAGAAGATAAAGATGCAAGATGGTTTGGTAATGGAGATTTACTAGAATTAATTCCACCTAATTATAAAATTAGTCAAGACGGACAAGATATTCCACCTGATGAACAATACTTAGAGTTTATAAGATTAATAGAGCCAATTAAAGACAAGTGTTTATTTATTCGAGGAGGAAACCACGATTATATTAGATCATTTAATATACTAAACTTTGATGTATGTAAAGTCCTTGCTGAAGCAATGGAAGTTCCTTACTTTAGAATGCCCGGATATACTAAAATAACTATTAAAGATAGAGAATATAAATTAGTTAGTGGTCATGGTAAAGGTGGGGGAAAAAATGGGGATATGGAATTAGATAAAATGGCTTCAGTATATAGTGAAGGAGATGTATTTTTCTTAGGACACAATCATCAATTATATGTAAAACCTATGCATAGTTTTGTTGTTAGTAAAGATGATCAAGAAGAAGAAAGAAAAAAATGGTACATAAGAGGTGGATCATTTCTTAAATATGCTGATTACGCTAGATATTCTTTTTATCCTTTGGCAAGAACTGGATGGGTTACTATGGAGTTCTCAGAGAAAGGAGTCGAGTGTTGGGAGAATTAAAACCTATAGACGATGTACCTAACGAATTAGAATTAGATGAAGCTATTATCTATTTAAAAGAATTAGATAAGATGATTTCTCAAGATTTTATATTGTACAATATGACTTCTACTACATACTATAATATTAAACGAATGCAAAAAATTATAAGAATGTTAGACATCCCTGAAAAAATAAAGGAGCAGGCATGAAGAAAAAAAATACAATTACTAAACATGATTTAAGAAGATCTATAAAAAGTATATATCAACAATTAAGTTTTGTCACAGAAAGACTTAGGGTTACTGAAACATTATTTAATGATTTTATAGAAATGGAAAAACTAGAAGATAAATTCAAAGACCACCTAGATGGCAAATATCAACAGTCAGAACATAAACAAAGCTGAAGAAGCCTTACAATTAGCGTATAAAGACCTTATCTCTTTTGGTAAATTATTTTTACCAGATGATTTTATGAGGTCTGAAACTCCATTTTTTCATTATGAAATATCTGATGCAATAGATGATAAAGAAGTAAAACAAACTGCAATTATAGTTCCAAGAGGTCATGGTAAAACAGTTCTTACAAAAGCATCTATTATAAAAGACTTTGTATTTGCAAGTAAAGAAAACTTTTTATTTTATGCTTGGGTATCCGCTACGCAAAAATTAAGTGTAGGTAACATGGATTATATTAAATACCACTTAGAAAATAATGATTCTATACGATATTATTTCGGGCCAATGAAAGGAAAAAAATGGACGGAAGAAGATATAGAATTAGTAAACGGATGTAAGCTTATAAGTAAATCTAATGTAGCAGGTATTCGTGGTGGAGCAAAGTTACATAAAAGATACGACCTTATTGTTCTTGATGATTTTGAACATGAAAACAATACAATAACAAAAGAAGCTAGAGATAAAAATGCAAACTTAGTTACTGCAGTTGTTTATCCTGCTATTGAACCACATACAGGAAGACTGAGAGTTAATGGTACTCCAGTCCATTATGATTCTTTTATAAATCATTTAATAAATAAACACGCTAAAGCAAAAAAAGAAAATAAATCTTTTGCTTGGAAAGTAATTACATATAAGGCTTTATTAGACGAAACTACTCCATTATGGGAAGGGTGGTTTCCATTATCAAAGATAGAAGAAAAGAAAAAATTCTATGCAGATTCTGGACAACCTCAAAAATTCTATCAAGAGTACATGATGGAAGTTCAATCAAAAGAAGATGCTATATGGAGAAGAGAGCATATACGATATTGGGAAGGATACTTTAAACATGAAGATGGTGTTAATTTTTTAATAAAAGACAATGAAGAAATCCCAGTTAATACATTTATAGGTTGTGATCCTGCTACAGATATTGATACAAAACATTCTGATTATAGTGTAATAACTGTTATTGCAATTGATGGAAATAATAATTTATATGTACTAGAATATGAAAGGCATAGAAGTATTCCTACTATTGGATCTAAAAATCCAGACACAGGAGAAATATTAGGAAAGAAAGGTGTAGTAGATTTAATATTAGAATTACATGAAAAGTATAATTGTAGTTCTTCAACTGTAGAAGATGTTGCTATGAATAGAAGTATATTCCAAGCATTAAACGATGAAAGAAGAAGATTAAATAAATTTAATATATCTGTTATTCCTGAAAAACCGGGAGGAACTCAAAAACGAAATAGAATTTATTCTGGTCTTTCTGCACGTTTTAGTACAGGAACTGTATATTTAAAGAAAAATATGTTTGATTTAATCAACGAAATCCTTACTTTCGGCCCTAAGATGGCTCATGATGACACAATTGAGAGCCTTTATTACGCACAAATTCATGCTTTTCCACCAAACATGAAAAAAGATAAAAAAAAGAAAGGTTGGTTTAAACCAAAAAGAAAAGCAAAAAGTTGGTTAATATCATAGGGATTATTCATGTATAGATTTGGAAAAAAAAGCAAAGAAAGATTAAAGGGTGTAGATTCTAATTTAGTAAAAGTTCTTAATGAATTAATTAAAATAATGGATGTAACCATTATAGAAGGTGTGCGGAGTAAGGAGCGGCAAGAGCAATTATTAGCACAAGGGAAAACTAAAACAAAGTATTCCAAACACATAACAGGAAAAGCTGTTGATCTCGCTCCTTACCCGATAAATTGGGAAGACAGAGAAATGTTTCACTATATGGGTGGAATGTTAAGAGGTATTGGTCAATCTATGGGATTAAAAATTCGTTGGGGTGGCGATTGGGATTCCGATGGAGATATAAATGATAACAAATTTGATGACTTAGTTCATGTAGAGATAAGGGATTAACAATGGCAAGAGTAACTAAAAAAAATAAAGCACAAGTAAATAAACAAATATGGGATAAAGCAAATAACTCTCATAGACAAAGATGGCAAACCACTAGTCAAAAAGGATATGATTTTTATCTTAATGAACAATTGACTAAAGAAGAAATGACAATGCTAGAAGAATCTGGTATGCCTACATTTACTATTAATAGAATAACTCCTATTATAGAAATAATGAAATACTTTGTTACTGCAAATAGTCCTAAGTGGAAAGCTGTAGGGGCAACTGGTGATGACGTAGACGTTGCTCAAGTCCATTCTGATATAGCAGATTATTGTTGGTACTTATCTAATGGTAAATCTCTCTATAGTCAAATAGCTTTAGATTCATTAACTAAAGGTGTAGGTTACTTTTTAATAGATATTGACAAAGATGCAGATAGAGGAATGGGGGAAGTAAGATTTAATAGAATAAATCCTTATGATGTATATGTAGACCCTTCTAGTCAAGATTTTTTATATAGAGATGCAAACTTTATTCAAATAAGAAAAAACATATCTAGATCCAGACTTATTAATTTATTCCCAGAATATGAAACAAAAATAAAAAAAGTAACTAGAGGTACAGACGTAGTATCTTATTCTCAAAGAGATGCAAGTTTTACAGACACAATTCAAAGAGAAGATATTACATTTGGTATAAATGCAGAATCAGAAGACGATGATATAGTCGCATATTATGAAACATATTCAAAGAAAAAATTTAAATATTACAATGTTTATATAAGAGTTCAACCTTCTCCCGCTCAATTAGAATTACTTCAAGAGGGAATACAAGAAGCTTTACAATCTTTTCAACAAGAAATAGAAGTTCAATTAATTGAAAAACAAATGCAAATTGAACAACAAATAAAAGAGGGTGAAGTTATTCCTGAAAGAGCAAAATTAATGATAGAAAATTCTCAAAAAATGGCTGCTCAAGCTATAAAAGAAAAAGAAATGGAATTAATGTCGGAAGCTCAGGAACAAGCTACTATTATAAAACAACAAGTAATGAGCAATGCTGATTATAATGTTTTAAAAAATAGTGAAGAAGCAAATAAAAATATTATAGATTCTATAGAATTTTATGAAAATAGAATTGTTAAAATTTGTAGTGCAGGTGATGATACTTTTTTATTTGAGCAAATAATACCTATTAGTGAATATCCAATAGTTCCTATTCCTTATATGTATACAGGAAGTCCTTTTCCATTAAGTGCGGTTACTCCATTAATAGGTAAACAACAAGAAATAAATAAAGCACACCAAATAATGCTACATAATGCAAATTTGTCTTCTAATCTTAGATGGATGTATGAAGAGGGTTCTGTACCTGAAGATGAATGGGAAAAATACTCTTCTTCTCCCGGAGCATTGTTAAAATACAGACCGGGTTTTAAACCCCCTACTCCAATTCAACCAGCTCCTATTAATAATGCATTTTTTACAGTTGTGCAACAAGGTAAATCAGATGCAGAATATATAAGTGGAGTTCCTTCTTCAATGATGGGATTTTCTCAAGACCAAGCTGAAACATATAGAGGGTTACTTGCTAATGATGAGTTTGGAACAAGAAGATTAAAAGCTTGGATGAATAGTATCGTAGAACCTTCATTAGAGCATGTAGGTAAGGTTTTTCAAATGATGGCACAAAAACATTATAATATTGAAAAAGTATTTAGAATAGTTCAACCAAATGCTGGAAACTCTCAAGAAGAAAAAGAAGTACGAATTAATGTTAGTCTTTATAATGATTATGGAAAAGCAATAGGAAAATATAAAGACTATGCATCTGCTAGATTTGATGTTAGAATAATAGCCGGTGCAACCTTACCATTAAACAGATGGGCATTATTAGAAGAATATTTTAAATGGTATCAGGCTGGTCTTATAGATGATGTAGCAATGTTATCTGAAACAGACATTAGAAATAAAGAAAAAATTATGGAAAGGAAATCTATGGTATCTCAAATGCAAGGTCAATTACAATCCATGCAAGAGATGGTCAAAGATAAAGATGGATCAATAGAAACATTGCAACGTCAATTAATCCAAGCTGGAATTAAAATGAAAGTTGGAGATGCTTCTAATGAAATACGAAAAGATGTTCTAGAAACTGAAGCTCAACAAAAACTTTTAAGAGGAATGTTAAAAGTAGAGTTTGACAAAATGAAAGAACAATTACAAGTAGATATGAAATCAAACAAAAAAGATGTAAGTAAAAACGAGAAATCTTAAGACTTGTATCTTATGATTTTTATTTGCTAAATTAATACAACCTTAAAATAGGAGATAGTATGTCAGAACAAGTAGGTAACGCTGATAAAGCCCCCGAAAGTAAAAGCGTACAAGATGCCGTCATGGGAATGACATCTGATAATTTTTTTGAAGAATTAGATAATCAGGTAAATGGTGGTATATTAGATAGACCTTCGCAAACAACCTCGGAACAAAGCCGTAACACGCAGTCGAGCCCTAATGTAGAAGTTCAGAGTGAAGTACCTAGTAATGAATTAGATACTTTACAAAAAAGGTATAGTGATTCAAGTAGAGAAGCTAAAAGGTTAAATGGCAAACTTGCCGAAATAGAACCTTATATGCCGATTCTTGATGCTATGCGAGAAGACCCTAATTTAATTTCTCATGTGAGGAGTTATTTTGAGGGTGGAGGCCAGACCCCACAATCAATGAATGAAAAATTGAATTTAGATGAAAATTTTGTTTTTGATCCAGATGAGGCTTTTTCTCAACCTGATTCTGATTCTGCAAAAGTATTGGGAGCGACAATCGATGGTGTAGTACAGCGTCGTCTTTCTAATGTATTGCAAACTCAAAAGACAGAAAATGCAAAAATGGCTAAAGAAACTCAATTCAAACAAAAGATGAATATGTCTGATGATGAATGGGGTAACTTTACTGAATTTGCTAAATCAAAGTCTTTAGAGCTTGAAGATATATATTACTTGATGAATAGAAAGAATAGGGATGAGCAAATAGCTGATTCTACAAGACAAGAAATTCATAACAAAATGCGAGAAGTTCAACAACAACCGGGTACACTTGCAACGCAAGGTAGCACTCCAGTTGAACGATCAAATGAAGATTCAGTCTTTGATACAATTTTGGGTTCTGGTAGTGAAATAGAAAAGGCTTTCAGTATATAGAAAATATATTGTTAGCCATTAACTCAAAATAAAGAGGTATAATATGTCTGATATATTCGGCATGGAAACATACGGTGCTTCTCCTGATAGAGCTAATGGCGATTTCGGGACAGTACCATCAACTGGTGACCTTAGAAGAAAATACAATTTTGGGGATAGGATTTCTGAACTATCAATAGCGCAAGATCCTTTTTTCCGATTTGTTTCTCAAGTCGCCAAAAAACCAACAGATGATCCTGAGTTCAAATTTACTGAACAAAGACATTCTTATCATAAGAGATATGCATATGTAACTGCTCATGGAGCTTCATCTGCTGTATCTACTACAGCCGATGCAACAATAGCTGCAGGTGCTGTAGATCAAGGAGACGTTTATTACTTTAAATTTGGTACTGATTTTAAATCATCAGGAAATCTTTCCAGTATAAGCGGTCAATCAAACAACAAAATAGACGTAGGGGATGCTAATACAGCTCCATCTTTCTTTCTTCCAGATCAAATAGTTAAAATTAACTATAGAGGTGAAGATGAAGGTACTAACTTTAAAATTCCAACTGGATATATTCTTGTGAAAATTAAAGAAGTTACTGCTGTATCTACTACTCATCAAATATTAAAAACTGAAGTTGTAAAAGGCGTAGCAACTGCTAAAGACCTTATGTGGGCTTCTGCTAGTGCTGCTGTAAGTGCAACTTATAATCTTACTATATCTGATGATTTAGAACCAAAGCGTTGTTATGTTGTTGGAAATGCACATAAACAGGGTTCAGGTTATCCTGAAAGCTGGAAAGATCAACCTTACTCAAGTGCTTTTGGGTTAACTCAAATCTGGAAAACTGCAATGGCAATGGATAATACTACAAGGGCAACTGTTCTTAAGTATGAACCAAATGAGTTTGCAAGAATCTGGAGAACAAAGTTAATTGAGCATAAATTCGATATTGAGCAATCATTATTGTTTGGATCTCAAAATACGGTTGATGGAGTTCAGTACACCGAAGGAGCTGTAAACTTTATTACTAATTATGGTAATATATTCGCAGGTTCTGGTATTGGTGGAACTGGTGCTAAGTCTCAAGATGATTTTCTTGATGATATGTCTCAATTCTTAGATCCAAGATACAATAATGCAAATGCAACATTGTTCATGTGTTCTACTGATACATATAATTGGATGCATAAACTAAGTGGATACTTTTCAGCTAATATTTCTAAAGTTGCAGATTATTCAAGTGGAAGTTCTACAGCTCTTGGCCGTGCAGACTTTAGTATCGCAGGAAAAAAGAGTGTTTATGGACTAGACGTAACTCAGGTTATGACTCCTTATGGTGCAATGAATCTAACAAGAAACATTCATCTAGATGGAACTGATGTTAAAATACTTGCAATTAACATGACACAATGTGCATACCGACCATTGGTAGGTAACGGATTGAATCGTGATACTGCAGTATACGTTGGAGTTCAGACTCTTGAAAATAGTGGTGTTGATCGCAGGGTTGACTTAATTCAAACAGAAGCTGGGATGGAATGGAAAATGCCTGAAGCCCACGCTGTCTGGTTAAAATCAGTATCTTAAGGAGGTTCAATTATGAGTATACCTTTATATGGTCAAAACAAAGATGGATCTAATTTAGATCAACTTGCTAATGCTTTATCAGGTTCAAAAGCTTGGGACGCTAGTTCCATAGCTGATGGCGATGAAGAGGCATTAGAAGTAACAGTAGCTGGAGCAGCCCTTGGAGATTTTGTATTATCTAGTTTAAGTATAGATGTTGCAGATCTTGTTTTATCAGGAGCAGTTACAGCAGCTGACACAGTAACATTAATATTAGCTAATAATACTGGTGGTGCTGTTAATTTGGCTGCAGCTACAGCTCATTGCTTAGTTATAAAAAAATCATAGCAATTAGCAAATAAACAATATATAGGGGAGTTTCGGCTCCCCTGTATATAAGGTAAAAATATGGCAGACGTAACAGGTTGTACAAACATTGAACTAGAAATAGAAGGCATTACTGGGGTAACTGATGCAGATGATAATTTTATAATTTCTGCGCAGAAGTTTGTAGTAGCAAATGTTCCAAAAAATCTAATGAAATGGGCATCTAGTCAATCTGCAGTTATGACAAGTAATGCAGATAATGATGCAGTTTTAAATGTAGATACTATTTTAAGTGTTAAAAGAAATGGTTATCCTTGTAAAGAAATATCTTCAGATGATTTAGTTTGGGCAAATGATGATGGTAGTTTAAAAAAAGCAACAATAACACATCCTATTTATGTTGTTTCTGGAGGTAAAATTCAAATACAACCTGAACCAGAAGCTCTTCAAGAAGGTTATTATTATTATGTAGATCATACAAAAGTTGATGATGATTCAGATTTAAGAAATGTAGTAATTAATTACGCTTGTTTTAAAGAATTTGCAAAGTTAATGATGGCAGATGCATTACAAGGAAACTTTGGTGATAGTTCTTCAACTTTTGGTACAGAACATTGGATAGGAACAGATGAAGATAGTGAAATGTTAATGGCTAGAATACAAACAATACAGGCTCAATTAGGAGAAAAAACTCATTTTGGGCAAATGTCTCAACAACATTATAATTTAGCATTAGCTGAAGTAAAGTCCTACATAGAGAATAATCCAAAAACATTAGAAACTGCAATAGCAATGCAAGGAATGAAAAAATGACAGTTTTAGAATTAATGGAAAGAGTAGGGATTAAAGAAGAAACGCTTACAATTGCTTGGGTAAAAGATGCAATACATTTAATACAAAGTAATACAAAAGAAAAAATTGATATACATAAACAAGATATTATAGATGCACACGATTCCAATGATAATGTTTACATATTACCTAGAGATTTAATAGCAATAGAAAATGTAAGTGTACTAGACACAAGTGCAAGTAAATATAAAAAAATTAAAAGATTAACTAATCAACCACATTATGTTGTAGAGGATACCTCACCATGAGTAGTTATGTAGATAAAGATTATTTTTATTACCTAAGAGGAAGAGAACTTCTTTTATATAAACTATTAGGAAGTAGGAATGAAAATAGGATTACTCAATCGGGTGTATTGCAACAATATCAAAATGAACTTGTATATCCAGACGAAGATATTGCAAATGGATTGCGAGTAGAATATACTAAAGTAAGCGAACCTTTTGTATCGGAAGCATTAGAAACAACATTAGCATATGCTAGTAGCACATCTTTCAAAATGCAAGATACATCTACTGCTATATATACCGGTTCAAGTAATATTAGCTTTGCTTCAAGTGGAAAACGAATAAATTTTAATAGTTCTGATATTGATACTACTGCTAATTTTTACGATGGCCAATCAATTGTAATTAGCGGGACAAGTTCAAATAATGGTACTTTTACAATATCTAGTGGAGGAGTAAATACAGATCAACTTGTAGTTACTGAATCTATTTCTACTGAATCTAATTCTTCTGCAATAATTAAAAGTTCTACTGGATCTATTTTTAATGGAGCATCTGGAACAAATACATTTACAGATTTTACAGCTGCAGATAAAATAAGATTAAAAGGATCTTCAAGTAATGATGGCGATTATATAATATCTTCTATTTCTACAAATGGAGATGCATTAATTGTTTCTTCTATTCCAACTGCCGAAACTTCTGGGCAAAGAATTATTATACAACAAATACCTAAAGAAGTTACATCTCCTGATTCTACTTCTCATATTAATTTAAATAAAATGTTAAGTCTAGCAGTAGTAGATTATTGCAAAGCAATGTTATCAGATAGAAGAGGCGAAATTGATAAAAAAGAATATTATATGAAACAATTTTATAGTAAATTAGCAGATAATGAAAGCAATAAAAGAATTATATCTGTTGCTTCTCCTATAAATGCTTACGCAGTAAAATAATTTTAATAATGCTCATTCGAGCGGTGGTGGTGGACAATAAGTAGGTACAAGTTATGGCAGATAACTTAAGAAAATTTACAACCCAAGAAGTATTAAATAAAGTTTATTCAGACTCTTCGGGTAATTCAATTGGCATAAACGCAGCCACATCAAAAGAAACTCTCAACGCAGCTTTAGATACATCAAATAGTAGACTTAATGTTTCACTAGCAGGTGGTACTATATCGGGTGACGTAACTATTACAGGAGACTTAACTGTTAATGGATCAGCAACTAATTCTTACGATGAAATAGTTAATGGTCAATTAGTAACATTTAGAGATGATGCAAGTACAGTTGGGACAAATGACAATATAGTAATTGAAAATGATGGAGCTGGTGATGCTAGTTTAAAATTCAGTTTAACTGGTGCAACAGATTGGTTTGCTTATATAGATAATTCAGACTCAGATAAATTTAAAATTAGAAGAAGTACAACAGACCATTTTACTATTGATGAGTCAGGCAACGCCACATTTGGTGGTACTCTTGCTTCAGTAACAGCTATAACAGACGGAATTGGTTTAAATATAGAATCTAATTCTCTGACTACTGGTAATGTTGGTCGGTTTTATTCTGATTCAAGCAATACAAGTGCAAGAAATCTTGTAGAGATTACAAATGACCATACTGGAGCTTCAGGCACTACTGCTTTACGGGTTCGACAAGATGCAGCTCATACTGCTATAGATATAGACGCAGCAAATACAGGAGATTGGGCAGTAGATATACAAGGAACTGCTCATACTACTGCTGGATTGTTGTATAATTATTCTAATTCAAGCGATACTGGAACAAGAAATTTAGTAGAAATACACAATGACCATGCAAGTGCAACTGGTACAACTGCTTTAAAAATTATTCAAGATAGTTCAAATTCAGCTTTAACCATAACTAGTGGCAATTATTCACAATTACAGATGATTTCAAGTGGTGCTGAAAATGGAATAAAATTTGTTGATTCAGGTGGGACAGTTGATGGATATATTTACGCTACTGATTCATCTGTAGGTTTTTTAAATGGTAGTGGTTCATATACTTTTAAAGTTGATGCTAACTCCAGAATCTCGCTAGGTAATAATGATTCTAGTGGAAATATTTACAATACAATTTTTGGTTACTTAGCGGGAAATTCAGTTGTTAGTGGGGCAACTTCAAATACTCTAATAGGCTATGCAAGTGGAGATGCTATTACTACAGGAACTCAGAATACTGCCGTAGGAGAAAGTGCTTTAAGTGGAACAGATAATGGAGCAAGTAATACTGCGATAGGAAATTCTGCAATGGGAGTTGGCAATGCTGATACAGCTAATACTGCTGTAGGTTCACAATCAATGATTGATGTTACAGGGAGTTATAATACTGCTGTGGGTATGCAATCATTGTTTGATATTACTAGCGGTGGAAGTAATGTAGCTATAGGTGCTTTAAGTTTAAAGTTTGCTAATGCTGGTGAAGATAATAACATTTCTATAGGCGTGGAATCCATGAGAGATGTAATAGAAAATGGAAATGATGCAAGTAAAAACATAGCCATTGGCTCTCTTGCATTAACTGGTGGTACTCTAGGAGCAGATTTTACAGGTAACATAGCTATTGGTGATAGAGCTATGGATGCTACTAATACAAATGGTTCTGTAGGACAAATTGCAATAGGGCAAAATGCACTTTCATCCTTGACTTCAAGTGAAAAAAATGTAGCAATAGGTTATGAATCTCAACTTTATCAAACAGATGGTACTAATAATGTTTCATTAGGTTATAAAGCTTTAAGAGGTGCAGATAATGGCGAGTCTGGTAATGTAGTCATTGGTTCGGAAGCTGGTATAAGTATTAACC
>Ga0181416_1000172_pt1 | contig 17304 bp, 13 predicted proteins | sample 39SPOviralmetaG_FD_130141 | JGI IMG/M metagenome (GOLD analysis project Ga0181416, IMG submission 130141) | Marine viral communities from the oligotrophic San Pedro Time Series (SPOT) site, San Pedro Channel, CA, USA - 39 SPOT_SRF_2013-01-16 | ecosystem: Environmental > Aquatic > Marine > Strait... | reverse complement strand
TAGGTTCTCAAGGTAAAACTGGTCAGAGCGGTAATCAGGGTCAACTAGGTAATCAAGGTAAATCTGGTAATCAGGGTCAATTAGGTTCTCAAGGCAAGACTGGTCAATCTGGTAATCAGGGTCAATTAGGGAATCAGGGTAAATCTGGTAATCAAGGTCAACTAGGTAATCAAGGTAAATCTGGTAATCAGGGGCAGTTGGGGTCTCAAGGTAAGACTGGTCAATCTGGTAATCAAGGTCAACTAGGTTCTCAAGGTAAGACTGGTCAATCTGGTAATCAAGGTCAACTAGGTAATCAAGGTAAATCTGGTAATCAGGGTCAATTAGGTTCTCAAGGTAAAACTGGTCAATCTGGTAATCAGGGTCAACTAGGTAATCAAGGCAAATCTGGTAATCAAGGGCAGTTAGGTTCTCAAGGTAAGACTGGTCAATCTGGTAATCAAGGTCGATTAGGTAATCAAGGTAAATCTGGTAATCAAGGGCAGTTAGGTTCTCAAGGTAAAACTGGTCAGAGCGGTAATCAAGGTCGATTAGGTAATCAAGGTAAATCTGGTAATCAGGGTCAACTAGGTTCTCAAGGCAAGACTGGTCAATCTGGTAATCAAGGGCAGTTGGGCAATCAAGGTAAATCTGGTAATCAGGGTCAATTAGGTTCTCAAGGCAAGACTGGTCAATCTGGTAATCAGGGTCAATTAGGTTCTCAAGGTAAAACTGGTCAGAGCGGTAATCAAGGTCAACTAGGTAATCAAGGTAAATCTGGTAATCAGGGTCAATTAGGTTCTCAAGGCAAGACTGGTCAGAGCGGTAATCAAGGTCAACTAGGCAATCAAGGCAAATCTGGTAATCAAGGTCAACTAGGTAATCAAGGTAAATCTGGTAATCAGGGTCAATTAGGTTCTCAAGGTAAGACTGGTCAATCTGGTAATCAAGGTCGATTAGGTAATCAAGGTAAATCTGGTAATCAAGGGCAGTTAGGTTCTCAAGGTAAGACTGGTCAGAGCGGTAATCAAGGTCGATTAGGTAATCAAGGCAAGACTGGTCAATCTGGTAATCAAGGTCGATTAGGTAATCAAGGTAAATCTGGTAATCAGGGTCAACTAGGTTCTCAAGGTAAAACTGGTCAGAGCGGTAATCAAGGTCGATTAGGTAATCAAGGTAAAACTGGTCAGAGCGGTAATCAAGGTCGATTAGGTAATCAAGGTAAATCTGGTAATCAGGGTCAACTAGGTTCTCAAGGTAAAACTGGTCAGAGCGGTAATCAAGGTCGATTAGGTAATCAAGGTAAATCTGGTAATCAGGGTCAGTTGGGTTCTCAAGGTAAGACTGGTCAGAGCGGTAATCAAGGTCGATTAGGTAATCAAGGTAAATCTGGTAATCAGGGTCAATTAGGTTCTCAAGGTAAGACTGGTGCTCAAGGTAATGCTGGCGCTGGTGTAGTTTTCTATAATAATGCTTCTACAAGTTCTACTGGAGGCGTGACTAATAGAGGAGCGTGGAGTAATAGTAACAATTACAATGCATATGATCTCGTCAGTTATAATGGTGATCTCTGGTCGGTAAGAGGCAATCTAAATTCTGGCACTGGTATGTTCCCAGGAGCAACAAAAGCTCAACTTGCTTCGCTAGGGTTAAATTCTACGCAGCAGAACTCATTAGGGTATGATGGGACTGGTACAGCTCAGCCATATCTAAGAGTTTTAGGCAATAACGGATCTAATAGCGTTTCCGATGTCACTAAACTCTCTCCGTGCCAAATAGCTGGCGGTCATACCAGCCATCCAGCTGCAGGGGTTTCCTCACTTTGGTCAACTACTTCTTCTTCAAATACTAATTGGCAGATAACCGCTAAAGCAGCTACTTATGCTGAAGTTGATTATACACTATTCTTGAGTCCGATTTTATCTAAAGGCAATCAAGGCGTTAGTGGTACTCAGGGGCAAACTGGTACGACTGGTTCGGCAGGATCTGCTGTAGCGTTCGATACAGATAGTACTCTTAATGCCACCTCTGCACTAAAGTCTGACCTGATCAGAAGCGTTCGTGGTGAAGATAAAGTATTAGTTAATGACATTTATTGGCACATAGAAAGCGGTAGGGTATTTAGAGCGACATCCGAGGTGACAACTGGAGCAGGATCTTACAACGAGCTCGGTACAAATGGCGGGTTTATAAATTCTAACAATCTAATTAAGTATAGTTTGGATGTTGATGCTTTAGCAGAGTCTCTGACTGACACTATAATATTTAATCAATATTACTATATGCCTGTCCCTATCAATATCAATGAAAGTGTTTACACCGATAGCACTGAATCCAATAGTAACGGAGATCCGTTCACCATTCCATCTCCATCTACAACATATGACCGTTCATTATCAGGTGGGGTTGGGTATTCGACTGCTAGAACTATCAAAAAGCGTCAGTCGATGAATATCAACTCTCAATTTAGAATCCAAAATGACACAGGCACAAAACTTACATTAGCGCTTGAATGTCGACCCCAAATCAAGGTGAATGCTAGTAATAAAAATTCGATAAATCTTGGGGAAGTGAAGAATATATATTCTACTGGAACAGTAGGGGCAACAAGGCAACAGTTTGCCAATGATAGTATCTATCTTCTTGAGTTTTTTAATGACGGTACTCCTGGTGATGATGGTAGAGATAATCTCATTAAAGAAATAGGAAGTAATGGGTTCGTATCTAATACTGAGAGCTCAACCAATTCATATAGAGTTATGGCTGTTTGGAACAGACCAAATGGTAAATTATTCGTGCAAATTAAAACAACAGGATCAATGGCCATTAGTCTATATGATACTGTTTATTGGAATTTGGTGCAATTTGAGAATACTGAAGGGGCTTGGAGTGGAATAGGTTATTCTCAATTCCAAAGAGCCGAAGTTCCCCCATACAGCGATCAATTGGTCAATGTTTCTAAAAAGATAGATTTGGGCTACCAAACTTCTGAAAATACTATTCGCCTGCTAGCAAAAGCTGTAGAAGTTGTGCCAGAAGGGCTGTCCGATTTTAAATTTAGGTTGTCGACAGGATACGCTCACGGCATTACCAGCTCTAGTAATGATGCATCATATAAAACATACTCATACTGTAACCAAGGATACCAACGTCAAAGGACTGCTATAATTGATTCTAGGTTGTTTGATATTGAACTTGACGGTCATATTAGGTTTGTTGATGACGTTTCAGCTTTTGGAGATAGCATGGCCACTTATGATAAGGGCGTCACCAATAGTACCAGCGAAGCCACTAACTGGGCACAGTCAAAATCATTCGGAACCGTCAAAGCTGATGGTTCTTCGTTTTTGCAGTCATCTAGTTCCGAGACTCTTGATAATGTGGCGGGAATCGGTAGAGGGGGATATTTAAACGATCAGGATGAAACTTTCATAATACCAAACCTTTTAAATTCCGACGGCATCCCTACACCAACAATTCTTCAAAGTCTTATTTACAGAGCGAAATCAACGAGCTCAAATTTTGGATATATCCCATCGCACTATAGCCAATACATTGAGCTTAGAGTAAAGGGAGAGTTTGGTACTAATGCGTTTTCGACACTACATATATTGGATAGTAATGGCGCAGTAGTAACTTTATTTAGGTCACAAGCGACAAAATATTTATCGAGCAGCACTCCATATGGCGCTGCGCAAGGAGTAGAAACAATGTGGCGTTGGAATGATAATACAGACTTTACAACTAACCTACTACCTTTTGGAACCAGCGCCCACGCTTCGGGGATTACTAGGGACATTATAATCAAAAATGGTCAGTCAGCAAGGACAAACCCTCCTGGAGTTAGTGTTACTCTTGTTCATTGCGAAGGCGAAGCTAAATTAACTATATAAATAAAGTTATTAACAATTAACATGTAACTTTGATTTGAAAGAAGGAAAAATTTATAATGAAAAAATTATGCCTATGCTTATTGACTAATCACGATTTAAATCGCCTCAAGAGGCTCGTGGTCTCGGTACAAGAACTTGTACAACCAGAAACTATAGATATCCAACCTGTGATTGTAGTAAATACTCTTTCTGATGAATATTATGAGAGCGTGCTTTCTGCTGACTTGCCGTTTAGGGTCGTCAGAACTGAAAGTAACGGCAAGCCAGGAATGGGTAAAAATTCATGCCATGACGTATTCTTAGAAACTGATTGCGACTATATGTCACAGATAGATGGAGATGATATACTTTATCCATCTTTCGCAATCAGCCTCGAAAAGCATTTAAAACACTTCAAGCATATCGATGTTCTTGGCGTAGTTCCTTGTGATGTGTTAGAATCTCAAAAGAATGATGTTGGTTGGACATTTGATGTTGGCGATTCTTTACATGCTTCAGTTTGGGGAATATCCCTTTGCCCTAGATTTGGGGATAGACCGTCAGGACCCCAGAAAGATGAGGGTTTTTGGGATCATCCTCTTCCAGTCACTGATAATTTTATTATTTTACAAAGCAGAGAAGCAGCAGAAAAAATTAAAATGGATATCGATATCGGATGCGCTGAGGATCAGCTATTCAATTATCAATATTTAGCTGAGCATCAAAAAGGCAACCTTTCATACTTTATAACAATGTCCTCTGATTTCCAAATTTATGATAGAACAACGCCCGAATCAGCGCAAAAACTTTTCGCTCAATCTGAATGGACTCATATGATAAAGCAAGAAATCTTAAAGTTAATGCCAGAGCATAGGTCTGATTTAAGCGAACTTCCTGTTATATACCATGATTTGCATATGACTCAACAAGATAAGCAATTGTGGATGGGTAATTTTCACAAAAGACATGCGGAGCTGTTTTAAACCATGAGAAAGTATATTATATGCCCGAGTGGCGGTGAAGATGAATTTAAATCCTTTGTATCTTCTAACCCAAATTTAAAAGATTTTGAATATCTTGAATCGAATAATTCTGAGAGCATGACGCAAGAAATTTTGATTAGAAATAAGATGGTCATTGACCCAGATATAGAAATTACAAAAGAAGAAATTAGTAATATAATATCGCATAGAAACCTTTGGTGGAGCATATATGAGTCAAAGCAGTCAGCTATAATTCTAGATTCAAAATCAATTTTAACTAGCGAATATGATGAGGAAGAAATATCTCAGATTCTCGATAATCATGGGTTGGTTGACCTTTCTGGGGATGGGAATTATTATGGTGGCTATGCTATAACCCCAGAAACTGCAGAAATTTTAATGGCTACTAACCTGCTTGAATTTATTTGCCCAATTCAAGATTATATGAATATAATGCAAAGGCATTTTGATATGTATACTGTCAAAATGATAGATTTTGAAAAGGAGAAAGTTCATAAACTTATAAAAAATGATTATGCTCAAGAAAGAAAGCATAAAATAAAATATTATATTTTAACTTCTGATAATCCTGAGGCTTTAGAAAGGCACATTTCCCCAGAATACAGCAATATACCAAAAGAAGATATTATTGTTGTAATAAACACCAAAGACAAAAATTACCTAAAGTATGCAGAAGATTGGTGTCAGAAAAATAATTTAGAGTACCATATAACAGAATCTAATGGCACGCCAGCAAAAGGGAAAAATACGCTACTTGATTTGTTCGAAAAAAGCGACAATGACTTTATGGTACAAATAGATGGCGATGATTATATTACTAAGCACGGAGTTTGGTTGTATGAATATATGTCTAGAATGGACAATCCACCAGACGCTTTGTGCTTGAAGAATCAATTTTCTACGACTCTTGATCACGATAAGACTAGGGAACTATGCCGTAAAAGAAAAGTTCCTATAGAAATGATACCCCTCAAAGATTTGCCAGTAAAAAATGAAATGTATTTTACAGCAAACTGGGACGTTATTGAGAAATCCGACCCATCAGAATATTTTATACAAAATGGATGCTCTGTGGAAAAAGCTAAGGAATACTCCAAGTTCCATAAAGAATTTTACAGGTTACAAAAACTTTATTGCGAAGAAAATGAATCGCATTGTAGAGTTACGTGGATGTCGAAGAACGCAGTTAAGGGTCGAAGATTCCCTGAACATTTAGTTGTTGGTGAAGATACAATATTCTACTTTTTACTAAAGAATGATGCGATATTAGGGGATCTTGACGTTAGATGTAATGATGAAAGACCAGCAACATACATATATGATCAAAGGATTCCAGGAACAGTTCATAGAGAAGTTGAAAATGGCACTAATTGGACATGGATGGATAAGTATAATAAGGAAGTACACTCCTTAGAAAAAGAAGGCAAAGTACATAGCACAGATCTTCCTTTATTTAAAGTAGATTACCCAGAACACTACACTTCATCTGCAATCGGTTCCGAAGCGTCTTCATTTACTTTTAAGTTGGGGGATGCTGATGGACAGCTATCCGCACCAGCGAACTCTTCCGATGAATCTCTACAAAAAATATTTAGTTGGGTTTACAAGTATTATAAATAACCATATCGTTTAAAGGAAAAAAATATGGCTGATACTATAAAAACATCTGGTGAGATTGCTCTAGTCGATAGAGATTCTTCAATAACTGGAGTCGATATAGCGCAATCTTTGGGTAGCGATTATCCAAATTTTTCTAGCGGTCAAGTCAATTTAAGCGACTTCTACAGGGGTGGAACATATTTCCCAACAGACACTGATTCAGGCATACCAACTTCAGGTCAAATACAGTTTAGTGATTTTTATGGAGAAATTGCTGAAGATGAGCCTTTTGCTTGGGGAACTTCTGGGGCATACTACTACGCAGGTTTGCATTCCATGTTCTCTCAAGCAGGCAGAAGTTCGAATAGCGGTGTCGATTCCAATTCGACCTCTGCCGACTCTACAAATAGCGGTAACAGACCAGTTCAGGCTAGAAGTTTCATTAAATTGGTATTCGGATCTACTGGGATAACTTGGTCTGTTGTTGATAGTCATTATTGTAGTGATGGAAGTGGGTTACCCAACACTTTCGGCGAAAGTCACGAAACTCTTGGCGCTGCAGGAACAAGCTCAACCACTCCAACTTCATCAGTAATCCCCTACAGCGGTGTCAATGACGTACAAGCAATGGAATTTCGGTTTGAAATTAAAAATTGGTATACCAGCTATGGCGGGGCAGCCACCACAGGTAACTTTGTTGAAGTGCATATGGACGGAACAGATACTTCGCAATATAGTGATGATAATACATATAGACTAGCTACTGGGGGAGGTGCCGACTCAAATTCAAATTCCAACTACTTCCCGAATCAAAGTGGTAATATTACTTTTCTCCCACAAGCTCTAGGCGGAACCGATAGTAATACTTTATATTTTGGTCTTGTAGCCAGATCTTATGGGGCTAATTCAGGGCAAAGCATTACTAATTTTCGGTTGAATTCTGGTGGGCACATTACGCTAAGGATCAGGGCATTCAGAAACAATGGGACCAGATCTCAAGTTCACATTAGAAAGTCTCATGGAACTATAAACGATGTTCCCAACAATACTAGTATTACTGTCCCAAGGCTATACGCTAGATCATTCTATTAATCTGTATTATTCCAGTTTACAACTGTTATAAATAGAGTCAGAATAAACTAATTTGAGACTCTTAATATGGCGAACCCCACATCTAGAACAGAATTGAAAGATTATTGCCTTCGTAGACTTGGTGCGCCTGTCGTAGAAATTAATGTTGACGATGATCAAGTTCAAGATAGAATCGATGATGCTCTGGCATTTTATCGCGACTATCACTATGACGGCACCGAGCGTACATATTTAAAACACCAAGTTACCCAAACAGATATTGACAACGGTTATATCACATCAGATGATTCTGTAACTGGCGTTATTAATATATTCCCAATAGGAACAGGATTACAAGCTAACAACCTATTCAATCTTAGATACCAAATAACTCTAAACGAAGTTTATGATTGGGCTAGTTCCAAGATACAGCATTATGTTTCTTCAATGGAACGGATTTCGATGTTAGAAGAACTTCTTGTTGGTAAGCAGCCATTGAGGTTCAATCGCCACACTGATAAAATACATATCGATATGGACTGGAGTTTAAGGGCGCCAGTTGGAACATATGTTATTATCGAATGTTATAAGGTTCTAGACCCAGATACAAACACAGGCGTTTGGGGCGACTGGTGGCTTCGTCAGTATACTACCGCACTGATCAAAAGGCAGTGGGGCGAAAACCTTAAAAAGTTTGAAGGGATGCAACTTCCAGGCGGTGTTACCTTTAACGGTCAAACGATTTGGCAAGAGGCTACCGAAGAAATACAAAAACTCGAAGAAGAAGTACAGAAGAATTTCTCCATGCCAGCCATGGATATGATAGGCTAGATTTATGCCAACTACAAACTTGTATTTTAATAACCATGCGTTTAGTGGTGAGCAAAACCTTATAGAAGATTTGATCATCGAATCTATCAAGATATATGGGGTTGATTGCTACTACATCCCAAGAACAGTTGTTGATGAAGATTTAGTGTTTGGTGAGGACACTTTATCTAAGTTTGATGATGCATACTTGATAGAAATGTACATTAAGTCGGTCGATGGATTCGAGGGGGAGGGCGACTTTCTTTCTAAATTCAATGTTGAAATTCGTGACGAAATGGTTCTTACAGTTTCTCGCAGAAGATTCGATGAAGAAATAACATTACCGAATACAACTAAGGATATTGGTCGACCTGCTGAGGGTGACTTAATTTATTTTCCATTAAATAACAAAGTATTTGAAGTCAAGTTTGTTGAGCACGAAGCTGTTTTTTATCAAATGGGTTCGTTACAAACATATGATCTCCGTTGTGAGTTGTTTGAATACAGCCACGAAAGGCTCGACACTGGTATTGCTGCGATTGACTCCGTCGAAGAAGCGTATAGCTTGGACTTTATTGATAATGTATTGTTGGAAACTGGGTATAGTATTTTAACTGAGAAGGGCGAACCTATATCAATTCAACCTATATCTAAGACAACTGAGAGCGTAGACAAAGGCGCAGCCAATGAACAATTTAAATCTAGCGCCATAGACTTCATAGACTTCAGCGAGATGAATCCATTCAGCGAAGGAGATAGTTGGTAATGTTTGGTAGTCATTATTATCACGGTGCGGTCAGAAAGTACATAGTAATGTTCGGGTCGATGTTTAATGACATCGATATAGTTCGTTATGATAAGCAGGGTAAGCGAACGCAGACTATAAGAGTCCCTATAGCCTATGGACCGAAGGAAAAATTTTTAGCCAGATTAAATCAAGATCCTTCTCTAGATAGACAGGTCGCAACTCAATTGCCCAGATTATCTTTTGAGATAACTGATATGTCATACTCACCAACCAGAACATTAAATAAGTTACAAAGGAACACAAGTTCAGGAGCAACTAACAACCTTTTAACTTCTCATTTTACCCCTGTTCCCTACGATATAAGCGTTTCTTTGTCGGCAATGTTTGCTAATAATGAAGATGCGGTACAGGTTGTTGAACAAATCCTCCCATATTTCAGACCAGAATTCACCCATAGTATGAAGTTGGTATCTGAAACAGATCAGTATTATGATATTCCAACTGTTCTGCAAGGAATGACGATCGAAGATACATATGAGGCGGATTTTCAAACTCGCAGAGCAATCATATACAATTTCAACTTTCTCATCAAGGGTTATATATTTGGACCGACCTCTAATAAGGGTACGATTAAACGAACTGTTGTTGACTTTAATGTGGCTGATGGCGATGCGCTGGTCGATACATCAAAAGGTCCAAACAAAAGAGTTACGTTGACTCCTGGTCAAAAGGCTGATGGCACCGCTACGACAAAAACATCTGAAAGCGTTAGCATAACAAGTATAGCACCAGACTCAACATGGGATTATGCTTTCGATAGCGAGGACTTCTTTGACGGCAAGACCAGATAATAATATGAGTATTAATTATGAAGAATATAGTAACAGACAATTTGAATGAAATATTTGATGTGGAATCAGAATTGGTAGATAATAAAAAGGCGCCAATCGTTCGTGAAGAAAGATCCGACCTCCCTGATGATATAGCAAAAGATTACACATACGCAAGAGAAAACCTTTACGATGTTATCGAAAAGGGAACTTCAGCTCTTGACGAATTAGTACATTTAGCAAAAGCTAGTGAACACCCAAGAGCGTTTGAAGTTGTTTCTCAGTTGACTAAAACACTAGTTGATGCGAACAAAGATTTACTCGAGATACAAAAGAAAGTTAAAAGTCTGAGGAAGGAAGATGAGCAGAAAGGTCCAAATAGTGTGACCAACGCACTGTTTGTTGGCAGTACCTCTGAATTACAAAAATTGATTAAAGGCGATAACGAAGATGTATGATTATAAATGTAAAATTGTGAAAGTGGTTGACGGTGATACTGTAGACGTAGATATTGATCTGGGCTTTGGTATCTGGATGAAAGACGAACGTGTCCGTATTATGGGAATTGATACACCAGAATCTAGAACTCGTGATTTGGTGGAAAAGAAGTTCGGTTTAGCTGCAAAAGAAAGACTCAAATCCTTACTCGGAAAAACATCAGTCTTGAAAACGCAAGTGAGTAAGTCTGGTGAGGATATGAAGGGTAAGTTTGGTCGTATTCTTGGCGACTTTGATGTGTATGATGCTAAGACTGATTCGTGGCGACCAGTTACTCAAGTTATGATTGAAGAACACCATGCTGTTCCATATCATGGTCAAAGCAAGCAAGATGTCTTTTATGAGCATTTAGCTAATCGAGAAAAGTTATTTGAGGCAGGCATAGTTCCACGTGGCTAGTGAAACATATAATGGCAATCAACTCCTAAAACGCAAAGGCGTTCAGATACAATGGGAGCATGATCAGGTAAAGGAATTTATTAAATGTTCCTCAGACCCAATCTATTTTGCCGAAAAGTATATACAGATAGTGCATGTTGACCATGGTTTAATACCCATGAATCTCTATGATTATCAGCGTGAGATTATTAATAAGATAACTCATAATAGACGTGCTGCTGTTGTTACTTCTAGGCAGGCTGGTAAAACCACAACTGCCGTAGCTGTTATCCTACACTTTATATTGTTCCAAGAACACAAAACTGTAGCTCTCCTAGCTAACAAAGGTGATGCTGCTCGTGAGATTCTAGACCGAATTAAAATCGCATACGAAGCATTACCGCAGTGGATGCAACAAGGTGTAGTTGAGTGGAACAAAGGTTCGGTTCAGTTTGAAAACGGCTGTAAGATTATTGCTGCTGCGACCTCTTCATCTGGTATTCGTGGTAAGTCGGTATCTTTCCTGTATATTGATGAGACTGCGTTTGTTGAGAACTGGGATGAGTTCTTTGCATCTGTATTCCCAACAATATCTTCTGGTGATACAACTAAAATTCTACTGACCTCAACGCCAAATGGATTGAACCACTTTTACAAAACATGCGAAGGAGCGAAAGAAGGAACAAATGGATATGAGTTTGTTGAAGTTTTATGGAAAGACGTTCCAGGTCGTGACGAAAAATGGAAAACTGAAACGCTACAATCAATGGACTTTGATTATGAAAAGTTTTCTCAGGAATATGAGTGTCAGTTCTTAGGAAGTTCTGGTACATTGATTGAAGGCAGCAAACTCAAAGCAATGGTCACTAGAGATCCAATCATAGATAATGGTACTATGAAACAGTATGAAAAGCAACAAGAGGGTAGAATATACGCTTGCGTTGTTGACGTTTCTCGTGGTAAAGGATTGGATTATTCAGCGTTTCAAATTATTGATGTAACAGAAATGCCGTATAAACAGGTTTGTGTGTACAGAGATAACTATATCACTCCAGCTGAATATGCCGAAGTAATATATAGAGCGTGTAAATCATATAATGACGCAACAACCCTGATAGAAATTAATGACATTGGCGAACAGGTTGCTGAGTTACTACATTTTGAATTTGAATATGAGAATATACTGTTCACCGAAAGCGCAGGAAGGTCTGGTAAAAGAATATCTGCTGGATATAGTAAGCGCTGTGACAAGGGTATAAGAACAACAAAAACAGTTAAGTCGGTTGGTTGCTCAATCTTAAAACTTTTGATTGAACAAGACCAGCTGATAATAAATGATTTTCAGACGATAAAAGAACTTTCTACATTCTCAAGAAAAAGAAACTCGTTTGAAGCTGAGTCGGGTGCGCATGATGATCTGGTCATGTGCCTTGTTTTATTTGCTTGGTTGTCGGATCAAGCATACTTTAAAGAAATAACAGACATTAATACACTGATTGAGCTTAAAGAGAAGTCTGAGCAAGAGATGATGGACAATTTATTACCATTCGGTTTCCATGATGATGGAATACCAGATGAAAATGTTATAGAATATCCTACGCAAGATCCCTTTGGTAATAGTGGTTATATTACTTCTGGGAACTTTGACAATTACTAAACATTGGGTTTTTATAAATATCATCAGTTGAATAACTATAAAAACTCTATTTTTTAAGGAGAATAGCAATGCCTTTCCAAGTAAGTCCTGGAGTTAATGTAAGTGAGATTGATCTCACCACGGTAGTGCCTGCCGTTTCAACCACAGAAGGTGGTTTCGCAGGTCAATTCCAGTGGGGTCCAGCTGATCAACGTATTTTAGTTGACTCAGAAGATCGTCTCGTAAACATTTTCCAAAAACCAAACAATACTAATGCAGACGATTTCTTCACTGCAGCAAACTTTTTGTCGTATGGCAACGCACTATATGTAGTTCGTGTTGTTAAAGATGACGCAAGAAATGCTGCAACAGGAAGTGCTCTACTAATTAAAAACGACGAAGTTACTGTAACAGGTACTTCAACTTTCCTAGCCAAATATCCTGGAGCTTTGGGTAACTCTCTTAAAGTTTCTGTTTGCCCTGACGCAATTGCTTGGCGAGAAGCAACTGGCTTAGCATACGGTGTTACTAGAAATAGCGATCAAGTTGTTATCACAGGCGCCAATTCTGATAGCTATGCTGGCGCATTAAGCGTTGGTGATATTTTAGAAATAGGTGACAATGCTCAGTTGAGTAAAATTGTTTCTATCGCTGCTAGAAACTCTACCAATAATACTATTACCATAACTGTTGCTGATAAATTTAATGGCGCAACTGCTAGCCATACAGGTTTGGTTAGAAACTGGGAGTTCTCTGGTAGTTTTGATGCTGCTCCAGGAACAACCGCATACGCAACAGCTTTGGGTGGTTCTAACGATGAAATTCATGTTGCTGTAGTAGATGAAGACGGTTTGATCACTGGCACTAAAGGTACTGTTCTTGAAACATACGAAAGTGTTTCTCTTGCTAATGATGCTAAGACAGAAACTGGTGCTGCGAACTATTTCAAAGAATTAATTAATCAAGGTTCTAGCTATATTATCGCTAATGCTGCAATTTATTCTTCAGGAACTGCTGCTACAGAGACATTCAGTACTGATGGCGATGTGAATGATAACTCTCTTTCTGGCGGTCTTGACGGAGCTAATCTAGATTCTGATGATAAAATCGTAGGTTATGATCTGTTCTCTTCAGCTGAAGATGTTGACGTTTCTTTCCTTCTGGGCGGTAACGCTGACTCAGTACTAGCAATTCACTTAATTACTAATATTGCTGAGAGCCGTAAAGATTGTATCGCAGTTATTTCTCCAGAGAGTGCAGACGTAGTTGGAACTCAAAGTAGCGCCAGTAAGCGTGATGCTGTTATAGCATTCCGTGATGCTGTTGGAGCTTCTTCTTCATACGCAGTTATGGATTCTGGTTGGAAATATCAGTATGACAAATATAACGATGTTTATCGCTATGTTCCTCTCAACGCTGATACTGCTGGGTTGATGGTTCAAACTGACTTGACTCGTGACCCATGGTTCTCGCCTGCTGGCTATAACCGTGGTAATGTTAAGAATGCTATTAAACTTGCTTACAACCCAACTAAGGGCGATCGCGACCAACTTTACAAGAAAAATATCAACCCTGTGGTAACATTCCCAGGACAAGGTACTGTATTGTTTGGCGACAAAACTCTGTTGGCTAAGCCATCTGCGTTTGATCGTATCAATGTTCGACGCTTGTTTATCGTTCTCGAGAAAGCTATCTCGACTGCTGCTAAGTTTACTTTGTTTGAATTCAACGATGAGTTTACTCGTAGCCAGTTTACTAATTTGGTTGTTCCTTTCCTACGAGACGTACAAGGTCGACGTGGTATTACAGACTTCCAAGTAGTATGTGACGGAACTAATAATACTGGCGAAGTTATTGACCGAAATGAGTTTATCGGCGATATCTATATCAAACCAGCTCGTTCTATCAACTTCATTCAGCTGAATTTCGTTGCGGTTCGTAGCGGTGTAGAATTCTCTGAAGTTGTTGGTCGAGCGTAATAAATATAACGTATAGAATCGGGAGATACGAAAATGGCGTTTAATGTAAATGAGTTTTCTGGAGCTTTGAAAGGCGGTGGTGCGAGAGCATCACTCTTCCAAGTTCAGATTACTAATCCAATCAATGGTGTCGCTGATGCGCAAGTACCATTTATGGTAAAGTCTGCGCAGATACCAGCATCAACTCTTGGCACTATCGAAGTTCCTTACTTCGGTCGTCAGGTTAAGATAGCTGGTAACCGCACTTATGCTGAATGGGCACCTACGATTATCAATGATGAAGACATGGCTATTCGTAATGCCATGGAGAGCTGGTCGCATGCGATCAACTCTGCTCAAGGTAATGTAACTACAGCTGGAGGAACTGCTCCTAGTTTGTATAAGGCGAATGCTCAAGTTACTCAATATGCTAAAGACGGATCTATTCTCCGTGTTTACAACTTCGTTGGATTATATCCTCAGGAAGTTGGCGCTATTGACTTGGCTTGGGACAGCGAAGCTATCCAGGAGTTCCCTGTAACTTTCAATTATGATTATTGGGAAGTTGTTGGCGGTACTACTGGCGACGCTGGCGGTATTTAATCCTAAAAAGTGATTCTGGGGTGTTCATATAAATAAGTATGACACCCCAAATATTATGAGGAAAAGACCATAATGGCTATAGAACTATTCGGCTTTCAAATAGGGCGCAAAGAGGATGATCTTCCTCCGACGGTACAATCATTTGCGCCACCACCAAATACAGATGGCGCACTGAACGTCACCGAAGGCGGTGCATTTGGCACAACTGTAGACTTAGATGGTGCAGCCAAAAATGAAGCAGCATTAATTACTCGTTACAGGGAAATGTCTCAACAAAGCGAATGCGATAAAGCTATTGATGACGTTTGTAACGAAGCTATTATATTTGATGAAACAGATGGTTCTGTTGATGTTATGCTTAAAGGCATCAAACAACCTGCTACTATAAAGAAAAGAATCCGAGAAGAGTTTGAAGAAGTTTTGGATCTTTTGAATTTTAGCAACCATGGTTATGATATATTCCGAAATTGGTATGTAGACGGAAGAATTTATTATCATATAATGATTGACACCAAGAACCCGAGAGATGGTATCAAAGAGTTGCGCTATATTGACCCTCGTAAAATTAAAAAGATGAGGGTTGAAAAGAAGGATAAAAATAACCCTCAGGCTGGTAACAACCAAGTATCAGCTAAGAAATATGATGAGTATTTTGTATATTCTTCTAGGGGCGTAACTGCTGGCAATCAGGGAGTTAAGATTGCTACAGATTCAATCGCATTTAGCCATAGCGGTTTGATGGATGAAAGGAATAGTATGGTTTTGAGCCACTTAAATAAGGCTATAAAACCAATGAATCAGTTGCGTATGCTTGAGGATGCGACTGTTATTTATCGTCTGGCACGTGCGCCAGAGCGTAGAATTTTCTATATCGATGTAGGTAATCTACCAAAAGCAAAAGCTGAGCAGTACTTGCGCGATATGATGGTAAAGCACAAGAATAAACTTGTGTATGATGCTAACTCTGGTGAAGTTCGTGACTCCAGAAAGCATTTAACCATGCTAGAAGATTATTGGTTGCCTCGCAGAGAAGGAAGTAGTGGTACTGAAATTAGTACACTTCCAGGCGGTCAAAACCTTGGCGAACTTGATGACGTTGAGTATTTCCGAAGAAAGTTATATGAGTCATTAAATGTACCAGTATCAAGGTTAGAATCTGAAAACCAATTTAATATTGGTAGAGCCTCAGAAATCAACCGAGACGAGTTAAAGTTCTCGAAGTTTATTTCTAGGCTCAGAAGTCGCTTTGCTGAATTGTTCTATATACTATTAGAAAAGCAACTTCTACTGAAAGGTGTTATTACAAAGGATGAGTGGTCTGAGGTTAAGAAAGGTCTACGATTTGATTTCCTTGAAGACAATCACTTTGCTGAATTAAAGAAATCAGAGATACTTCGTGAAAGATTGTCTTTGGTACAAGATGTTGATCAGTTTGCTGGTAAATATTATTCTCAGGATTGGATCCGTAAGAACGTATTAATGCAAACTGAAGAAGAAATTGATGAAATCGACAGTCAAATCGCCCAAGAAGATAATGGCGAAGACGATGATACTGATTTTTAGTTATAAATAATATTTGGAGATTATTATGAGCGATCAAGAAGAAGTTACTGTTACATCAATCGATGCTGTTAATATGGCTGCTGATGGTGATGTAAATGGTTTCAAAAATGCTATCAATGATTTGTTAATGGATAAAGTAAGAGATGCTGTAGACGTAAAGCGTTATGACGTTCAAGCTAACTTTATGTCTCAAGATGAACCAGAAGAAGTAGAAACTACGACAGAGGAATAGCAATGGCTATCAAAAGATTTAAATCATTCGTTGCCGAAGAAAATACTGCTGCTGATCTAGCTACCGCAGGTGGCGAAAATCCAGAAAAAGCTCTAGCACCTAAAGCTGGAAAGGAAAAGGATTTTGTAGAAAAGCATAAAATGACTGTAACTAAGCACCCTGTAGCTGGCGACCACCAGTTTGATGGCGATCGTGCTGAAATTATGGAAGCTAAAATCAAGGAAGAAGATGAGTGTGAGTGTGAAGATGGCGATGATGAGTGTGAATGCCCCGAAGAAGATGAGGATGAGGAGTCCGATTTATCTGAGGGTAAAGTAGTTGACCAGCTTACTGCTATTTCTAAGGGCAAGGCTGCAAAAAAGGTTAAGTTTGGTAACGGTAAAAGTGAAGAGATCGATATGACCACTGCTTCAGCGTTGCTAAATATGTTAAGAAAACTCAAGCCAGCTAATAAAGCAAAGGCTGAGAAAATGTTGGAGAAGTCGCCTGAGGGTATGTTCCAACTATTAGACGTTGCGTTTGG
>Ga0181416_1000171_pt1 | contig 17325 bp, 18 predicted proteins | sample 39SPOviralmetaG_FD_130141 | JGI IMG/M metagenome (GOLD analysis project Ga0181416, IMG submission 130141) | Marine viral communities from the oligotrophic San Pedro Time Series (SPOT) site, San Pedro Channel, CA, USA - 39 SPOT_SRF_2013-01-16 | ecosystem: Environmental > Aquatic > Marine > Strait... | reverse complement strand
TATATCAATTATAATATATGGTATTAACTAATAAGCAAAAATTTAATATAAAACACGGATTACCTAAAAATCAAAGTCATTCAATTAAAAGTATTTCAAATTTAAGTGGTTATACTGAAGGTTCATTAAGGACTGTCCTATCAAAAGGACGTGGAGCATTTAAATCTAATCCGCAGTCAGTAAGACCAAATGTTAAATCTGCTACGCAATGGGGAATGGCGAGAGTATATGCTTCTGTTAATCCTACAACTAAAAGTTATAAAATAGATAAACCAAATTTGAAAAAAAAATAATATTATAAATATATGGCGTATAAGAAGAAACCTAAGAATTCAAAGAATTCAATGAGTTCTACGAACTCCAGTATTAAAATAACTATAAAAGAAAATAAACCAAGAGAATTAAAAAAGGAAGAAATAGAATTATTTAAAACACATAGCAAACACCATTCAAAAAAACATATTGATATAATGAAAAAATTTATTAAAAGTGGTAAAGGGTGTTTTAGTGATAGTCATAAATACGCTATGAAACTTGTTGGAAAATAAAAAAAAAAAAATAAAAAATTAAATCTCACGAAATAGTTTGTATCAAAATCGGCAGGGTAAAATGGGGGATTATGGGTTCATAATATTTTTTATATGTCCTATTGGTGTTTTTAAGTTTTCTTCTTGTTGTGCTTGTAATTCCTGTAAATCATAAGTTTCTTTTGCTTCCTTATATTCATTTCTCATATTTTCTAATTCTACTTCTGTATATTGTAATCCTAAATGTTCTCTCGCAACCCATTCTAATAAAAATTCAGGGAAACGAAAATTTTTATCATTTAATAAATATTCCTTGTATTCTTTTATTTGTTGTGGGTGTGATAATCCACTATTTTTAATCTCTTCTAATTTATCTTTTTTTTTAACAAATTCTAAACCAGTATTCATTTATATATATATATAATATTATTATTTTCTATTTAAATCGTGTAATATTCTACCAAAAACTCCATAAAATGGAATTAATTTTTCCATTTTTTTTTTATTAATAATCTTCTTCTTATGTTTTTTTTCTATCTTATTTTCCTCTTCCGGTTTCTTCATATAATTTTTCATTATATCATTATAGTTATTCATATACATATTTATTATATATAATTTATTTTTTTAAAAAGTTTATTTATAATTCTAATTCTTCTAAATCTTTTCTTGCTTTTTGTCTTACTATTGTGCTTATTTGCTTTATATCCGCCCCAGTTGGTTCAAAACTTTTAGGTTTCCTTGCTAATGCTTCTTCTAATCGTTGTTTTGCTGTCGCAGGAGTTCCACTTCCAAGTTTTGAAGTAGCAAACATTCTTGCTTCACTTGCTGTTTGTTCTTGAACTACTTTATCACTTCTATCACTTGTAGCACTTCCCATAGAAGCAAAACTTTCTACACTTGTATCAGGAGCAAATGCTAATGATTTTAATAATGTAGGTTTTGGAACAGCACTAACAAATGGGTCAATAGGTTTTGCTTGTAATTTTTCTATTTCTTTTCTATAATATTCTCTTGCTTGTTTTTGAGGAATACCCTTTGGCGCTCTTATACCAAGACGGTCAATTGCTGTTTGGACTTCTCCTTTACCAGCACTTTCTATTTTACCTGCTATATATTGCTCCATAATTTCAATATCACTTAATCCTGCCGCTGTGCCTGTGCCTTTTTTTTCTCTCATTAACAATTCATTTTTTCTTTGTAATTCTTGTATTTTTTCTTGTTGGGACATAAACATAGTATCTCTTTCTTTTTCACTTTCTTCTACATATCTATTGTGCCTATTAGTATTTTCTATTAAATCTTCTTTTTCTCTTTCTGTTTTAAATAATAAATCTTCTTGTAATTTTTTTGCTTCTCCTATTTGTTTTATCTTTTCATTTAAATCTCTTTCTTTTAATTGTGCTTCGTCTTGAACTTGAAATAATGCTTGTTCTCTTCCTTTTAATGTTTCTTTATTTTGTTCTAATATATTTTGTTGTTCTGTTAATTGTTCTTCTAACTTTGAATTTCTTTTATCTAATTTATCAAATAATAATTCATTAACTTCTGTTTCTTTTCTTACAAGGGCATTTAAATCGTCCCCTGATTGTTCTAATACTGCTCTCCAAGTCCATACATTTTGTTTATCTTTTAACTGTCTATTTAAATTTTCTTGTAATTCTAATTTTTGTTGATTTAATCCTGTTAGTTGTTCTCTAAAACCATTTGCCGCTTCTGTGGATATATTAGGTATTCCCATTATTTCGTCTTGTATATGTTCCAAATGGTCTTCTATTCTATTGAATTCGTGTGTATATGCTTGAAATTCTCCCATTGTTTGTGCTTTTTCACTTTCACTTGGTTCTCCCATTTTTGGTTCTCCCATTTTTGGTTCTCCTTTTTTTGGTTGTAATATTTCTTCTTGTTGTAATACCTGTGCTATTCCTCTATCACTGTCTATTTGTTTTACTCGTTCTTTATCTTGTGAAGATTGCTGATTTAACATAAGAGAATTCGCCATTAATGTTAGTAATCTATCTATTGGGTCATTTTGTGTTCTTCTATTAGTATAATCTTTTCTACTGTAATTTTTTCTACTGTAATCCATTGCTCCTTTACTACCAATTTTACTTCCCCAACGAATTTTTCTTCTTACAGGTTTTTTATATACTCTTCTTGTAGGTTTAGATTTAACACTTTTTTTTAAAGTATTTTTTTGATTTAAATAATTGATAATATTTTTATCCATATATTAATTATAATAAAAAAAATATAAATATATATATATATAATATATGTTAAGTCAATCCCAATATAGAGGAAAATTGCCTTATAACATTTACAAACAACGATTTCAACAAAGTAAAACAAATCTTAAAGAAGAATTACAAAAACAAATAACAGAAAAAACAAAAAGTATTCCTTCAAGTATTCCTTCAAGTATTCCTTCAATTCCAAAAATGCCTACACAGGAACACATAAAAGAAATTGCGAAAGCAAAATTAAAAAAAGAATTACAAAAAAAAACTGGATTAAATACAGATAAAATAAGTAAATTAATTGAGGATATAGGAGGAAAGGCAAAAAATAAGGACGACGAAAGGAAGAAGGAAAATATATTAACAGGTATATCATTATCAAGAGCATTAAGACCTTCACACGAAGATATAACAATTGAAGAACGAGATAGAGCAAAATTAAATAAAGCAAGTAAAATTGCTTATCAAAATGACGATAATTTCCAAACAGCACAAGATTATATGGATACACATAATTTAGGTGTTATAGATAAAGAATTATCTACACCACAAGGTTTAGTAGTAAAACGCCCTAATGGTAATATTGAATTAGCATTTAGAGGAACTATGGTAAGTCCAAGACCTGATATAGAAGATTTAACAACTGATTTAGCAATAGCAAGTGATAGTGAAGGAACTGACCCACAATTTATTAAAGCAAGAGAAATGTTAAATAATGCTAAATTAAAATATGGAACAGTAGAACATATTACAGGTTATTCAAAGGGAGGCGCTCTTGGACTTCACCTCGCACAAAGAGAAAATATACCTTCAACTACATTTAATACATTTATAGGACAACGATTAGCAAGAGGTAATACAAATACAACAGAAAAACATAATATTATAAGAACAACAGAAGACCCTGTTAGTATAGGATTAGCATTTACTAAAAATAGTAATTTAGAAAATTGGAATGTTAAAACAATAAAAACTCGTGCTAAATATCAATCTAATATTCCCGGTAAAAGTTCTTATGAAGCACATAGATTAGAAAATTTTACAGAATTATTACCTCCTGCTGAAAGGGAAGCATTAGAAATAGACGTTGTAAAAAATATTAAAAATGTTAGTAAAAAATTAGGACAAACCGCTACAGTCAAAAGAATACACGAATTAAAAAATGAAAATGAAGGAACTTCATTTAGTGATAATATATGGGATTTACAAAAAAGTAGCGACAGAGTATTTACAGGAGATAATGATATTGGTGGAACAGAAATAAACCCATTTTTAAGAGGAACAAGACATTTTACAGGCGACCCTCAAACTCAAGTATGGAAAGCACTTGGTGGAAATTTTACAGAAAAAGAAGCAAGTTTAATAAATCTAAATCACGATTTAAAATTAGGACGAATGCCGAGTATGCCTCCTACAGAGAATTTATCTCCTACTTTTCATAGAGATAAATTAAAAGCAAATTTTGAAGAATATGAAAATTTGCCTGATACTCATTATATAAAACAAGTTAGTCAAAATGTATATAAACCAAATGAAATAAGAGATATTGCTTCAAAAACACCTGACGAATTACAAGAACATAATGAAAATTTACTTCAAGAACAAACAAATCACCAAGAGGATATGGCGGAAATACAAGCACCAAAAGACCAAGTATTAGGAATTAGTGAAGTAGCAAGAGCATTTAATCCGGTTCATTTAGGAATTGGATACGCAATAGGCACAGGCACTAATGAAGCATTAGATTTAATACCCGGTTTCAAAAGTCAAAATAAATATTTACAAGAGGCAGAAGCAGGTTCAATTGGTGCTGGTTTAACAAGTGGATTTCAAGCGGCATTAGGTGGTGGTCTTAGAAAAGTAGGAGCAACAACAGCGGCAGGATTACTTGGTGAGGGTGCTGTATCTACATTAGGAGCGTCTGCTCTTGCTCCTGAAATGATTGCTGGAGCGGCAGGATATATTGCTGGTGAAGAAAGTAGTAAATTAATAGGACAAGGAATAGCAAAATTAGGAGGAAATAAAACAGAACAGGAAGCAGGTAGTGATATAGGTGGAGGGGGAATAGGAGGTCTTGCTGGTGGTCTTGCCGCTTGGGGAACTGCTGTTGCCGCTGACGCATTATTTGGAACAGAACTTGGAACTGTATTCGGTCCTGAAGGCACATTAGCAGGAGCGGCAATAGGCGCTGGTGTTGGAACATTAGCATTTGCTGGTGGTGAGGCAGTCAAAGGCATAAAAGCAGGTTGGAGTGCCTTGAAATCATTATTTTAAAAAATACTTTTTAAAAAAAAGTAATATCAAAAAGATTAGTAATATCAAAAAGTTATTATAAATAAACCTTATTTTTTATATTAAATTTACTTTTAAATCCATTAAATATTTCGCTCTTCTGTGTATCTACAAATATAAAATTATATGGTTTGCTAAATACTCTATATAATATCTCATTAAAAATATCCTTCTCTGTTGAGAAAAATTCTTCATATAATGTTTGTAATTCACTTTTTGTATTACGAGAATCAAATATACATAAATGCGTTAATGCGTGCCTTATAAATGGAGGCAACTGTGTAAGTTTTTGTGCGGAAATCATAACTGAAATACTACCACTTTCAATTTGTTCTCCTGTTTCTTCGTCATATATTGGTTGTCCTTGGTGGCGTCCGTTATTCATTAATTTTTTCAAAATTACAGTTTCTTCACCCCCTCGTTTAATTTCACTACCTAAATCGTCAAGAATAACTAATGTGCGACCTTCTAATCCTTCCTCTGTATTTACTCGTTCAAATATTTCAGGTAAATCTTTTATTGAAGTATAAAATCTATCTTCCGGTAATTTTGGTCTATTTGCTTGTGATTTAACAGAGGGACTTACTATGAAAACATTAGAAAAACGCCTATTATAAATTCGTTTCTTACCTGTGGATTGAGTTAATGATTGTATTAAATTGGATTTACCACTACCTGATTTTCCTATACACGCCATTCTAAATATACTATCAGGTAAAGGATAAGGCACTCCTTCTATTTTATCGTCGCAAGAATATTTAAATACTTGTGGTTCTATGTAATCCTTAATTTGGATTTCTTCTAATTTATCATTATCCATAATATATATATACATAAGATTTTTTTAAATTTTTTTAATTTTAAAATCCCCCATTTTCCCCTGCCGATTTTGGGTCAAACTATTTCACAGGATTTTATTTTTTATTTTTTTTTTTTTTAATTTTTATTACAGATAAAATTACTATACAAAAAATAAAATCCCTATAAACACAGATAGAAAAAAAAAAAAAAGAAAAATTAATTCTCACGAAATAGTTTGTATCAAAATCGGTGGGGTAAAATGGGGTTTTTTTATAATCCTAATCCTTTGAGAATTTGTGTATGTGTATATTCTTTTAGTGGAGGCGGTGGTCTTTCTTTTTCTACTGGTGCTTCTTCTTGTTTTTCTACCATTGGTGGTTCTTCCTGTTTTTCTTGTTGTTTATCATTAATATATCCTTCTTGTTGTTGTTTCTGTTTCATACTTTTACTTTTCTTACTTCTTCTAATTATTATTTCTTCTTCTTCACTTGAACTATCTTGTTCTATTACAATTTTAGGTTTTTTTTTCTTCTTAGGTTTCTTAACAATAGTAGGTGCTTCTTCTTCACTATCACTTTCCTCCTTAACTATTTTTTTTTTAGTTTTCTTCTTAATTTCATTATTTATATATTCTTCCTTATTTTCTAATATTTCGTCATTAACATTTTTCTTATTAGGTTTAGGTGTTTCTCCTACTTCTTCCTTTGCTTTTTTTCTTGCTTCATATCTAACTCTATTTGCTTCTTGTAATTTAGCAAAATTTGCTTTTTGTTTTTCACTTAATACTCTTTTCTTCTTGGGTTTAGGTGCTTCCATATTTTCTTCATTAATCGGTGTTTCAGTTAATTCTTCGGTATTAGTCGGTTTTTTTTTCGGCATTATTATATATATATAAGATATTTATTTTAAAATAATTTTATATTATATATTATAAATGAATAGGTCATTAAATGGACTACAAGGAAGCACAAGGTCATTAAATGGTTTAGAAGGAGAAGGTATAGAAAAAATATTAAGTGGCGACGCTATTAATGTAGTAGAAACAAGTATTAATAATAAAACTATTAATTTAGATATATCAAAACAAACTGCGGTAGGTGGAACATTTAGTGATACTGATTTATTTGTGCTTGAAACTTCAGGTGGTGATATTAAGAAAATTACAGGAAGTAATATGAAAAGTGGTTCATTTAGTAGTAATTGGGATAGAGCATTAGGATTTATTAAACCTGTTATTACAACTGATAAATTACAATTATTTAGTAGTATAACAAATGATAGTTCAATAAATTCTACATTTTTAGATATATTGACTTTTAAAAATACAACAAGTAGTTCAGCAATAGCAACCTTCAAGTATCAAATAAACGATACTTCAACTAATACTACAAGTAATGCTAAATTTAAAATGGTTCATTTTGACGATAATACTAATACAACAACAGATATTTATAGTGTAGATACAAGTAGTATATTAACATTTAGTAAAAGACTTACTTTAACAAATGGATTAAAACAAGGTTCATTTGATTATACTATGCCGAGTGCGTCAGGCACATTAGCATTACAAAGTGAATTGGACGATATATGGAGCAGGAGTTTAACTAATATTCAACAAACAAATACTAATGATACTTTAACATTAGATTATCAAGCAGACGCTACATATAAAGATACATTATTAATTAAAAATACAAATGCTGGAACAGATATATTAACTTATAAATTTCAAATAAAAGATAATGGTAGTTTAGACGCTAAATTGAATTTTAAAGTAGATTATACAAGAGGTGGAGGAACAAGTGTAGATATATTTGATATAACTTATGACGGATTTTTACAAGTAAAAAAAAGATTAGATATTGGTGCTGGTTTTACAGCGAATAGCGGTGAAGATTACGATTTTTTATCAACGGGCGGGACATTAGCAAATACTACATTTTTTTCAGGGACAGCACCTATAACATATAATTCTACAACAGGTTCTATTGGAACAACATTTAGTCTTACAAGTTTATCAGCAACTTTACCAATTTCTTATAATAATAGTAGTGGTGTTATTTCAACAGCATTTACTGTTAGTAGCACAGATAATTTAAGTAATAAAACATTTACAGACCTAACAAGATTTAGTGATAGTTTAGAAGTAAGATATGCGAGTTCTACAAGTGTAAGTGGATTTGTTAGATTTTATGAAAAAGCGGATAATACTGGTGTTGGTCGTCCGTTTCATACAGATTTACATACAGGGGGAGAAACTCATACTTTAAGTGCTAATAGGAATGTTTATCTGCCTAACGCTACTGGAACAATTGTTCTTGATAGCACTAATTTATGGACTACTGGTGGGTCAAACATAATTAAACCAAAAGATACAAGTTTAACTTCAATTGATATACCCAATAATTGTTTTATTAGAAATCAATTAGATACAAACCAATTTATTAAATTTACTCAAACAACTTCAACAAATGAAACAATACAATTAGCGTCAAATATGGTTTCAATTGAAAGTAAATTAGTAGCAGAAGTAAATGATAATTATTATTTAAAGTTTTTGAATGGAACATTAGAAAGCACTTTTACTAATATAGATTTAGCACTAAATTCAAAAATAAGAAGTGTGAGTAATAGTAGTAATTTCATAGGGATTGAGAGCGACGCTATATATGTAAATACTAATTTAGATTTGATTACAAACGGTTCAATTAGAAACGACAGCGACCCCACTAATGATTTTGTTAGTTGGCGGGACGGTCATTTATATATAAATTATCCTTTGGTTGAGATAATACAAGGGGGTAAATTTGCTAATGGAAGCGACCCTACGAATGATTGGATACAATTTAACGAAGACGAACTGGCGATAAATCATAATACTATTACATTCAAACAAGGAGCAAGTATTAAAAATGCTTCTAATTCTTTGAGTGGTTTTTTCTTTGATAGTGCTGGTATAACTTATGCTACACCAGTAAAAATTGTAAGTGAATATACTTTTCCATTTCCTACAAGATATCCATTAGAAGTAGAAGGTTATTTATCAGCACCTGACCAAACTGGTTCAGCATTATATTTTCAAAATGTTCCAAGTCTTGGAGGCAGAGCAATTGCTATTAACGGAGCAGTAAATATGTCCGCAAAATTTGAATATGGATTATGGGTTTCAACAGGGCAAGAACTATGGGTAAGTAGTGATATTAGAATTAAAAAAGATATTGAACCATATAACAATGGTTTAAATTTAATCCGTAAATTACAAGTAAAATCTTATAAATATATTGACGGCAAAGGACGAGAACCAAAGCATAAAGAAATAGGATTTATAGCACAAGAAGTAAAAGAGATATACCCTGAGGCAATAAGTATAAATCAAGACTATATACCAAATGTTTATAAACAATTAACTTGTATATGGAGTGATTTTGATAAAAAATTCAAAATGAAAAGTGTTGATTTACCTAATGTTGTTGATATAGATTATAAATTTTATTGTTGGAATGAAGGTGATTATATAGAAACATTACAAATGATAATAGGAAATAGTGATAATACTTTTACATTTGATAAAAAATGGGATAATGTATTTTGTATTGGAAATAAAGTAAATGATTTTAATGTTTTAGATAGACAATCATTATATACAATAAATATTAGTGCTACAAAAGAACTTGATAAAATAGTTAAAGAACAACAAATAAAAATAGAGGAACAACAAAAAGAAATGGAAATATTAAAAGACTTTATGAATGAATTAATAACAGCAAAATCATTTGCTGATTTTAAAAAAAAAATATCATAAATAATATATGCCGTTTAAAATAATCAAAGTAGGAGCAGGATTTAAAGTAAAAAATACAGATACTAATAAAACATATAGTAAAAAAGTAATGACTAAAAAAAATGCTACTAAACAAAAAAGTATTTTAGAAAAATATAATAAATAAACTTTTAAAAAAAGTTTTATCAAAACATATTATATATGGAAGGTGGTTCATTAATAGCATTAGTCTCAGTAGTTGGAATAACAATTTCAGGAATTTTAACTAATTTATTATTAGTAAGATTTGTAGATAATAGAGAAATTATACATACAAAAGAAGAAATAGATTTAGATAGTGAAGAAAATGAAAATTAATTTCTAATAAATAATATAATGAAAAATATTAAGGCAGAAGATACAAGCAAATTTATAGCAAATGCTATAACTTCCGGTTTTAAAGGAGGCAAAGCAAGTAAAGTTATGGGAAATGCTATGACTTCAGGTGTTAGTGGTTCATTGAAAGCACAAAAATTAATACAATCAGTAGTTAAAAGCGCAAAACCTGCTCGTGGATTTAAAGGAGAAAAAATAGTATCAAGACCAAAAACACCAGCACAATTATTTATGAATACTATTTCATTTGGATTATTTGATTAAAAAAAAAAAAAAATAAGAAATTAAATCTCTCAAAATAGTTTGTATCAAAATCGGTGGGGGAAAATGGGGAGTTTTAAATTTTAACTTTCTTATATGTAGATTGCTGTGTAGAAATACTATGCCTCATATCCTTTGCTATTTTACCTAATTTATTATTAGTAAGATTTGTAGGTAATTGAGATATAAATATTTTTCTTAATTCACTACTGGAAATTTTCTTATCAAAATGTTTTAAACATAAATTTTGTAAATAATAAGTTAAACCATTAGAAGATAATTCTTGTCCTTTTTTATTTCTACCTGTAATCTCTAATAAATATTTTTTTTCATTTGCTTCTCTATTATCTAATAGTTGGTTAAGATATTTATTTAATATAGAAGTTTTTACAATTTTATATTTTTGAGAACCATAGCATTTAGCAACCTTATCGTCTTGAATAAAAATTTCATTTTTACCATTCTCCTTATTTCTAATGATATAATTAATATTATCTTCTAATGGTTTAGTATTATCTATAATTTTTAATGTAGCATAATTATTTCTAATAGGAGGAATATATTTTCCTCTGTATAACATTAATACAACGAAATCTTGTAATAAATCTATATTCTGTGATTTATCAAATTCCTTCCTACAATTTTTAATTGCTGTATCAAACTCTTCATTTGATATAAATTTTTGTTCTTCAATAACATTATGAGATTTTTGTTCGTTAATATTATGTCTTAATTCAATCCAATATTTATCAATATTTTCCTTGATTTCTTTTAATTTTTTTAAACTTAATTTATTATATTTATTAATATCAGGTATTTTAGTTATAATATTTAATAAGGCATTAATATAATTTTTTTTTGTATTATCCTTAATTTGGTTTTCTTTGTCTTCTAAAAAACTTTTTATTAATTCATAATTTAAAACTACTTTTGAAAAACCTTTTAATAAATCTACATTACTTAAATCATTACTAAATAATTTTTTTGTATTAACTATGTTATATAATTTTATTATGATAAGTCTGTAATTTTTATAAGAAGAAGGTTTAATACTTTCACTTAAAACACTTTTTAAAATCGTATCCAAGTTGGTTTTATAATTTTCCATTTTATATTTATATATTTTTGTTTTTAAATAGTATATATATATATTTAAAAACAAAAAAACTAAAAGTATATATATGGATAGTATAGAAAAAAACAAATTGGAAAACTGGATAAAAAAAAATACAAACCTAATGTTTAAACAAGATAAATATGAATGTAGTTGTGGTGTAAAATTAAGTCTATCTTCTGTAAAAAGACATTTAACAACAGATAAACATATTATGGGAGTAAAAGCAAAACGCTATGACGAGTTAGTAAATAAATTAAACCAATCTCCTACTAATTCTTAATACAAGTTCTCTTGGTTTTTTAATTTTTTTTTGAATATAATTATATACTAACCATTTACTAATTTTATCACTTTCATTTAATTTTTCAAAAGTATTAATTTTTTCACAAAGTAAATCAACAGTAGGTTCTCTAATAGAAACATTTGACGAATTATAAGACCAAACATATTTCTTCATACTTATATATAATCATATTTACATTTTTAAATAGTTATAAGCAAATTAATTAAATAAAAAATTTAAAGTATCAAATTCTACTATTTAAAAAATATTTATTTTATTATATATATAATGGAAAATACCACGCAACTCCCATATCCTCTTGATAAATATTGTATTAATAAAAATGGTGATTTATACAATATAAAAACAGGACGACAATTAGCAAGTTGGGAAACTCGCAAAAATTATTTATCATATACTTTAATGAATAATGAATGTAAGAAAAAAAAAAACTATTGCCTACACAGATTGCTTGGTTTAACATATATAGATAATCCAAATAATTTGCCTTGTATAGACCACATAGATAGAAATAAAAAAAATAATTCATTAACTAATCTGCGGTGGGCGACCTATCAAGAGAACTCAATAAATAGAGCAAACTACAATCCATTAGGAAGAGGTATATATGAAACAAAAAATGGAGAAAAATTTTATGCCTGTTTATATAGAGATAAAAAAAAGAAATATTTAGGTGTAGTAGATACACAGGAAGAAGCAAGAGCATTATATGAAAAAGCAGTAGAAGAATATGATAATTCAAAAAATTAATTACCCAATTTCCCCTGCCGATTTTGATACAAACTATTTCGTGAGATTTTATTTATTTCTTTTTTTTTTTTAAGTAAAAATATCAAATTCACTATCTTCACTATTTTCACTATCACTATTATTTTGTAATACTTGATTATTTATTGGTTCAGTTGATATTTTTTCAAATCCTTCTAATACTTGACCTATTTTAATTCGTTGTCCTGCTACACTTTTTTCCTTGTCTAAATTTACAAATATTCCATAATCATTTTCCTTAATATTTTTGAAGAATACTTGTTTCTTATATTTATCCTTCTTACGTTGTGTTGCTGATTTATAGAATTCACTATTAGTAATAAAATGTGTATGTAATTCATTTAATGTAATATATTTTGACTTATCAATTAATCCATTAGGTAATAAACATTTTCTATAATATTGTTCTAAATGTTCGTTAATTCTATCATTACTACCAAGATATGCCTTACTATTTTCTTCAACAATAGCAGAATATTTCCATTGATATTTATGAATAGGCAATCCATATATTTTTTCAAAATTATTTAGAAAATTAAGTAAATATTTTAGTAATGAATATTTTGCTTCTTCTTGAAATTCAACATTAGCAAACTTCAAATCCTTCACCCCCATAAATTGTGATTTACAATTAATCACCTTCCCAGTTTCTTCACACCGTTCAATAGATATACCATTTACAAACTGTTCTAATCTATCTGCTCGTTTATGTGGGAAATTAATATCCTTAATCCTTCTTGTTAAGGCATTATTATTTACACCGTCCAATTCAGGAACAACATTACAAACTAAAACCCATACACACATAAGTTCTACTTTCGTTTTATTTGAATATAACATACGAGCGTCTATTTCTTGCTCTGTGATATATTTAATAGTTGCTACACATATCTCCTTATTTTCATTAGGTTCTTGTGCTACAACAATTCGTTTTTTATCACACTTCGCCCAACTTGGACTTGCTCCTCCTGTTTGTATATCTTCACATAACGAATTACCATTATGAAAATGATAATAAATTCCAGCAGTTCGTTTAATAATTTCTGCTAAAACAGATTTCCCATTACACCCCTCTCCATTCCATATATGAATAACTGGAACTGAATAACCTAATAGTCCCATAGATAATTGATATATTAAATCATAGAAAACTGCTGATAATTTTATATCTACTTCAAATGATTTCCATTTTTGTAATCGTTTATCACTTAAATTATTTGTATCCATAAATCTTAATTTTCTATATAAATATCTAAATCTATTCTCAACAGGTTTTTTATCTATTGGTGTAAATTCTAATTCAATAGGAAATAATGTATGTAGAAATTGTTTAGTTTCATAATAATTATCTTCTAATGGTTCTCTATATTTATATGCTATTTTTCTAATTATATAATCTGTTTTTTTATAATCTCTAATTTCTTGTGTAGATAAATCATATATACAATCCTTAAATGGTATTAAATGTGCTTGACTATCAAAATTTATATCTCGTGGATATAATGTTATAATTTCTTGTAATAAACAAGTTCCTATTTGAGTTCTTAATGTTGGTGCTTGGATTTGCTCTATCTTAATTTTAATATTTTTTAATTTATATTCATACTTATCAATCATTAATTCGTCTTCATTATCTCTTGCTTGTTCCCATAATTTAGTATATTTAATTTTTTGTAATTTTAAATATTCAAGTATATCTACTGATATAGCAAAATACAAACTACGAAAATGATTATTTGTTTCATTACTCCAAGACTTATGTGGTTCTACCCATACATAAATAGTTTTTTCTGCCTCAGGGTCTTCACTATTTGCTACAATTATATTATCTTGATTATTTTTTAAGAATATATTACTTAACTCTTGCGGTGTATATCCTTGTGTTTGTTTAGCATATTCATTATAAATTTGATAATGTTTTTTTATATTACAATTTCTACTTAATGTTCTTAATATATTACAATTCTTAAATGTAGATTGTATTTTACAATCATTATAATATTTTTCAAACCAAATATCATAAGGTTTTTTACCACCAACAGATTTAGGTGATTTTTTACCAAGTTCATATAATGTTTGTTTAAATCTATCTTCTGTATCTCTTGCTACACAACAAGTAATACTGAAAAATGTATTTCTATTATCAATATCTATTTGTTTTATATTATTCAAATAACCAGTTATTTCTTCTAAATGTAAATCTTGTTTTGTATATTTATTATCAGTAGATTTATCTACTATTGAATTATCTGTATCAAAATGTTCTAAAAATTCATTATTAGTAGATTTTGTAGGTGTCTTCTTATCAATAACATTCTTAACTAAATCATTAACAAATATAGTTTTTAATATATTATCAGCAGTTGTAGCATTTAATTTTTTAAATTTAGATTTATTAGTTTTTTGTTTCTCATTTTGTATTGGAGAAGATAAATGTAATGTTGCTCCACACATAACCTCTATAAAATTAAAATCCTGTTTAAGATATTTACCCTGTGTCTTATTTTTATAATGTTCTGTTTCTCCATACTGATTTCTATAATTTAATATTTTTTTCATTTCTGCTGATAATTTAGCATTATCCTTATCAATTATAAAACTATGAAATCCCATAGGTTTAGTTTGAGATTTATTAAATGGAAATTTTGACTGAATATCCTTATATAATTTTTTACCAGCAGTTGATAATTTATTAAAGTCTTCTTCTGTATTAATATCTATATCTAACTGAATAACATTACTTGTATCACATACAATAGTCCAGTTATTAAATATTTTTTCATTTATATACATATCTTGAATTAATGGAAGCATTACTGGATTAGCAAAATAATTTTGTGGAACACCGAAGAATTGTTTTTTTAAAAATTCTGCTGTTTGTTTATTATCCTTCATTTTTAATTTTTTCTCTACATATTTATCACAGGCAATTTGTATTTCTTCTACTTTATATAAGTCAGTCATAACACCTTCTAAATAAGTATTACTCCAATCTGTTTTTTTATTCTTGATAGGAACAACACACCAGTCTATATTATTCTCATTCAAAAATTCTGTGCTACTTTCCATATTATATAACTTACTCATTTTGTTTTTAAATAGTAATAAATAAATATCAATTTTGAAAATTTAAATTTATTTTTGTAAAAAATTTTTTTATTGGTAAAATATTTTTAACCCCATTTACCCAGTCATATTTATTACAAACTTATTTCACAAAAAATATTTTTTATTTTTTTTTTTTGTAGTAGAATAAAAAAATAATTATGAATAAAATTTATAAAATTTTATAAAATTTAATTTTTAAAATTTTTAAAATTGATATTATTTAAATATAATTTAATACGAAATTAACTATGTCTATTGTGAATACTTGCTATACTAAACAACTTCAAGAATTAGAATTTGCTGAAAAACTTAATAAACAAGAAGTAGATAGAATGTATGAAGCATATATGAATTGTTTAAACCAAAATAAAAATATTAATAGTAAAATTTTAATCTTACAAAAACAAAATAAGAAGGAAGTATTTTCAATTAAATATTTACCTATGTTTCCAAAGGAAGTAAATGATAGAATTAGGAATTCTATGAAACAAATTAATTATATTAGATTAAGAAATTTTGTTTTAGAATTTTCACTTATAAGATTAGAACAAAAATATTCTAATATGTTAGGGGACGATTTAATAAGTTTATTTATATCAAGTATAAATTCATTTGAAAAAAATAGAAAACCTATACTTATAAATAATAGGTATTTAGGAAGACTACGAGAATATGCTAATAAATTTAATGAAATACTGGATTTAAAAACAAAAGAAGAAAAAAAACAATTTTTATGTGGAGAAAGATTATTTAGTTGTCGTTGTGGTTTCACTCCTACTATTATGAAAGAAATTCTTAATGTAGAAGACCAAATGGATAGATTTACAATAGAAAATTATGTAGAGGAGTTATATAATATATTAGTAGAAATAGATTATAATTTTGTTAATGAAATACTTGAAAAAATAAAAAAATTCAGTTTGAATATACGTTTTATATTAAGAACAGTAGAGAATAATTGGAGAGCAGGTGTTGAAGATTATTATGACGAACAAAGAACTTCTCAATATGAATTATTATGTAATTATAAAAGTAATCAAGTTATTTTTAATAAATTACTTAATGAAAACTATATTACACGAGAAGTATATGATAAATTATTAACAAATAAACCAATAACTTTATGTAATAAAACAGGTGCTATGAATAAGAGAAAAAATAGAGAAATAGTATATTGGGATTTAGTAATATTTCTATATTATCAATTTACACGATATTATAAGGACGATATAAAATATTTTTATTTTAACGATTTAATATTTGCTGATAAGGATATTGATAAAAATATAAGATTATTTAATTTTGTAAAAACAGATTGTAATTGGTTTGTAAAAAATGTATTAGTAGATTTTGAATTATTTAATTTAGAAGATTTTGTAAATACTAATAGAAATTATTATACAACAATAGTTCGTGATAGAAAAGAAATATATAACTATGATAGTGATATGGACGATTATTATGAAAAAAAAGATAAGTGTAGATATATTGATTTAGAACTTTTAGTAGATTTTCGTAATTATAGAGTTAGGCGTTATGGGGAGCGTTTAGAAGAAATTAAAAATGGACTTTGTAAGAATGATAAGATAGATTATGATATGAATGAATATGGAGAATATCTAAATAATATAGTATCTTATACAATTAGAAAGTCTCCATTCTAAAACAGAATAAAATAATATAATCTGTTGTAAGGGAATAAAAAAATAAAAAAAAAATATGTTAATTATTATTTTTTTTTTTTTTTCTAT
>Ga0181416_1000168_pt1 | contig 17555 bp, 17 predicted proteins | sample 39SPOviralmetaG_FD_130141 | JGI IMG/M metagenome (GOLD analysis project Ga0181416, IMG submission 130141) | Marine viral communities from the oligotrophic San Pedro Time Series (SPOT) site, San Pedro Channel, CA, USA - 39 SPOT_SRF_2013-01-16 | ecosystem: Environmental > Aquatic > Marine > Strait... | reverse complement strand
TGTTGCAATAAGAAATCTTATTAAGAAAAATGAAGCGATGGAGGATTTTATAAATAAACAAAGCGACGCAATTGCAGCTTGCGATACCCGATTAAAACAAATAGACCAAAAAGGGGTATTTTACGCAGATGACGAAATTGGATGGTTTTTTGAAGAAGTTAAAAAAATTCAAGAGGCCTTAAATGAGTTTCGTATGAGATAATAAATGAGCAAAACAGAAAAAAAAGAACCGACAAATGTTGGTTCTCCTACTCCGAAGAAGAAAAAAAGAGGTAGAAAAAGTACAAGAATGTACTTTACCCATGATACTGAATTAGCTATTGGTGAATATTTAGCTTCTAATAATGAAGCAACACGAAATAAAATATTTAACGAACGTATAAATTATTCATTTTATAAGTTAGCTGAAAATCTTATCCATACTTTTAAATTTTACTACACAGAAGTAGAATCATTAGAAGACTTAAAACACGAAGTTGTTTGTTTTCTTTTAGAAAAACTTCATTACTTTGATCCTACTAAAGGTTCAAAAGCATTTTCTTATTTTAGTATTGTAGGTAAAAATTACCTTATTCTTTATAATAATACTAATTATAAAAAGAAAAAAATTACAACAGACGTATTAGCAGCAGACGAAGATGATAAAGTAATTCATGAACTTGGACGTCCTGAGCGTAAACAAGATATGAAAGACTTTATTGATTATTTTACTGAATATATTGATAAACATATGTATAGATTATTTAAAAAAGAAAATGATAGAAAAGTATGTGATGCTGTTAATATTTTATTTAAACGTAGAGAAAATTTAGAAATATTTAATAAAAAAGCACTTTATATTTATATTCGTGAGATAACAAATGTAGATACTCCTGTAATAACTAAAGTAACTAAAATACTTAAGAAAAAATATCATGAATTATATACTGAATATGATAGAACAGGATATGTAAAAATTTAAAAAATCTATATTTATAACAAAACATAATATGGATTCATTAAATCAAATAATATTTGACGATAAAACTTTTTCTGATCTTCTTAAAGAAATTCATGTTAATCAGAAAAAGAAAGGCAAACAAATAGGCCAATTAATAGCTGAATTAAGACCCCTTATACAAAATTTAGGAGATGCTACAGTAGTTGTTCCATTAATTAAAGAATATATGGAAATTAGTGTTAAAAATGATGACCATTTATTAAAAATGGCTGCTATAGTCCAACGTTTATCTACAGGTAACGCAACTAGTGGTGGTGGGGATATGTTAACTGAAGAAGAAATGAATCAATTACAAAATATTATAGAAGAAACAGAAAAAAAAGATGTCAAAACTCCTTAAATTTAATACAACATCAGGTGGAGGGTTATCCTTAAAAAAAGAATTCACTAGTGTTAGAGTAATTGATATTATTTTAAATCCCTCTCACCCAAAATATAAAAATGTAGATTCTATAGGAACTATATTCTATTCTAATATAGATACTAAGAAAAAAACAACTAATCCTGAAACTTTACCAATAGCTATACCTTTATTTACTTTTCAAAAATATTTTCCTCTTATAAATGAAATTGTATTAATTACAAGTATAGATACTGATAATAGTAATAAAAAAAGAGAAAAAAAAATATTTTATTTACCTAATATTAATTTATGGAATAATCCTCATCATAATGCAATGCCTATTACTTCAACTTATAAAAGTGATAATAAACAATTTAGCAATTCACAAGATGGACTTTCTAATAAACAATCTAATAATCCTATAGAAATATTATTAGGTGAAACTTTTAAAGAAAAAGATTTTATAAAACCTTTAAGACCATTTGAAGGTGATAATATATTAGAAGGTAGATTTGGAAATACTATTAGATTAGGTAGTACATCAAAACCTTTAAATCCATGGTCACAAAATGGAGAAAATAGTGACCCTATCATTATTATTAGAAATGGTCAATTTAATGATACAAATGATGATACTTTTATCCCTAATGTAGAAAATATAAATAATGATGATTCATCTATATATTTAACATCTAATCAAAATATTAGTAATTTTGAAGTTGCATCTAAAAATATGCAATCATATATTAAAGGAGCAGATAAACCATATATCTCACCTGAAGACCAATTAACCGAACCACTTGAAAAAGACTTACAATAATGAGTTATATACCAGAAGCACCAAATAATTATATAGGGAAACAAGTAATAATTAATTCTGATCGTTTAATTTTTAACGCTAAAGATGATTCTATTTTACTTTTTTCAGATAAAGCTATAGGATTTAGTACTAATGGTAATTTTCATTTTGATACATTTAATAATGGTACTAATAAATTTATAGTAAATGCCCCTAAGATAATTTTAGGTTTAAGATATGATAATACTTATGCTAATGAACCCGCAGTATTAGGAAATCAAACAGAAATATGGTTGAATGAATTAATTGATGTAATTTCGGGAATATTAGATGATATTAGACAAAAAGTTTCTTATAATTGTACTGGAAAAGTAACTGCCCCCAGAAGTTTTAATAAAACAGCTTTACAAGGTAGGTATGATGATTTAGAAAATTTAAAAAGTGACATTAAAAATATAATGAGTAAAAGAATTAATTTAGTATAATGGCAGTAGGGGATATATTTACATTATTTAAAAATCAAACTGATACCTTATTAAAAGATATAAAAAAAGGTATTAAAGAAGAAGGAACTAAAAAAGTTAAAGAAACTGCTTTTGATCAACTTCCAACTCCCGAAAAAATTGAAAATGATTTTACAAATTTAATAGACAAACCAAGAGAAGCTGAACAATATTATACTAAAACAAAAAATAAATTAGAAGCTATATTATTTAAAGTTGAAAATTCCAGAAATAAACTTGGGCGTCTTGAAGAAAAACTTACTAAAATAAATACAAAGACTAATGATCTTGAGGAAGTAGCTGCAGTCATTAATGCACTTCTTCCCCCTATCAAAACAGCTATACAGGGTTTAGCAGCTTCAACTGCAACAGCAGGTGCACCTACATTAGGTTCAGCAGTATCTATTCCTTTAAATGATCAAAAGAATAAATTATTAAATTTTTTAGGTTACTTAGTAGCTGTTGTAGGTGGTGTTGCTGATATGATTGAAACAATAAATAAAACTACTGATTCAATAAGAGAAATAATTCCTTCATCTATAGCAAAAATAGAACAATTATATGAATATATATTAAATATATTAGATTTATTAGAAAAATTATATATAAATTTATTATTACCATTATTAGAGGGTTATGAAGAAATAGATGGAGGAATAGATAATGTAGAAGATTTATATAACCAATATCCAGATTTACAAACATTCTTAAACAGTGAAGGTAATATTAATTTATCTGATGAAGAACTATCATATGGGGTTACTAATGGAATTAGTAATGTTCCACCAAAATTCTTTAGAAGATATAGAAAAGGACCTTATACTGATATTTATTAACAAATATTATTTAATATGAAAGCCACAGTTTTCGAAAAATTAATTAGAAAAGTTGTAAGAGAAGAAATAGACTATGCTCTTCGACGTGAAATTAAAACACTTAAAGAAGATTTACGTGATGAATTTAAATCTACAATTGTAGACCAACCAACACAACGTAATATAACAGCTACGGGAATGGGTAATCCAATTCCTGCAAATGTAAAGTCTTCTTTAAAAGAAAAAATTATGGGTAAATCTATTTCCCAACAATTTACTTCTAATGGAGCATTAAATGATCTATTAAATGAAACAGCTCAAGGTAATACAAATCTTGAATCAACATTAATGCCTGAAACACCAATGCCTGTTGAAGTCTCAAATGTAGTAAATAGAGATTATCGTGAATTAATGAGAGCTATAGATAAAAAGAAAAATAGTAGACCCTAATGGCTAAAAATTCTACCCAAATAGATCCTTTAGATTTAACCCCTTCAACAGGAGTAGGAGTAGCCTTACCTTTTAATGGACCGGGTGTTTTTAATACTAATTATACTACTTCTGATCAAACTAGATCTAATTTAATCCATATGGTTCTTACAGAACCAGGAGAATTAGTAAACAGACCATCTTTTGGAGTAGGGTTAAATAGTTTATTATTTGAACAAAATGTAGATAAAGATACTTTACAAGAAAGAATTCAGGAAGCAGTATCTAAAGATCCAAGACTAAGTAGAATGGTTACTATATCTGATGTTATTATTGATCAAGAAATTAATACAAATACTATTAAAATCAATATAGAATATATCTCAAATTTAAATGGTAATAAAGATGCTATTCAAATTGGGATAGGAAGTATAAATAATAGAGGTCCTGCACCTTATGAACAAAAATAATAAATAATGGCATATTCTAATACAAGTAATACATCACAAAGGGATATTAAGTATCTTAATAAAGATTTTAATTCATTAAGAGATCAATTAATAGAATATACTAAAACATATTATCCTGAAACTTTTAATGATTTTTCTGATGGTTCTCCTGGTATGATGTTTTTAGAAATGGCAGCTTATGTTGGTGATGTCCTTTCTTATTATACTGATACTCAATTACAAGAAACTTTTTTATTATTAGCTCAAGAAAAGAAAAATTTATATAATTTAGCATATTCTTTAGGGTATAGACCTAAAGTTACAAAAGCAGCCAGTACAAATTTAGATATATTCCAATTATTACCAGCTAAAGACTCTAGTGAAAATTATAATCCAGACTATGATTATACATTAGTCATGGGGGAAGGATCTTCTTTTAGCTCAACTCAAGGAGGAATCAATTTCATTACAGAAGAAACAATAGATTTTGCAATATCAGGAGCAGCAAGTCCCACAGATATTAGTGTATATCAAATAGATGGAAATGGAAATCCTCAATATTATTTACTTAAAAAAACTACTAAAGTTTTATCAGCAGTTAGAAAAACTGCTACTTTTACTATTGGAGCTCCTGAAAAATTTCTTAAACTTAATTTATCAGATGATAATATTATAGGGATAGAAAAAATTATAGACAGTGAAGGGAAAATATACACAGAAGTAGATTATTTAGCTCAAGATACTATTTTTGATGAAAAACCAAATAATTCATCTAATAATCCTATTTTATATAATGATAAACAATCTACTCCATACTTAATGAGAATAAAAAAAGTTCCTAGAAGATTTATTTCTAGAGCTACTTCAGATACAAATTTAGAAATTCAATTTGGAGCAGGTACATTAAGTAATGATGATGAAGTAGTGATTCCAAATCCTAATAATATAGGTTTAGGAATTAATGATGCTAGAAGTGAATTAAATAGAGCTTATGATCCTTCAAATTTTCTATTTACTGGAACTTATGGTAAAATCCCTTCTAATATTACACTCACAGTTACTTATTTAGTGGGGGGAGGATTTAATTCTAATGTAGCATCTAATACTATAACAAAACCTGAAACTATATTTACTACTACTAAACCTAATTTAAATGCTAATACAAGAAGTTTTATAATATCAAGTATAGCATCAAATAACCCCCAAGCAGCCACAGGTGGGGGTGATGCTGAAAGTGTTGAAGAAATTAGATTTAATTCAATGGCTAATTTTTCATCTCAACAAAGAACAGTAACTAAAGATGATTATCTTTTAAGAGCTTTATCTATGCCCTCAAGATTTGGAAACATATCAAAAGCTTATATAACCCAAGATGATCAAATTAATCCTTTAACTACTGAAAATAATACAAGAATTGCAAATCCACTTGCTTTAAATTTATATGTTTTAGGATATGATGGGAATAAAAATTTAACTGAATTAGTTAATGCTACTAAAGTAAATTTAGCTACTTATTTAGAACAATTTAGAATGTTAACTGATGCTATTAATATCAAAAATGCTTTTGTAGTTAATATAAGTGTTGATTTTAAAATTAGAGTAACTCCTGGTTTTAATAATCAAGAAATTTTATTAAATTGCCTTCAAGCAATTAAAGAATTTTTCAATATAGATAAATGGCAAATAGGTCAACCTATTATTAAAACTGAAGTATTTAATGTCTTAACTGGTATTACAGGTGTACAATCAGTACAAAGTGTAATTTTTAATAATAAATCAGGTGAATCCTTAGGTTATTCAAAATATAAATATGATCTTCAATCTGCAACTATAGATGATATAATATACCCTTCTTTAGATCCATGTATTTTTGAAGTAAAATACCCAAACACTGATATTAAAGGACAAATCATAACATAATATGGCTTATTATTCTATATTCCCCGAAAAAGACACAACTATATATAGTCATCCTGATAGACTTACAATGAATACAGGTAATGACGAAATTTTAGAATTAGTTAAAGAAAAAGGATCCCAAGATGATAATTATTATCCTTCAAGGATTCTAATTCAATTTAAAGATTCAGATATAAGATCAGTTATAACTAAAATTGGAAATAATTTCTCATCTAGCTTACAATTATTTTCTACTGAACATAAAAATTTATCTTTAAATCATTCTATAGAAGTTTTAGCTATATCACAATCATGGGACGAAGGTACAGGTAGATTTTCTAATTTACCTACATCGTCTAATGGGTGTTCTTGGTTATATAGAGATAATTCTATTACTAAAAAAACATGGCCTACTTCTTCTTATGCCCCTGATACTACAGGTTCAGTTTTTACATCTACTATAATTGAACAAGGAGGGGGATCATGGTATGACACAAATGATTTTAAAGTAGAACAGGAATTTTCTAATGCTGATAATTTAGATTTAAATATAAATGTAACTAACATAGTAAAAAAATTTAGTGCTAGTTTATATGCTTCTCAAACTTACCCTAATGGTATTCCTAATAATGGGTTTTTAATTAAAAATAGAAATGCAGTTGAAATTAATACTTCAAGTAGTAGAGGTACTTTAAGTTATTTCTCAGTAGATACTCATACTATATTCCCCCCTAAATTAACTTTTAAATGGGATGATAGTGAACATGGATTTAATGCTAGTGCAAAAACTAAAGGAGAATTAAATGTATCACTTTATAGAAATAAAGAAAAATATAATACAAATGAAGAAGCTCTTTTTAGATTAAATGTAAGAGATAAATATCCAAATAGAACATTTGTTACCTCTTCAAATTATTTAAACCCTGGATATTTTACAACATCTTCATACTATAGTATTAGAGATGCCCATACAGAAGAAATAATAATCCCTTTTGATGATGAATTTACAAAACTAAGTGCAGATACAGAGGGTATGTATTTTAAAATATATATGAATGGATTACAACCAGAAAGGTATTATCGTTTATTATTTAAACATATAAATGATGATGGCACTGAAATTTTTGATAATAATTATCATTTTAAAGTAGTTAGATAATGAATCCTCAAATTATAAAATTAGATAAAACCACAGTTAGTAATGAGATAGGTAATAAATCTATTGATAGAACTTTTTCTGAATTAATTCCTAAAGAAGATTTAGTATCAGTTGATCAGTTTTTTAGTTATTATAATAAATTATTTTATGATATTCCTAGAGATGGGATTACTTCACATAAAACTTTAATAGAACAAAGTACAGAATTTTATGGTAATTATAAAGACCCTAAAGATGAAATAATTAGAGATTTAGAAAGACAAATTCTAGAATTAAATAATCAACTATTACAAGGTGATTTAAATGATGTAGAATTAGAAGAAAAAATTGAAAAAACTATTAAAGTAAATTTAATTTTAGAAGGTGGTAAAAATTTAGGAAAGAAAAAAGATAGAAAAAAGAAAAAATATAAAGTCACTTTTACTGATTTTGAAGGTCTAAAAACAGTAAAACAAGGAAGTTATAATAAATATAGACAAGAAACATTCGAATTTAAAGGAAAACCTGATTTTTATACAATAGATGTATTTGGTAGAGTAGATAGAAGAGGATCTAAAAAAGATTGGGTTCATGAATATACTAGTGGAATAGTAAGTTTTACTAATAATTCTCCAGATGTTATTGTTGAAGATATATCTATTAAACCTGAGAAAAGATAATAAATGGCTAAATATACAAATAATAAAGGTACTAATCAAAATCTTCCTTCACCTTCTTCAGGTAAGGGTGGATCCACTATAAGTAAAGGTAATATTAAATCAATAGCTAAAAAATTCCAAAAAAAGGTATCTAAATTTATAGATAATATTCCTAATAATTCTAATAAAACTGTTAATATATATAATACATTTGGAAAAGTAGAAGATAATATTGAGTTTAATGTATATGATATTAATGATAATTTAATATCTCATACACGTAATTTTAAAGATTATATTTTTACTGAAGAAGGGACACAAACAGATGGTACAACAAATGAAATATTAGTAAATCCTGAACAGAATTTAAGAGATCTTAATATTAATTCTGGACAATATAAAGTGGAATATAGATTTCAAAGGAAAAAAATTATAAATAATTTTATAAGATCTTTTTCTGTAAAAGAAATATCAAATTCTAGACGTGAAATCAGAATAGATACTCTTGAATTAACTAACAATCAATTAGAACAACGTTATAATATATTTAGTGATGAATTAAATCAATCGTCTTTTTTAAAAGACTTTACCTTAAATTTTGGAAATGGTATTAATATAACAGCAGTTAATATATTTTTAGATAAATCGGAAGATGATTATTCTTTATTAATTAAATTATTAGATCCTTTACCACCTACTATTGCTAATACTTTTACATTAAGAATAGTTGAAGATTTAATTGAACCTGCTGTACTTACATTAAATTTAGAACCTCTTTCTGTAGAAGATTCTACTATACTAATTGCAGGTCCAAACTTTAAAATAGATACTAGATTAAATAGTTCAGTCCCTTCAGAATTTAAAACATATGATGAATTATTAGGTGGTGGAATTACATCAAGTTATCAAAATATACTTAATTCTTTAAGTAGTAGTTTTGAACCTAATGTTGAATATGATAATTTAGTAACAGATTCTGGATATCATTTTGAAAATTTTGTTCATTTTAGTTCAGCAACAGAAAGACTTAATAATTTTAAATATAAAATAAAACTTTTAGAATTATATGATTCACAAACAGCTAATATTAATACAATCATTGGTGGCGCATCATCGTCCATTACAGTTCTAGATAGTAAAAATGTAATAGAAAATAAAAAGAACAAACTTATAGGAGGTTTTGATGGGTATGAAAGGTTTTTATATTATGAATCTGGTACTTATTCGTGGCCTAAATCTAATTCTACTAAACCATATACTCAGTATCCTTTAACTTCATCCCAAGTATTAACTTGGTTTGGAAGTAATGATGGTGCTAATGAGTATTATGGGGGGCAAATATATTCTTCTTCTCAATTTGATGATCAAAATGTATATAATTTAAATAAATTAATACCCGAATATATTAAAAATGATTCAAATAATGATCAATATAAATTATTTGTTGATATGATAGGTCAACATTTTGATCAATCTTGGTTATATATTAAATCATTAACTGAAAATAAAAAAGCAGAAAATAAATTAAGTAGAGGTATTGATAAAGATTTAGTTTATAATGCATTAAAGGGGCTAGGATTTCAAGTTTTTGATGAATTTGAAAATGCTGATTTATTTGAATATTTAACTGGAACTAATAAAGATGGCTCTTTATTCCATATGACAGGATCAGGTATAACTTTAGTTACTTCTTCTAATGATGGTTCTTTACCTAAAGCAGATATAACAAAAGAAAAATGGAAAAGAATTTACCATAATTTACCTTATCTTTTAAAAACTAAAGGTACTGAAAGAGGAATTAGAGCATTAATTACAAGTTATGGTATACCTTCTACTATTCTTAATATAAAAGAATTTGGGGGTTCTACTACTGATAGTACTACTTTTAAAACTTTTAACCATGATAAATTTAGTTATGCATTAGCAGGGAGTAGTAGTGCTAATAGTTATTTTATAAAAACAGGATGGTCAGGTTCCCAAGAAGTCCCTGCTACTGTTAAATTTAGAGCTAAACCTTATAGATTAAGTATCCCACAATTATTATGGTCAATTTCGGGTAGTGGAGATGGTCTTAATAAAGATTTAAGATTAGAATTACATCCCCATACAGGAAGTAATGATATTTTATCATTTAATGATAGAAAAGATTATGGAGATTTAAGATTAACCTCAGGTTCAAATATTTTATTTGCATCTACAAGTAAATTTACTATATTTGATGGTGACTTTTGGGATATTACTATTAGTAGTGGTTCTAATGGGATTGATTTCTCAGCTTATAAAACCATAGATTCAACTACTACAATATATAGTTCAAGTAATAATGTAAATATTGCTAATGATATATGGGGAATATCAGGATCCCAATTTATAGGTGGAGCTGATGCACCATCTTTTCCATTTAGTTCTTATAGTGGTTCTATTCAACATTTATTAATGTTTAAAGATGAAGTTTTAACTAATGAAACTCTTAAAAAACATGCATTAACCCCATCTATGTATAGTGGAAATACCTTTTCATCTTCATATAATAGTTTAATTTCTAAAATTCCATTAGGTAGTAATTTAAATATTCCCACATTATCTACAGGTAAAATTTTAAGTTCATCACATCCTAATTCTAGTCTTACTTCATATTCTGCAAGTTTAGGAGATGTTACTAATTTAAATTGGAAAGGTTTCACAGAAACCCATCATTTAACTACACCTGATACTGTAGGTAAATCTATGACAAGTGAAAAAGTTAGAATAGATATAGGAGAAGTAGAAGATAATATATTATCATATGATATTAAAACTGAAACATCTGCATTAGATAGACAACCTACTGATTCACATGATTTAGGAGTTTATTTTTCACCTTCATTTGAAATAAATAAAGATATAATTTATCAATTAGGTTCTTTTAGATTAGATGATTATATTGGAGATCCTACTCATATTAGTGAAAATTTATATCCTGATTTAAAACTTTTAAAACAAGAATATTTCCAAAAAAATATAGATAAATATAATTATACTGATTTTATAAATACTACTAAACAATTTGATCATACTTTATTTAAAATAATAGAAAATATGGTACCTGCTAAAGCTAACTTAAAAACAGGTATTTTAATTGAACCTCATTATTTAGAAAGATCAAAATTTGGAAATCCTTCCACTTTACCTACTTTAGAAAGGCACAATAACCTTAATGCTGATTATGATTTAAAATTTGATTCAGAAAACTCTAATTTTAATCTAACTAGTCAATATTTATTAACAGAAGTAAATTATAATATAAACCCTAAGTCAGGATTTATGGTATTTGATACAGGTTCTAATCCATTATTAAATAATGCAACTAAAGGAAGAATTAGTAGTAAATATTATAGATCAATAACATCTAAACCTGAAGAATTTTAATAATGCCTATAGGAGATAAAATATATAATGTAGAAATTAACGATTCTGAATTTGAAAGGATAGGATGGCAAAATGCTCGTTATAAAGGAACTAAATTAACTTCTGCTAAAATTAACCAATATAGTAGAGGGGATATTACTTATGGTTTAAATCCAGTTATTGAACAATATAGTAGAACAGTTTATGTTTTTAATCAAGTAGAAAATTCCTTTGAAGTCTTATCAGGATTATTTTATCCTACTACTGATGAACATAATCAAAGTTTACCAGATAAAATAATAGTAGGTTCTGCACAATTTAAAATAGATAGAGCTGTAACTTTTGAATTAGATAACCCTGCTGATAGTTCTCAAATTCAACCAGGTATAGACGGAAATGATCCTAGTTATTATTATTTTGACACTTTAATGAAAACAGATTTAAAAACTTATAATTCATGTAGTGTAAGATTTTTTGATAATTCTAATAATGGTTTTGTAAAACCATTTTATACTGTGGGTTATAATCAAGGAGAATTTACTCCTGCAGCAGCATATTTTTTATCAGCAAGCCAAAATACTCGTTTAAGTGGATCAGCAGGGACTGATTTTTTTAAATATGCACCTGATGTAGCTAATTTATCAGGTTCACGATTTTATATAAATCCAAACTCAGAAGAATGGTTTATAGGAAATGCAGAAGCATCAGGTGCTGCTGGAACTTTAGGTTTAGGAAATACAGCTATTACTTTAGATCATATAGGTAGTAAATCTGATATAAATTCTATAGAAGGATATTTTCATAATTTAAGTGAAAGATTAAGTAAAAATGGAGATTCTTATTATATTTCTTTTGATAAAGGAAGTGGTGGTAGTGGTTCTTTAAATGAAAAAATTTCATTAAAAGCTTATGATGTTCATAGATTATTATTTAGTGGTAGTGGTGATGAACAAAATATAAATACTTCAACTAAAACTTTTAAAATCCAAACTAGTGGTCGAAATAATCATCCATTTGTAGGAAATTATATTAATAAAAAAACTGAATATGTTCTTTTTAAAGAAACCAAAATAAATAATGTAGTTCATTTGGATTTTAATACAACTAGTGAAATGCCCGCAGGTGTAGGAAATGGAGGTGTTATTATTCCAAATAACCTTCATCCTAAAATTAAAGAACGATTAAATATTTATTTATCAAATGCTGGATTAGGTGCACAAGGTGGTGTTTCAAGTAATTTTAGTTTAGGATCAGCTCAAGCTCGAGAAGTTTCTGAGGGACCTCAGTATATATCAATAAAAGGACTTAATTCGTTTTATGATATGGAATTTAAAGAGGAGTTAAAAGAAGAAGAAGGAAGAGTAGATGGAGATGAAGAAGAGGAGTCATTTTATACACCACCTCTAGAAGATGAAGATACTGGAGAAACCACAGGTGGTGGAGATGATCTGACACCTCTTAAAGATGAAACTTTAGTAGATAATAGTGATTTAATAGGAAAAGATATGACATCTGATATAAGATTAAAAGAAAATATAATTTACTTAAGAAAATCTTTATCTGGTATTCCAATATATAAATTTAATTATATAGGAAAATCTACTACTTATGAAGGAACTATGGCACAAGATTTATTAAAACTAGGATTTAACCAAGCAGTAACTAAAAATCCAAATGGATATTATTCTGTAAATTATAGTTTAATAGATGTTAATATGAAAAAAATTTAAATAAATGAAAGAAAGGTTATATTTTAATAATAAAATAGAAGTTAGAAAGTCACCTATTCACGGGTATGGAGTTTTTGCTAAAGAAAAAATCGAAAAAAATCAAATATTAGAAGAATGCTTTTTTATTCCTCAAGATGTAAATCGTAGTAATTATAATTTTTTATTTAAATGGTATGAAAATAATGTACATAAATTTAATGCATTACCTTTAGGGTATGGATGTATTTATAATTCTTCTAAAACATTTGGTGAAAACAATGCAATGTGGGAACGTAATGAAGAAGATAGAATATTTATTTTTAAAACTATTAAGAATATAAAAAAAGATGAAGAAATAATTACTTATTATGGGGATTCTTGGTGGGAATACTATCATAAAGAACAACAATTATTAAAAAAAATTAAATAAAATAAAAACCTTATATATTTATAATAAAATACAATTAATATGGGATATTTAGATAATTCATCAGTAACAGTAGATGCTATTTTAACACGAAGAGGAAGAGAACTTTTATCAAGAAATGATGGTTCTTTTCGAATTACTCAATTCGCATTAGGTGATGACGAAATTGATTATACATTATATAATGAAAATCACCCAGATGGTTCACAATATTTTGGTGAGGCAATTGAAAACTTACCATTAGTTGAAGCTTTTCCTGATGAAAATAATATAATGGTTCATAAATTAGTTACTTTACCTAGAGGAACTACTAAATTACCTATACTACAAGTAGGCTCTACTTCAGTTAATATTGGATTAGGTCAACAAAATTCAGTTTCTCCTCAAACATTTAATTTTGCTGGTGTAAACAACACAGTAGAAACTAGTGGATATCTATTTACAATTGCCGACAGAAGATTGGTATCAAGTTTTGTGGGAGTAGGTGCTAATGCTACAGCAGCAAACAGAATTCCATTTACAGGAGAAGCATTAGGTCAAACAGTAAGAGGTGAATCAGTTACTTTAACAGCAATTAATAGTACAACATTATTTGGTAATAATAATACATTAACTACAACTTTAACTGTAACTGGTATAGATTCAGGTGCTAAAATAACAGTCCCTGTAACAATTTCAAAAACAGTAACATCAACATCTTTTACAGCTACAGCTACTAAAGGAGTAAGTAAATAATAAAAACATAAATTAAATGTCAACATTTGTAAGATATAATAGTGGAGATATAGTATTAAGTACTGATAAAATCCATAGTAATGCCTGGACAGAAGGTTTAAATGATTTAACTACCGTATTTACTTCATCAGGTGGTGAAAATGGGGGATTATTAGTTTCTTCCCCATCAAGTTCAGGTCAATTCTTTTTTAATATTTTTAAAACTAGAGAAGCTGCTGATAGTACTACAGGAAGTGTAGAATTTTCAATAGCATATGGACATAAAAAAGGATCAGGTTCAAAAGATTTTTCTACAGGAGTAGGTGGATCTGGATTTAGTGCAACTAAATCAGTTTATAATCAATATCGTCAATTAGTTTATGGTGATGAAACACAAGAATTTTCATTTAATGGGATTACCCCTGATGATATTTATGTAATAAATTTAGAAAGAGCTAGAATTAAACAAGGTTTAAAACCAGGTTCTTTAAATCTTACTTTAGCTTCAGGGAGTCACATATCCGCAAATTCTAGGACTAAAATATTTCTTACAGATGATAGCAAGACTACTACTGGTTCTGCAACACTTACAAATTTAGGAAGACAATTCAATTTAGTTAGTGGTTCAAGTGGAACAATGTTAGGTTCTACATTAGCACAAACTGACAGTGGTTCTTATGGGTTTGTTTATCCAGATGCTGGTATTATTATTATGAATCCTTTAGCATTACAAACAAGAATAGGATCAGCTTCAACTAGTACTTTTGCACAAAGTTCGGGTACTAACAATGAATTTGAAATAACACCTAGTCAAAGTAGTAATGCAGATGGTCATAATATTAGGAAATTATATAATGCAATTTCAGGATCGTTTATAGTAGATGCAGAAGAAAAAGTATCATCACAATTTTATTTTACAAGAATTACAAATCAAGAATTTAATTATTCTACAAACCCTTCATTTACAGATAATGATGGTACTTTAAAATTTGATTCAATGGCAAATAACCCTAAAGTATATATTACAACCGTAGGATTATATAATGATGCAAATGAGTTATTAGCTGTAGCTAAATTATCACAACCATTAGCTAAAGATTTTACTAAGGAAGCCCTTGTTAGGATTAAACTTGATTATTAAGATGAAATGTCTACAGTATTTAAAAAATTTTCAAAATCTGATGTATCAATTACTCCATTTACTGCTCATAAACAAACTACTTTAGGAGCAAGTAGTATAGTAACAAAAGGAGGAAATTATTATTCATCATCTTCCCCTACAGTTGCATTCAGAAATGGTGCTAACTTTGAATGGGCAGGGACAGGAAGTTCTGATGATCCTAATAACCATAAAAAGTTTTTTCAATTAAATCATTTATTTTATAAAAATTCTAAATTAGATTATGTAAATAAATTTAGTACTATAAAATATTATGACCATTATAGAGTACTTTATGATAAAGTAAATATTATTTCTTTACCATATAAAACTATAGGTTATAAAATTAACCCCCAATCATTTCTCCTAACTACAGGTTCTGTAACAATTAAAGATGATGGTAAAGGGCATTTGTATGATGAATCTTACACTATAAATGATACTAATTTTAAAAATGAAAAATTTAGAATATTTTATTTAGGACCTGAACGAGGTTATGAAAAATATAATTTAGGAATATCAGATGGAAAACAATTAGTAAATTTTAATAGTACTTACAACAAAGAAGGTTTATTAGATGATAGTTTTTTATTTAATGAAATTAAATATATAAGTAGTTCATTTTCTTCTAAAAATATTTATGAAGGTAATTTCCCTGCTATAGATTTTGATAATACTTTAATTGTTTCCCCTCATAATTCTAGATATAATTTTAATAGTGATGATAATTTTGCTATTAGTTTTTATATATCAAGCTCAGATGATAACCCTAATAATACATTAAAAAAATATTTAATAAGTAAAAGTACTACTAAAACAGTAATCCAATCTTCTAATCTATTAAATTCAACCAAAATATCAGGGTCATCACAAGGAAAAGAAGTAAATGCCGAACCCCAATACCCATTTGAAATATATTACCAATCTAGTTCTGTTCATTTTAACAGATTTGATGGAACTAATTTATCATCTGTTTCTACTTTAATTACTAGTAGTGTAGCTAATATGTTACATGTTGTATGCCAAAAAACAGGATCTAATTTAGAAATATATGTCAATAATACACTTCAATCAACAACTACTGACACTACTTTACAAACTCAAAATCAAGCTAATTTATATATAGGTGGTAAAGGATCACCTACAATAAAAAGCGGAACTAATCATTTTACGGGTTCTTTATCTCAAATTATGATTTTTGATGATGCTTTGTCTTCAACACAAATTACTAATTTATCTCAAAGTGTAGATAATAAACCTTATGTAGGAAATATATTTTATAGTAATGGTTTAGCTACTATTACTAAACCCAATTATCAAAATATACTTAATCCTGGGATAGGTGATCAAGATTTTAGTTTAACATATCAAGGTACTCATTTAATTTATGAAAATGAATATCAATGTATGGCTGAACAACATGAATATGATGTAACATTAAATCCCTCAGCACGTAAAATTAGATCTAAAGATTCAGAAGATTTAGCTGATTTTGCTACGGGGTCTAATTTTAGACCGTATGTTACTACAATTGGGTTATATAATGATAATGGTGAGTTATTAGTAGTTGGTAAATTAGGACAAGCAATACGTATGACTGATGAAGCAGATACTACTTATGTAGTTAGATTTGATACTTAAAAAGAATTTTATGAAATGGTTATATAATAAAAAAGAAATCAATGATATAGTCGATCTCCCACAGGGAGCATTCGGCTTTATTTACCAAACAACCCACACACCTACAGGTAAAAAATACATTGGTAAAAAATCACTAATGTATAATTTAAAGAAAAAATTAGGTAAAAAAGAAAAGGCCCTTTGGGAAGGTAAAGGTCGTCCACCTATGTACAAACGCGTATTAAAAGAAAGCGATTGGAAAACCTACTATGGTTCACATCATCTAATTAAAGAATACCTAAAAGGTGGATTTGAACATGAACTAAAACGAGAAATTATATTCATAGCAAACAATAAAAAACATTTGACTTACTTGGAATGTAAACATCAGTTTGCGCTTGGTGTGCTTGAATCAAGTGAATATTTAAATGACAATATTCTTGGTAAATTTTTCGATAAAGATTTTGCATAGCAATTTATTTTTCGTATATTCCTTTTATGAAGG
>Ga0181416_1000163_pt1 | contig 17713 bp, 23 predicted proteins | sample 39SPOviralmetaG_FD_130141 | JGI IMG/M metagenome (GOLD analysis project Ga0181416, IMG submission 130141) | Marine viral communities from the oligotrophic San Pedro Time Series (SPOT) site, San Pedro Channel, CA, USA - 39 SPOT_SRF_2013-01-16 | ecosystem: Environmental > Aquatic > Marine > Strait... | reverse complement strand
CCCCATACCATTCTAATTGCTACAGATAAGATGTCCATGCATTCTTTTGCAATCTCTTGCTTTTCTTTTGCACTAAGTTTACCATCTTTCATAGCTTCATTATATCTTTCAGCTACTTCTTTAAATTCTTTTAAGATAGGTCTCCACTTTACAGCAACTACACTCATGTAACCACCAATTAAAATAGCAGCCAAATATGCTGCATTACTTAACGATAACCATTCCATTATTTTTTCTCCTTTAGTATTTCTTTTATTTCTGCAATGTCTTCCATCATTACATCTAGTTTGTAAGCTATTAATTCTTTATCTGCTTTAAATTCTAATTCTTTCTTTAGTGCATCTATATCATACTTCATAAAGCCAAATGCCAATGTAACGGCACATATCATAGTAAAGATAGTTATAATATTTTCAACAGATATGTTTGTATTCAACTTCACGACCTTCTTACTTTTCTTGCTACCTTCTTACTATATTTAGCTTTTTTCTTACCCTTGGCAGAAGCTTGTCTCTTCTTCCTATTGGTAGCCGCACGCTCAGAGGCACTGAGACTTTTCCTAACTGATTCAGGTAAATAACGCCCTCTCTTAGCTCTTGGCTTTTTTTCATCTCCCTTACTGACATAATCCCATTTCTGCTTTGACCATTTAGATAAACTATTACTTGATGATTTAGCACCTTTGTACCCACCACCTTTTTTCTTATAACGCTTTGTAGCGATCTGAGCTTTGCGAGCAGACCACTGTCCGGGTCTACCCCCAGCACTGCCAGACTTAACAGATGATACAATGCGTTTCCACATTTTTTCATTTGTTTTCTTTGCAGATTTAGTAGCCATTATTTTTTCTTGTGTTTCATTTGCACATTAAATGATGCCATTAAACTAGCACCTTTATGTGCTTTATAACCACCACTAGGATTTTTCATTAATTTAAATCCTCTACCAGCTTTCATCCAGTGATATCCCGCTGGTGCTTTTACTTTCTTATTCATATTATTCTCCTACCATTTAACCTTATCTGCCCAATAAGCAGCTGACATTTTACCTTTAGCAATATTTTTACCATGACGAGCTTTAAATGACTTACGCCTTGCTTTCTGTCTAGCTGATTCACCAGCCTTTGGTTTACCTGCTGTTTTCACACCTTGCTGTCCAAAGCGTATTGTTTTTATTTTTGTACCAACTTTAGCTACCACTACATGTGATTTCTTAGGGTGATTTGGAGTACGCTTAGGTTTATTAAATCCAGATACTCCTGCTCTAGCTAATCTTGAATCTTTCTTTTTTGGCATTACATCTCTCCTTTATCTCTAAGTCTCTCTATTTCTTTTTCTAGCACTTTAATTCTTTCATTTTGTTTAATATCAGCAGGTATTTCAGCATCTTGATTAGCTTCAGCGTCTTCCTCTATATTGGTAATATGCTCTTCATTCATAGCTACTTGGTATTCTAAAAAAGATATACGAGCATTTAATTGACTATATCCCCATACTAACATAACAACAAATGTAACTGCTTGAACAATCATTGGCAACGATATACTTAAACTACTACTATCTGATATTGGTTTAGTGTTTTCCATTTAACCTACTTATAATACCTTTTATTTCCGATACTTGATTGTCCAGATCATTAATTTCCTTCGTAATTGAATCAAACTTCCTGTCAAGCTTGTCGTCACTTTGATTCCACCTGTTAATAAGCTTAATAACCATACTTTCCATGTTTTCAAGTGTTTCACTCTGACCTCTATTCTCTGTTCTTAGGTCGTTTAAATTTTCTTCCTGCACAGAGCCTCTTTTGTTCATAGAGAAGACCATATACACTAGCAAAGCCCCTACGACAGCGATCATACCCCCTTCTGCGTAAATCTCCATAAATTCCATTATCTTTTTCTCCGCACTTCACGATTTATAAAATAGTTATGATTAAAATCATCTTCTGTTAAAACTATTTTCGTTTTCTTTTTTTCTTTCCCCAGCTTAAAGGGTTTAAATTTAATTCTGTTTGATACCATTCTAACTGTTCTTGCATTTGTGTTATTTTTTTATCTTCTTCTTCTATGTGCTTACTTACAAGGTCTTCAATGTTGGTATCAGCAAGTTCAACTCTTCGCTCAAGTTCTCCAATCCTGTTTTCAATACGTAGGTATCCCATAACAAGGATGCCAACTCCGACAATAATTTGACCAAGCCACTTAATGTTAAGACTAATACGAAAGTTATCATCAATCTTTGCCATACCGACTGACCTGTACGTCTTCTCATCACTCATACCTCATATCCAGCTACTGAACAACTACCATCACAACTTCCAATCAGTACTAAACCACCAAGCACAATTATTAAAAATACTACTATAGATATATAATCTTTTAAATCTTCATTCATAAGTTAAATTTACTTTTACTCAATACTAGATGTCCACTCTGAACCACTTAATACTGACATTACTTGAGAATGGCTTAGTTTATCGTAGAACTGAATACGCTAGGATCATTATCTGCATCATTATCACAAGCAAATTTTAGTAGTGCTTTAGAACTATCCCCATCATCTCCATTATTCTTGCGTAGTGTGTCTTTACCACTTTGTATTGCATTATCTATTAACGCATTCGATACAGGAATGGCTTGTAATAGATCTGATTTGCTCATATCCGAGGTATATTCATAGCCATAGCTATCCATCCATGTTTTTATCTGTGCGATTGTTTTCGAGTCTGTAGGAGCATCTGCTGAATCAATATCAGCTACAGGCACAATTAAGTATGCCCTACCTGCCCATCTACCACTATAGTCATCTGACCATCTATTTGTTACTTCTTCACTCATAATTAATTCCTTTAAGGTGTTGTTGTTGAACGATTAGTATCACCTTTTGCATAACCATGAGGTTCTGCGTTTGGTGAACTTTTTAAATCTCCTGCATCGGCATTTGTTGGAGTTACATGATTTGAATTACCAGACCTATCATATATGGTGCTTGTTGAATCAGATAGTCCTGTTTTAGCATCTAACGCTGATATACCAAGATATATTTTTAAATTATCTGCATAGCTATCAAGTAAATTACCATGTCTGCCAAGTGTATTTATATTTGATATATTAGAATCTTGTGCTTTATTCCATAAGGCAAACTGACCAAGATAACCATCAAAAAAATTAGCATCTGCTGTATAAACACCACCTAATTGAAAATCAAAAGCATTATCACCACTTGCTGTGCTAAATGAAAATTGGCTTGATTGACTTCCGTTTAAATACACAGTTACAGTTCCTGAACTCCAAGATACTAAAATATGATTCCATTGATTAGCAGAATAAGACACAGACGAATTAAAAGTATTACCATGTGCTATTCTTAATCCATCTGATTTTAATTGGACATACACTCTTGTATTTGTTTCTCCATCTCTTGCACTAACAACATATTGAGTAGTGCTTGGATTTTGGTCATGTGCATAGAACCAAATAGAATATGCACCTGTTGAATAATCATCTAAAGCAAAACCAAAACTATCTAAGTTTATACTCTGGTCACCACCATCCAAGTCTAAAAAGTTATACGCAGAGTTTACCCCTGTTAGAAAGGATTGGTCTGGTAGAACTGAGGAATAGACTAAATCAGCAGAGTCTTGGTTGGTCATTGTGCCTATATTTCCATTGTACTCAATAATCTCAAAATTGCTTATTGTAAAATCATAAGTACCATTAGCTATAAATCTAAATGATGGTCTGCGTGTTACTGTTGATGTTGGTATAAATGTATAAGAATAATTACCTGCTAAATAAAACAAACTATATGCCATAATATTGTCAGCACTACCACCTGTTCCAGAAGTAACCCCAACAAGCACATTTTGCATTGTGCCACTATTAACAGTATTTGTAAAACTTAATTTATATGTTTTACCTGCTGTAAATGATATTTCATCTCCATAAGATGCATCATTATTACCTGCACCTGCAGTTCCATTTACTGCTGTAAAACCATCTGCTGATGCTCCTGTAAATCCTTGCATACCATTAGATGATGGATCATTATTATTCCAATTTCCTGTTTGTAAGTCTTGACTTATTACAGGATTGTTTACATCCACTAATAAAGGGTGAGTGTCACTTAGGTCTGCTGATTGGAGGACTTCTTTGAGTCTAATATCCTTTAAATCAAGAAAATCATCTGCTGAACCACCCGAAGCCATATAAATTCTAAAAAGTGCATCGGTCTGTGGCGAAATATTAAATTCATATTGTTGAAAACTTGTTGTTAATGTAGGATTTGTAACTTCTTCAAATTCATTAGGGTAACCTACAAGTGATATTTTAACAGACCTGTCACTTTTAGCTTGAAAAGTTACATTATAATTATTACCAATAGTTAAAACTGCTCCTGCGTGAGCCCCTCCTTCATTAGTACCACTAAATACAGACCTCATAAACCCAGAAGAATTATAACTTATAGAAGTATTAACAGCACTCCAACTACTTGTAGTATCTGTATCAAAAATACCTACCCCCGAAAGTGTGTCACCACCCAACTCTTCTGAACTACTCTCAAATGCCCCCATGTCATATCCTGCAACCATTTGCTGTACTATGTCATCTGATGCACCATTTGTGATTGTACCATCGTTTGAGTTAGAACTTGAATCTGCTATGGTAGCAAATGCTTTACTTGTGTCATCGCCCATTCTCCATAGTCCTACTAACCCAGACTCAGAACTCTCGTTGTATGTAATACCCTTGCTATACAGAGCGTAGACTTCATCTGCTGATTTAGCTACATTGTAAAGAGAGACTGAACTTATAGAACCTTTAAAGTCGTAACTTGCAGAGCCAGAATCACCACCAATTTTTGCAATACCTGTATTTGTTACATCTCCTACAGTTCCATCATCTTCATTTGCTACTCCAACTTGAACTCCATCTATATAATGAGTAGCTTTGTTTGTTGTTGAGTTCCAACTAACAGCATAATGATACCAAATTCCATAAGACAATGTTTGGTCAGCATAACTATAATAATCATTACCACTACCATCTTTAATATAAAAAAGAATTTTTTCTGAATTATGCCAAGCTACATAATATCCTATGTCGCTATGTATTTTACTAAATATATACTCATTCGCACCTGTATCTGTTACATTTAGCCATGCTGATATAGTAGCATCAGATGTTCCAATATTCATGCTATCGCTATTAGCAATTTCTATATAATCATTTGTTCCATCAAAATCCACTACAGAAAATCTATTGTCTCTCATGGGAGTATAGCGTGATTTTGCAAACTGCTTTATGGTTTGAGCATCGAGTGCTGTTTTGTGAATTGCTACATTAGAAATTTTACCATCTGAATAATTAGAGCCTTGTTTACCAATAGTAACAGCATTAGCACTATTTTCCATTGCTACATAAGTTCCACTATCTCCAAGAGTGTAAGATGACTCTATTCCATTTACATATAACTTCATCCCTGCATTTGCACTTGCACCACCTACTCCATTATAAGTAAAAGCTACATGAGTCCAGACATTCTGAGATATTGCACTACCACTATCTACTGCATACTCATAAGCACCAGAACTTTCATCTTCAAAAAATAAAGCAAGTTTATCTGATGAATTTAAATAAAATTGCCACTCTGTATCTTTAAATGCTATTTGAAAATTTGTAGCATCTACAGGATTAATCCATGCAGTACCACTAAATGGTAAATCATTAGAACCATCACCAAATGATAAAGCATCATTATCTGCAATATTTACATAATCATTCGTACCATCAAAATCAGTATAGAAGTCACTTCTGGCGATTGAGGCATCTTCTTCTGGTAGTACCTTATCCCCTGCTCTGAGCCATAATTTAAGATTGGATGCAGAGTATTTAGTTAGGTCTACTACCTTACTTGAAATCTTACCAATCGCAGTTGCATCTAAGGCACTATCCCAGATAGCTATTTCGTCAATGAGTCCGTTTGTGTATAAAGCATTACCCTCATGGTTACCAATTCTAATAGGTGTATTACCCTCATCTGTACTCATATCAATACTTGATGGGATAGAAGTTGTATTTGTTGATGCAGTTCCATCAATATATAATGTTAAACTTGTAGACGGAACAAATACACCTGCAAAATGATGCCAATTATTATCAGTTACAGTACCTGCTGTTAATACTGAGGTAGCAGAACCACCATTGTAAATATTAAAAATTAATTTATTAGCGTTACCACTTGATGATTCTAATACAGCAACATTAAAAACTCTATTACTTGTGTCATCTTTACAAATAATAAATTGTGCTGAAGATTGAGAACTAACTTTAAACCAACCACTTACAGTCATTGCTCCTGTAATATTTAATGCAGATGTAATTGGTAATTCTAAATAATCATTAGAACCATCGAAATTGAAGGAAAAGTCGTTAGGGAATTTTTTTATTACCCCACTCTTTGTTAGTAGGTTGCCTAAGCCGAGCATAGACTTATCCTATGTAAGCTATTACAAGACCAGATGTAAGGTCAATAGAGTTCCACCTACCGTAGATCGTAACACCTTGTGGTATTGTTTCAGATGCCATTGTATTACCATTATAACTGCCCACACCATAACCATTAGTAGTGTCTGTAGGTGTTAATGCGTTAAAAACAGTATCCTCTAACATTGTAATTGCTACAAATGTACCTGAGTGAACTGCTGTATCTGAAATAAATTTAGCACCCGCTTGACCTAGTGCTACATTGCTGGATTCGTTGACCGTATATTTATTTATGCTTGCCATCTTGTTTCTCCTGTCTTATGCCTTACCGAGCTTGGCAACTCTCATGGGCATATTGGTTATTTAAAATCTGCTGGGACTATTGCCCTAGTTCCTCCAGTTTTACTTCTTTTTCTTGTACCGTATTTCTTTACGGCATTATTAAAACTTCTTTCATGTTGTGCCATTAAACCCATAGCAACCTGTGCTATATTTCCATCATTTGACGTTCCAGCTCTATCCATATATAAACATTTTTTTACATAATCTACAATAGCAGAATGAAATAAATTATCTACATCTGGTTTGTCTGTAACCGCTGTAACTTTTTTAGGATTTCCATAGTAATGAATTAGTAACCCATTTACTACATTGTGATCTATCGCAGTATAAGATTTTCTAGCTGTTCTAGTTTCATTTTCTGAATCGTAGTTACTAATAAGACCCATGTGGTCACCACGAATAAAATAATTAACACTAGCTTCCGGATATTTAAAATTACTAGTTAACTTACCTGTACCTTGAGTCGTTACAAATGTATGACCAGTAGAAAAATTAAACGTAGTATTAAAATTTGATATATCTTCTACAGCACCTTTATTAGCATTTGTAACTGTAACAATACTAGAATCAACTGAAGCTGTAAAATTAGCTAATCCATCTAATGCATTTTTTATGGCTGTCGCTACTGTAGATGAATTATCACCTGTTGATATATCTATTTCTACACCTGTTTTACCAGACACTGAAGGATCTGAACCACCACTAGAAACATCAAACCAAACGTAATATTCTACTAATTTATAACCGACATCTGTAGTAGTGTCTGTCTCTACGCTATTAATAAAAAAATATTTACTTTGTAGACTCCCACCATCATCAGCTTTACATGTTATTTGTGTTATTTCTTTTGCTAATGCCATTATTCTGGTACGTTTATTGCACTTTCAGATGCAATGTCAAATTGTAGAGGTTCACCATCTAATACTCTAGGTATTCTTATATAGTCACCATCGTTATCTAAAATATCCACTCTATAAATTTTATTTACACCCATATCTTCCCCAGCAGAATCAGTAGACCCATCTCCGATAGCGTAAAACATCTTACCCGATTCTATATCTATTTTAGCAGATACTGACTTTTGAGAATATTGACCAATCTCATTTACTGCGTCATTAATTAAAGACATAATATATGTTTCAGGTGCATCTGGGAATACTTGTCTTATCCTACTGATGATTTGCTTTACTGTAAGTTCATGTATTGGATGTGACATACTACCTCACTAACTGAGATAACCCAGCTTTATAATCTTCTTTTAACTGATTTATAATCGGAATATACAACTCTATATCCTCTTCTCCACTATATAATGCTTCTAAACTTTTTATTGTAGCATATAATACTACTAGATATTCTGCCTCAATAGGAAAATTAGATATAGCACTATCTCCAAATGCTACCGTTGGAAAAATAACATGAAGCACCTTAGCTGTTTTTGTTGCTGTTGGTACTGGATAAACCTCTAATGTATTATCATATATAAGGTAGGCTGGATCAGTATCTGTCGCAAAGTCCATATCGTTAGAGTCTTGTATCTTACCTCTTTTATAATTAGGCACATACCTACAAGGCTGTTCAATATCATTAGCACCATTACCTTCAGCCCTTAGAACAGCTAACACCACACCTTTTTGATTAATATTTGTAAGTGTAGTTGTAGAGTTATTTAATGTAGCAATATCTGCACAATCTTCCAATAAACTCTTTGGTAATGTGTTTATTATCTCTTTAGCACCATCTGTTAAGAATTGTGTGAGCTGTGCTTGAGTAGGAGTACTACTCCCATCTATAGCGATAGAGGCTAATGATTCTACTTGTGCTTCAAATGTTGCCATTATATTTTAACTGGCTTTCGTAAAGCTTCCATTACTGGGTCTTTTCTCTTTAAAGCTTTTACTACTTTTTTCTTAATAGCTTTCTTCTTAGTCCCCATAAAGTCTCTGTCTCATTTCTTTTGTATTTTGATCAATACTTTGCACAGACATTTCTACATCTGTTCTTTTACCCATAGCAGACATCATATACATATTAGTAGTAAACTTACTTTTAAAAGCTTTCTTACCACACTTTTTACAATAAAACCACCCTTCGTTATTAGGATGGTTACAATGTATACATTTCTTTTTCATAAATTTTCCTTTTATAGTTTCGGGGAGAAACTTTTTTTGAATCTCCCCACAGTACTATAAACTGTTATCCTTATGTATTCGGATTAGTTGTTTCCTAACTCTATGTACTCAATAATGTAGCACATAGATCCAGCTGTAAAAGCACCTGTTGATGCTACAGTTCTAAAGTGAACATCTGTATCAGCAGATCTATAAGAAGCTGCAAGTGCTCCCAATATAGCTGTACCGCCTAAAGCCACAGTAAGAACATCATCTGTGGATGCTCCTATTCCAGCCGCAACAGATGTACCACTAGCTTCAAGACCATCAGCGTCAAGAGTACCAGTAAACTGTGTACCTCCAGCTGCTGTTCCTACACTAACGCCTACAGTTGCAGTAGCGTGAGCTAAAGCAGTGTGGACTACAGCAGTTAGTCTAGTAATAATTGAATTAGCTGGGACTGACATAGCTCCAGAATCAATATTAGCTGAACTAGCTGTAAAAGAAACTAATTTAGATTCTATCTTAATTAGACCTTTGCTAGCTGGTAATGAGAAACTACCACTACTTGAGTTTAATACATCACTCTTCATCTTATACTCCTTCTAGGTTGTATAATGCGTGAGACTCAGCTAGAGTAACTTCTAGACCTGCTTCAGTTAAGATCATATCTTTTCTAAGATCTTCATCAGCTGCCTGTACGTTAGTCATTACTTGTGTATCACGATTAATACCGTTACCAACTAAAGGTCTGTAAGCTAATTGACTCATATCAGCCATTAGCATTAAACCAGAAGCCTGACCCCTAAATAGAGGTTCTTTAACTAGGTTTAGTCTTCCATGAATTGTATCAATTACTGTTATGTTATGACCAAAAGCACCTTGTCTTTCAGACATGTTATAACGAGCAAGAGACGCACCAGTGTTTACATCGGTTAAAGCACCAGACTGCATAGACTGATTTATGAAAGCATCTGCACCTAATTTGTTAAAGAAAGAAATAACTGGTAATGAACAAAGAACTAGCTTATCAGAAGCACCACCACGAGCTGGGTCGAAGATGACTTCTAAGTCACTAAGTAAATTGTCATAAGTCATTTCAGACTGTGCTACAGTTTTATGATAAGCACTTCCAGATGAGTAACTAAAGTTAGAAGCTCCAGAAGTTGGAGAAACATTCTTTAGAATATGCCCTACTAGACCTTCAGTGTACTGAATACCGCCTACACGAGCTTTTTGACCGAAGAGCATAGCTCTTTCAATGTCAACTTTATGCTCACGAAGCTTCTGTGCCCAGATACGACTCCACTCATCAGGGTAACCCCTATAGCGTGTAGCGTATGCTGTATTTGTCATTTCAGCAGCTGTTTTAAAGATCTGAGTGTAACCAAAACCATCTTCTAATTCACTTGACCAAACGTCTGGAGCACCAGAACCTTCTTCAAATGAAGTACCAATGATTTGTGCTACATCATTATCTGCAACGCTATTACTTCCAGAAACAGCTGATACATCAATCACCTTTCCTGAAAAAACTGAATCACTTGCGTTGTGCGTAATTGAACCATCTACTCTTACCAATGCTTGACCATATCCGTCTGTGTCGTCTTTTGTTGCGACAGCAAAAACCATTCCTTTGACTAAATATTCTACAGCCGCACCGCCAGCAGTATCTACAGTAAATGCATACGAAGAACCTGCGGCAACAGTACCAACTGCACCTTTAATCAAGAAAGAACGATCTGAAAAACTGATTTTATTTCTGTTTTCCAAGTAACGGAACACTGGGTCATCGGTAGGTGCTTTAGCGACTTTATTCAGATAGACGAAGAATGGTGATTCTTCCGGAGTTAATTCAGCAACTCTGTCGCCAAAATTAAAAATCCGTCTTCTATCGGGTCTTTGTCCCGCACCAGTACCAGCATCAGAAGTAGTAGCTGTAATATCGCTGGACTTTAAAGATCCAGAATTATATGATATTGCCATTTATATACCTCTTAGTATGTGTTGTTATTATTATGGTAAAGCTGCTCCAGCACCTGTTCCCATGATGCTTTCAAAGACCTTATCCGAATCCGTTTTAGGGGATTGTGGAGCTTGTCCCTGTAAGACACCAGCAGTTCTGGGTGCTTGTTTAGCTGCATTTACCGCTTCCATTGTATCGTTGTTAGCAACAGAATTACCGTTTTGCATCTGCCAGAGCTTTACTAAGTTATTTAAACCTACTTGCTCTTTAGGTTGGGTAGTGAACTGCATGAAATCTTGAATGTCATTATCTGACATCTTATAATTCCTGCGTAACTCACCAACTGTATTTTGCAGTTGCATCTCAGCCTGCATCTGTTGCTGTTGCTGGGCTAACCTTTCAGACACTAATCGATCAACTTTACTTGTGATCTTTTGATCAACAAATTTACCTGATTCAGAAGTATCATTTGTAAAGGCATCCCAAGGATTAAAGTCATCGACTGCGGGAGCTACTTCTTGAGTGCTCTGGTTTTGACTTTGTGGGTTAGCTATACCGTCTTCAAGAGTTCTTACAAGATCAGGTCTTTGCTCTAAAAGTTGAAGTAATTGAGCACCTTGTTGCAGTTTAGCATTTTCGGCTTGTGACCGATCATACATAGACTGAAACTTTTTTGACTCTGCTTCAAAATCTACAGCAGGGGCTTGTTCTTGAAACTCCTGTTGATTTGTATCCACCTCTTCTTGGATGGACTGTTCATTGACGATATCTTCCACGAATGATTCATTACCACCTTGTATTCCGCTTTCGACACTTGCTTCCTGTTGTTCTAATGTAGACATATACTCTCCTTAGATGTCTCTTAGGCTTTTGGAGTGGAACTGACTTCTCTCTGAACATCTTTCAGATTGTTTGCCAATTTCTCCACCTCGAGCTTCACCTCGTTTTCTAGTTTACTACGTTGTACCCTTCTGTCTGCTTTAGATTCGGAATTAACTTCGTTAAGTCTAGATTTAAACTTTTCGACTTCAACTCTTTTTCTATCACTGACAGACTCTCTTTGGGCTGTCTGCAAGTCACCTTGCAAATTCTTTATTTGTTCTGACATAGCTTGCATTTGCTGCTGCATTAATTGTTTCTCTTCAGTTCTACGCATAATACCTTCCTTGTCAAATATCTCTGGATTCTTTTTAAGAACCTCGTAACGATCCACAATGCCCATCTGGAATGCTTCAAGATATACAGCAAGTTCTGCATATTTACTAGAAGGCATAGTAGAACCGGATTCAATTCTGATGTCATGTTGATCTAAAATATGTCTATCTTTCTTTAAGTCCAAGATAGCACCACTAACATCTGTATAGAAATTAGCCATAACTTCTGTAATATTATTGTTAGGCTGTGCTAATCTAAAAATCTTTTTATAGGTGTAATGACCCTTTGATAAATTATAAAGAACTTTACCAAGTTTGTTAATACTAAATTCAACATCTCTTAATTTAGATTTAGGTCTTTCACTACCTAATGCAATCATTCTCTCTGTCGCTTTGTGCGTTTCTGGTGCTTTATCCGCAAAGCCATGCATCATTTCTGGCAGACCAAAAATAAAATCAATGTAAAACTCTGACTGCTGTATCAATCTATAGAACTCACCAGCTAGTGGTTGAGGTGCTGGGTAGTGTGGTTCACCTTGTGATGAATCAACTTCTATCACTGCATTTGGATTAGCCCAATCTTTTTCTAATTGGTCAATGTCGTCTACACTACCTAATGGTACTAATAGTTTAAGTCCCGCTGATGCTTGGGCATGTGAAAGGGCTAAAGACCATAACTTATTTAGTAACCTCTGCATCGGTCTGGCTCTAGATACATCGCTCTTGGGGTAAGGAGTGCCTGTCCAGATATTTGGTAGCGGGACTATTGGATACTCATCAGTATTTAATACTTGTTCATACAGCACTACTTCCCCTAATGTAGCACAAACTTTTATTCTAGTTTGTAAAACTTCGATAGCTGTGTAAGCTCCTATCTCAATAGCTTCTGCATTTTCACTAACAAACCTAGCATATTCTTCTTGAGAAAGTATTTCTTCTTCTTGATTCTGCATATCTATTATGCGATAAAAAGGGACTTTTATCTTATAAAAACGTTCTAGTATCTGATACTTCTTTACTTGAAAATAATCTTTATCTTTTACTTCTGCTGGAGTAAATACATTCATTGAGTTTCTGTTTTGTGAAGATGGATAATCTTCTTCATCGTATGTAAAACCAGATATCTCACGAATAATACCCGGTATTTCTTCACCAGTCTCAGGGTCAACACTATCATCTAATTCAGGGTAGAGGTTGACGACTTGTTCACCAGTGAGGATGGTAGAAAGGATAAGCCCATCTGAATCACTAAACCAACGATCTCTTGAGCTAGGAGATGCGTATACCCTAAAAGGGTCGAGATAAGTAAACTTGACATCACCTCTACCGAAATCTGATTCTCTGTCAATGTAAGCATACAAATAACCCATGCCTGTAGTAGCATAGTCTTGTATTGCTTGTTTCATTTGCCAGTCACCATCTGATTTTTGCCAGACATAACCCATTATTGTTCTCCACAAAGAAGCTACTTGCACATCAGAGTCTTCTCTAGGAGTTATGGTAAATGCTGGAGGTCGAGAGGTTAATACTGCTTTAAATTTTTCTATAGCTGCTGATACCCTATCCATAGGTATATCAGCTTGATTACGTTGAGATAGCTCATCAGACTCATCGTTAGTAAAATGATTACCAAGGTAGAAGTCTATATCTTTTCTAGCTTCAGTATCCCAATCAGAACGAGCATCACGCCATTGACGATATAGCTCTTCGTTTTGTAATGCTCTTGGGTCTTGATCCATTAAATCTCTATTCCAAGATTAAAAGGACTTGTAGGCATAAATCTTGAAGTGTCTGGTAAACTTTCAATTCTTTCTGCACCTTGCATTAATAAAGAATCTAACTTAATTCTTTCCAATGCATTTTGTGCTTTATCTCTAATAAGCTCTTCGTTCTCCATTTCTAGCTCACCTCTTAATGATCTGTAGTAATCACCTTGCTCCATACCACTTGGTATAGAAGACATAACTTCACCAGAACTTGGAGGTCTTTGATCGAAAGGTACGAAAGGATTAGCTTGTGGCTGTTGAGCCATTAAAGATTGTAAGTACTGCTGCATCATAGCATCTTCTTGAACTGCACCACCTTCTTGCATACCTAAAAGCTTTTTAAGAAAACCGCCTTTTTCTTCTTCTGGAGCTTGTTCAAAATAAGACTCAACTAATGCCGCAGGAATTGAATCTTGAGGAGCAGAAGCCATTTTTTGTCTAGCTCTCATAGCAGCTTTTTTTCTAGCCATGTTTAACATTTTACTCTGACCTTCACCTAAATAATATCTTCTATCACCCTCACCACCAACTTGATCAGCAGATATAGATAATATTGAACCGACATCAAATAAACCGGGTTCTAATTCTTGTGCAAATGAATTTTCTAATGGGGTATTATAAAGAATTTGACTATAAGCTTGTCCACCATCTTGATAGCCGTACACTTCTTTTTTCTTTTTAGCTTTACCACCATGCATCATTTCCATTAATCCACCTTCCTGCATGTAACCCATTTTATTTCTAACATCTTCAGGAAGTTTAGCAAGTCCGGGGTTATTATCAGGAACTGGTTTTAAATTAGACATAGCCTGCCCACCATCTTCGTATTTATTTACCATACCACCATGACCATACTGCTTTGCATTGACCATGCCGCCACCATACATGCCAGTCATATTTTTTAGTGTAGCCTGTGCAATCAGTCTATCTATTTCAGAATGACCACCTGCCTCTGGCATATCGTTTAATTTTTCCAATGTGGGAACTCCTATCATGTCCACAGCTTCTTTGCGAATCACAAATTCACCGGGGGTTAATATTGCTTTTACTGTATCTGTAGTACCGGGCATTAGTCTCTAATCTCAAAATGGGGAAAATCATCGAAACGGTTGTCCATTACTTGAAAATCCATATCCCAGTCCCCGCCCCATCTTAAATTGTAACCCATGCTCCTGCCAATGCCGATAACAAAACCAGCGAAAAGAGTCTGTCTCTCTCTATCTTCCCAATCCACAGGATAAGGGGTAACGTCAACGGCTTTAGAAGGACTAGAGTTGTGCCTACCGTTAGGATACTTAACTTTAGTACGACCTTTATCATATAATTTATTTTGCCTTTCTTTGCTTCTATGTCCCTCTAGAACGGAACAGTCCACATGTTTGATTACTTCAGTAAATACTTCTTGCAAACGCTCATCGCAAGTAGATAATCTAGACTTTGATCTTTTAGAAAAGTATGGCATGTGGATTTGAATTTAAATATAAGTAATACATAAACAAAAGACAAATAATATTTTTATGCACGAGATCCAGTCATCCAGTTATACGCTTTTTTCTTCATACGTCTAACAGGACTAGCTTCTTCATTTAGTAATGATTCTCGTTTAGTTCTTGTACTTTTAGGAGCTTTAGCAAAGTAGTCTGCATAATACAAAGCATCCATAACATCATCGTTTCTAGGTTTAGGATGTTCAAAGAACTCATCTACTAACTCTGTCATTTCTCTTCTAATGTAAAGCTTTTTAGAGTTTACAATAACACCTAAGCTTGTTTCAAGCCTATCTTGCTTTTTTATCCTAGCGGGCGGCTTTACCCCTTTGAAGATTCCGGGCATTAATCTTTTTTCACTAGCAGACATCCTTGTTACCATGTCTCTAACCATTTCCTGTGCAGCTACGGTTTCTATTGTAACTCTCCTTACAGGTGTATACTTATTTGCTAGTCTTATAATCTCTTTTGGTACATCAAATGTTGGTATTCTTTCTCTAAAATACTCTAACACATAACGATTGTTATTAGAATCAATAGCCATAACTAGGATAACTTGAAAGTCAGATGTCTCTGAAGCTGTCGCTGCTAGGTCAACCCCTAAGTAAATGTTTACTGGTATAGCATCTTCACCGTCTATTAGGTAGTTAAACTTATTTCTAGTTTCTACTTTACCACTAAAGTATTGTATTCGATCTATTTTAAAGGCTGCGTTAGATATATCTCTCGCATCATTCATATACTCTTGTGCAAACTTATTGACAAGACCAGCTTCGATAAACTCTCTTTTCTTTGCTGCTAACTTCTTTAAGGAGAATTGGTCTTTCCAGATAGACTTACCATCTTCTATTGCCCTTTTAAATGTTACTGCCCAAGGATAAGTCCTACCTTCTTCCTGAGCTTTCTTGTTTCCATCTACTACTGCCTGTAAAAAACTATCAAAGTGTACTATTGTACCAGCTAACCATATCCAACCTTCTCTACCCGGTGTCTCCTCTAGTGCAGGATATACTGTAGATACGATCCATTTCTTAATATCTGCTCTACGCTCTGGCGTTTTGGTATTTAACTCTGATTCAAAGTCATCTAAGATAATACCAGTATAACGAACATCTACCTCTGCACGACCTCTAAGTCTTTGAGAAGTACCCTTTGCTATCAATCTATCTCCTTTGGGAGTTACAATATCTTTTTCTGTCCAACGCTTACCCGCTGCACCTCCATCTAAATTGCCAAAATAGTATCTAAGACGTTTATTCATTTCAAAATGATTGCGTAAATACTTTAAATGGTCAATAGACTGACTCTGTTCTTCGGATACCCATGCAATAAAGTGCTGCTCATCATCTTGTGCAAATACAAGTTTATGCATAATAGCTGCTTTAGATAAGATCGACTTACCAAAGCCTCTAGGCATAATGATACAACTACGGCTGCCGGGTTTAGATGTAATTAGTTTGTCTGCTACATCGTAATGAAATGCTGGAGACCTAGACTTTTTAAGAAAGTCATTTGGTAAGAAAGCCCTGCCAAAGTAAATAAGACTTTTATAGGACTTAGCTAGTACCTCATCCCGCTCTTTCATTTCAGATGGAGATGGATTAATATTAAAATTGTCCATTATTTTAAATTAGTAGAGTATTTATTCCCATCCCATTCAAACGTATTTAACCCTGCTTGCCTTGCTTCTTTAAATGCACTTCTAAAATCTTTTGCTTTTAAACTTCTCTTATCATAAACATTATAATCACCACCTTTAGTCTTAATTGAATTTAAAACATTAGAAAGCATAGCATTTTTTGTATCTTGATCTTGAAGACTCCACATAGCATTTTCTAAATAATCAAAAGGAGCATCTGCAAATTTAGGATTGTATCTTGCATCTATCATTCTTTTATTATACTCATCTCTATCTGAAAATTTAGAATAAGCATCTTTTCTTCTAGCTGTATTTAATATTGAAGCAATTTTTGGTCTTTCAGAATACCTAGAAAAAGAAGGTAACCAACCTTTTAATGCCCTATCTAATTTATTGTAAAAATTCATTTTACCTACGCTTTTATCCCCTTCTGCTTGATGACCATATAGCTCGTGACCTATTTCATGCCCAATTCCTCTATTGCCATATAATCCTTTTAAATAAACATTATCACCTTGATGAAATCCCCCGCTAGATATATTTGATTCCCCACGAACTTTACTGTAAACATTCTCAGGCAAAGCGTATGCCTTAAAGGTTTTATTTGAAATTCTATTTAGTATATCATCAATATTTCTTTTTTTACTACCACCGTATCTATCCTGTTGTTTTACAAAATCTTCTAAAGCGGGTCTTGCATTTTCAACAAATTTTTTAAGCAATTCGTTATCATACTGATATCTTGTTAAATCTAATAATGAGTT
>Ga0181416_1000161_pt1 | contig 17756 bp, 15 predicted proteins | sample 39SPOviralmetaG_FD_130141 | JGI IMG/M metagenome (GOLD analysis project Ga0181416, IMG submission 130141) | Marine viral communities from the oligotrophic San Pedro Time Series (SPOT) site, San Pedro Channel, CA, USA - 39 SPOT_SRF_2013-01-16 | ecosystem: Environmental > Aquatic > Marine > Strait... | reverse complement strand
TGATCCAAAACCAGAGACTGATACAGCAAAAGCTGTTGTCAGTAGACTTGGTATCAATGATGAACCACCAGTGTCTAATCAGACAAAAAGTGTCAAAACCAAAAATGGTAATACAATAACTACTAACTAGGAAATTATTATGCCCGAAGCCCAAGTTGCAGTTAATGAAACTCCTCCAATGTCTGAAGGAGATTTACAAACTCTTGCAAAAAATGAAACAGATGAAAATGGTCTTATCTTAGGTAAGTTTAAATCTGTTGAAGATCTAGCTGCCAGTTATAAAGAACTGGAAGGTAAGTTAGGTACACAACCACAGGAAGAAACAGCAACAGAAGAAGATGCTGAAGAAACAGAAGCAACAGACTTTGATGCTAATGAATACTATGGTGAAGGTCTAGCTGAAGTATTAACTGAAGCACAAATAGATCCACAGGACATATCAAATCGCTTTCAGGAATCTGGTGAGATATCAGAAGATGATTACACCAAACTAGAAGGTGCAGGTTTTTCCAGACAGGTTATAGATACATACCTCGATGGATTAAGAGGTGGTACTGGTGATAGCAGTGAAATAGCAACAGCACAGATACAAGGTATAAAAGATGCAGTTGGTGGTGATGATAGCTATAGCAAAATGACAGCTTGGGCTATTGATAACTTACCAGCAGGTGATGTTGACGCATTTAATAAACTGACAGAGACAGGTGACGCACCATCTATTAAACTTGCAGTACAAGGACTTTATTCTCAATACAGTAACGCTATGGGAGTTGAACCAAACTTAGTAACAGGTAAGGCTGCAACAAGCGGACCTACACCTTACAAGTCAACAGCAGAAGTAGTAACTGCTATGAAAGATCCTAGATATGGTAAAGATGTAACCTATACTGAAGACGTACAAAGACGTTTAGGTGATAGTGATGTCTTTACTACCCGATAGTTAATCATGCCTTATTCAAAGAAACAGATGAAGATTGCTAGAGTTGCAAAACCTAGAGATAAAATTACTAGAGAAGATCTTATGATCTTAAGAAAAAAACCTAAAAAGAATGTCAAGAGATAGCCTCAAAATAAAGAAGGTACATAAAAACCCTACTGGTGGTTTATCAGAGAAGGGTAGAAAGTATATTAATAAGAAAACTGGTAGTAATTTAAAAAGACCTGTTACTAAAAAATCAGGTCTATCAAAAACAGAAAAGGGTAGAAAGAAATCTTTTTGTGCAAGGATGGGAGGAGTAAAAGGACCAATGAAAAAGCCTAATGGTGAACCTACTCGTAAAGCACTTGCATTAAGAAAGTGGAATTGTTAACAGAATTTTGTTATCATTTTGATAACTTCTATAAACATTTCTCAATATCAAAGTGCCTGATGCGTCAGACAACGCTGAGAGAACGGAAGGGCTAAAGGAAGTTCCAAAGTAAACACATTAATCTAAGAGGAAACTCATGGCTAACGCTACAGTCTCACGCTTAGGTTTGGTTAACAACTCTGGTACTGGTTACGAAGCTTTATTTTTAAAAGTCTTCTCAGGAGAGGTTCTGACTGCGTTCTCCGAAAATAACATTTTCAACGACAGCCTTCATAACGTCCGTACAATCAGTTCTGGTAAATCAGCACAGTTCCCTGTTACAGGTGCAGCTACAGCGGCTTATCACACACCAGGCAACCCATTAGTTGGTGCTAACCAAATCTTGGCAAATGAAAAAATCATCAGCATTGATGATCTATTAATTGCACAGTCTTTCGTAACTGATCTTGAAGAACTCAAGAATCATTATGATATAAGGTCGATTTATGCAACTGAGCTAGGTAAGGCTCTTGCAAAAAGATACGATCAAAACGTAGCTAAATGTATAGCTAATGCTTCCAGAGCTTCTACTACATTAACTGGTGGATCTGGTGGTACAGTTCTTACACTTGCTAACGGTAATACAGCTTCTTCAGATGTAACAGGTGATGAAATAGCAGCAGCTATTTATGACATTGCTCAAGCATTTGATGAAAGAGACATCCCAAATACAGATCGTTTCTGTGTACTACCACCTGCTGAGTACTACAAATTAGCTGAGTCTGCTACAAGAACAGTTGATGTTGACTTTAACCCAGGTGGCAACGGATCTTTTGCGTCAGGTAAAGTACAAATGGTTGCAGATATTCCTGTAATGATGAGTAAAAACGTACCTCAAGATAACAAAGCTCCTGGTGCAGGTGACACTAACGAACTTGCTGGATCAAACAACACCTACATTGGTGATGACAGCAAAACTATCGGTCTAGTATTCCACAAGTCAGCAGTTGGTACTGTGAAGCTTATGGATATGACAACTGAGATCTCTGGTTCTGACTACGGAATCATGTATCAAGGTACATTGATGGTTGCTAAGTATGCTCTTGGTCACGGAATTCTTCGTCCTGAGTGTGCAGCTACAATCAAGCTATCTGCTTCTTAACTACATACAGAAGGGTACTCAGCAATGGGTACTCCTTCTTTTTTTCATCTCTTAAGGAAAATCATGCCACAAGGAAAAGGAACTTACGGTAAGAAAGTAGGAAGACCACCACAGAAAAAGAAAAGTGGTAGAGATTCTTTAAAAATAAAAAGAAAAGGTTTATATGCCAACATCCATGCCAAGCGTAAAAGAATCGCTGCTGGATCTGGTGAAAAGATGAGGAAACCTGGTACAAAAGGTTCTCCAACAGCAGCAAACTTTAAACGTGCAGCTAAGACTGCTAAGAAATAATGACAACAGCAGCTACAACAGAATTAGAAAGCATCAACATTATGTTGGCTGCTATAGGAGAAGCCCCAGTAAACTCCTTAACAGGTACTCTTCCTGTTGATGTAAAACTTGCACAAAGCACTCTTACTGAAGTGAACAAAGAAGTTCAATCAGAAGGGTGGAGTTTTAATACAGAGATAGATGTCACTCTTACAAGAGATGGATCTAACCACGTTTCTCTTGGAACAGATGTTATAAGAGTTGACCCTAACACCCATGACCACACAGACATTGATGCAATACAACGTGGTCTAAAACTATATGACAGGCTGAATAATAAATATGAGTTTACTAAAGATTTAATATGTACAGTTGTTTATTTTAGAAGTTTTGACGAGATACCAGAACCTGCAAGAAGGTATATAACTATCAAAGCTGCTCGTATCTTTGTTGATAGGTTAGTTAGTGATGATGGATTAAGAACTTATACACAACAAGACGAAATAAGAGCTAGAGCTATACTGATGGAAACAGATCTTAGCAATGCAGATCACAACCTGTTAAGAGGTGATCCTAGTCTTACAAGTGTCTTTGATACTTACAATCCTTCCAGAGCATTAATTAGATAATTATGGCAGTTGTATCAAGAGCAATCCCAACACTACTTAGAGGTATCTCACAAGCTGCTGACTCAACAAAACAAGCTGATCATGCAGACATACAAGATAACGCTAACAGCAACCCTGTGTTGGGTCTTACAAAGCGTAGTGGCACACAGTTTTTAACTACTCTTAGTAGCAGCACTGTTGGTAATGTACATATACAAACTATTAATAGAGATACAAATGAAAGGTATGTTGCTATTTTTAGTAACGGTAATGTAAAAGTTTATGATATTGACGGTACAGAAAAGACTGTTACTAAGCCTGATGGAACTAACTATCTAAATACCTCTACACCTAGAAGTGTTATTAAAACTGTTACGATTGCAGACTTTACCTTTGTTGTTAATACAAGCATTACTGTTGCTATGGATTCTGCTGTAAGTGCAGGTAACATCACACAAGCAGTTGTATTTATAAACCAAGTCTCAGATAAGACTACATATTCAGTGACTGTAGATGGTGTTACTGTTACTGATGACACGACTTCTGACTCTACACTTAGTACAACACAGGTTGCTACTGACTTAGTATCTGGTCTTAACGCAGGGCTTACAGGTTTTACTATTGCTCGTAATGGTCCTGTTATTCATATAAAAAAGAATGATGGCAGCAACTTTTCTATTGATGGTAATGACTCTCAAGGTAATACACAGCTAACAGTAGTAAAAGATTCAGTACAAAGATTTACTGACTTACCAACTGTCTCTCCTAATGGTTATGTAGTTGAGATAAAAGGAGATGAAGATACTAATTTTGATAACTACTACGTTAAGTTTGTTACTAACAACGGTGGTACTTTTGAAGAAGGGCAATGGGAAGAAACATTAGAACCTGGTATTACATATAAGTTCAATTACGACACCATGCCACACGTTTTAATAAGACAGGCTGATGGTAATTTTAGATTTGCAAGAGTAGATGGAGATGTTTATGGCACAACATCAACTGCTGCTACATATAGTCAATCTGGTAATACTGTTACTGTAAATCAAAATAATCATGGCTTTGTTGTTGGTCAATTAATTATTGTAGATATACTCTCTGGTACAGCTTTAGATGCTCAAGGTGGAACTGCTGTTGTTACAGCATCTACTAATTCATTTACATATACAGGAAGTAATTCTGTATCAACAAGTGGTAACTGTACTACAAAACCTGCCTTTACCTTACCCAAGTGGGGAGAAAGAACTGTTGGAGATTTAGATTCAGCACCTAATCCTAGTTTTGTTGGTGGAAAAATTAACAACGTATTCTTCTTTAGAAACAGACTAGGCTTTTTGGCTGATGATAATGCGATCTTATCAAGAGTTAGTGAGTTCTTTAATTTTTTTCCAGAAACAGTCTTATCAGTAATAGATTCAGATCCTATTGACGTAGCAGCTTCACATACCAAAGTTGCCATTCTTAAACACGCAGTAACTATGGGAGAACAACTAATCTTGTTCTCAGATCAAACACAATTTGTACTTACTTCTTCATCAGATTCTTTAACACCTAAAACAGCTAACGTAGTTGTAGCAACAGAATTTGAGTCTAGTGATTTAGCACAACCTGTAGGTTCTGGTAGCTCTATATATTATCTAACTAACAAGGGTAGCTTTGCAGGTGTAAGAGAATATATAACTCAGGAAGATGTAGCTATAAAAGATGCAAGCAACATCACTATTCATGTACCAAGACTAATACCAAGTAATATATTTAAACTTGCTGTTAGTACAAATGAAGATGTACTGATACTGCTAGGTAGTGATAATCCTAATAAGCTATACATCAACAGATGGTTGTACGGAGATAACTTTCAAAAAATATTAAATAGTTGGTCTACATTTACACTTAACTCTGCAAAATCTATCAGGAATATTGATTTTATTGGTACTGATTTGTTTATGGTTGTAGAAGAAGCTAACGGTACAACTTTAGAAAAGATACCTTTTGAAGCAGAGTTTAGAGAAGCTAATGCAGAGTTTGAATATCACTTAGATCATAAAGTTACAGAAGCAACAACAGGAGTTTCTGTTGCTTATAACTCTACTACTGATGTTTCTACATTTACAGTTCCTTATAGATTAAATGGAACTATGTCTGTTGTTGGTAGATATCTAGGTAGTGGAGAGACAAGTACTTTTGTTGATACACAAGGTAATACAAAAACATTAAAACCAGGACAGGCATTGCAGACTACCAATACAGCAAACGGATCTACAGCAACCATTACAGCTAGTGGAGACTTTAGGAATAGTAAATTTATTATTGGTGAACCTTTCCTAATGCACTATAGGTTTAGTCAACAACGATTAACTGAAGGTGGTGGTAACAATGCAGGTGAGATTGTAAGTGGCAGATTACAACTGCATCATTTCTATATCAAGTTTGAAGATACAGGATTCTTCCAAGTAGAAGTAACCCCTGAGAATAGAGATACATCAACCCATAAATTTACAGGTCGTTTATTAGGTGCAGCTTCTAGTGCTATCGGTCAGATTAATTTAGAAACAGGTACGTTTAGAGTGCCAATTATGAGTAGAGCCGATAGAGTGAATATAGATGTTAAAAATAACACCTTTCTTCCAACACAGTTATCAAGTGCTGAGTATGAAGCTATGTTCCATATGAGGAGTAGAAGAATTTAATGGGACATCTAAGAAAAGCTAACCTACAAGACCTTAGATATGTAGCTGACAACATGAGAGATGTTGATAAGTTGGAAGCCTTGTATCAAACAGGACAAGAACCACGACAAGCACTGCAATTATCTTATATGTGCAGCAATGTAAATATGGCTATAGCTGATGATAATGATCAACCTATAGGTCTTTGTGGGGTAGTTTCTGGTGGTGTTATATGGATGGTTGCTACTGATAAGTTATTTGAAAATAAAAAATATAGAATACAACTAATAAGAAAAGGACGTAAATGGGTAGAAGGCTTGTTGAAAAAATACAAAGTCTTATATAATTTTGTATATGCAGAGAATGATTCTGCTATCAAGTGGTTAAAGTCTCTTGGATTTACCTTTATCAAATACCACGAAGAATATGGAATACAAGGTAAACCATTCTACGAATTTCTGAGGATAGCTTAAATGTGTGTATTTGCTGCTGCTGCACCAGGCATTTTAGGTTTAGGTGGTACTGCTAGTAATTTATTTCTTGGATCTTTGGGTCTTAATGCAGCTACTGGTTTAGCACAAAGATCAGCAGCACAGGCAGCAGCTAACCAACAATATGAATCAGCCTTGATAGCAAACAGATCAGCAGAGCAAGCCTTTACCGCACAACAAGAAGCTACAGCAGCACAGTTAAAAGAAACACAAGCATCAGCAGCACAAGAAAAATTAGCTAAAACAATTAAAGGACTTGAAGCAAGAGGAGCTATAAAAGCTAATGAACAGGCAGGTTTAACAGTGCAGATGTTGTTACAGAATGAAGAAAGACAAACAGCAAATGCTAGAGAAGCTATTAACCAATCGTTAGAATCTGCAAGAAGACAGTTTACAAGGAATGTTAGTGGTCTTGAAGCACAGCGAGATAGCAGACGTAATCAATTACAAAGTAATATTAACCAAGCTTATAATCAGATTCCTTCACTTGGGTCTGTGCTACTTAATGTAGCTTCTACTGGCTTATCCACCTATGGTCAACTTCTTCCAAGCTAATGACATCTAGTTTTCAAAGTACAGCTTTTGATTCATCTGCAAAACCTGTAGATATTTTTGTAGCAGAACCTTCTGTCTTACCTAAAACAGGAGCAGAAGAACTTTACAGTGCATTATCAACAATAAACCCTGCTTTGCAAAAGTTTATAGGTACAAGAATAGAAAGTGCGATTGAAGATCAACGTGCTGATATGACGATGGAAATAGCCAAGAAAGGTTTTAAACAAATAACAAAAGAACATAGAGAGAGATATGGTGAAGAAGCTACTAATCAATTAATTGGTGGGAGTGTTTTTACACAAGATGAATTTGATAAAAGACAAGCACAAAATGTTGGATTAAATTTAAAAACTGATCTAGCAACTCTTTACTCAAATAAAACTTTTAATTTTACAGATAGAAATGGCAACGAAGTAACAAAACCAATAAATCACTTTGCAATAGATAGTCCTGAATACCAGGAGTTTATACAAGATGCAGCATCTCTTACTGCTGAAAAGACACAGGGATTAAGTAATAAACATTTAGCAAAAGAATTTTACCCTTATCAGCAAGAAGCAATACAACAAATTACAGCAGAACATTTAAAAGAAAATAATAAATACAAGTTAGAAAGATATACAAACAAGTTACAAGGACTTATGTTTAGTAACTGGAGAGAATACGATCAAGGTAATCAAGAAAAAGCATTAGCAAATATACAAGACATGATAGAAAGCAGTGTTGATTTAGGTCTTGCCAGTAAAGTTACACCTACAGAACTGTTAAAAATAGCAAAAAACCAAGCATCAAGAATTTTTGATATAGAACAATCATCAGGAGGTAATGGTTACAACGCTGCAAATAAATATTTAAAGATGATAGGTAAATTAAAAACTGGACCTCAACAATTACAAAAGGATGGTACTTATAAACAACGTGAATTAAGTGAATCTTTTGGTGAAGATATTTTAAAATTTAAAACAAAGCTTGCAGACTCATACGAAAAGCTTAAAAAAACAGAAAGAGAACAAGTACAAGCTGCTGAAGAATTTAATATTGAAAGATTTGTAAAACAATTTGCTACTAATAATGATGCGTTGAGTGAATTGTTAAAAACAAATCCTGATAGGAGAGAATTTATTTTTGATCAGATTGAAGTTTATTCTGGCAACAGAGATGAATTATTTGATGATTTTAATTACAGAGTGGGAATAGGTTATTACGCAAATGATCGTACAAAAATGTTTAATGATCTTGCTGAAATTAAAGCAAAAATTGGAGAAACATTTACTGATGAAGATAGAACAAACTATAACAATTCTTTTAACATAGCTAAAAGCAGTGGTGCAAGTAAGATTCGTAACTACGATACAAGAATCCAACGTATGCACACTGATGCAAAACAACTGTTAGGTAATAGTGGTTTAGACTTAAATACTTTTGAAAAAAAAGACTTTATTGAACCTTATGTTGATTTAAAGGGAAGAATTGATAGACGTATTATTGATGAAGTTATTAATCAACCTGGCTTAACTGCAAAACAAAGAGAAGATACATTTAGAGAGATACAAGCAGATTACGTTAGCAGTATAAATGCAATAAAAACTGGTGAATACAAAGACTCAGGAACATTTGATACTGAAGAAGAGAAAGAAGACAGAATGGAGAAAGAAGCTATACAAGCTATTGCAGATGATTATGGATTAAGTATGGAAAATGCTACTGCAATTTACAATGACGAGTTTGTAGAAACAGTAATAGAAGGAGAAGAAACCCCAGTGCAGACTGAGAATACAACAGATACTACAACTACAGAACCAGGTTTGATTGAGTTACTAAGAGAAGGGATTGGTAATTTATTTAGTATGAATGATGATCAAACAGAACAACTTACAACTCAATTAAGCAGCATAAGAGAAAACTTAGATGAGACAAGTGTAGGAGTTGTTGACACTATTCTAAATGCTTTATCAGGACCACCAGCAATGGCAGGTGAAATGCCTAGTGTTCTTGACGAAATAGATATTACACAACCTTTTGATTTTAATTCACTTTATAGACTTGCATTAGAAGTAGGATTTCCACAAGAAGATGCTAAAACTGCTGCTGCTATAGCTTTAGCAGAATCTAGTGGTAGAGCAGCTATAGATACTGTTCAGTCTGGTTTAGATCCAAATAAAGAAAATGAGTTCTCATTAGGTCTATGGCAAATTGATATGCAAGATACCCCTGGTTATATGGTAGGAAAAGAACGCAGACCACAATTCGGTATAGAATCAAATGAAGAACTTTATAATCCGTTGACTAATGCCAAGGCAGCTAAGATACTTTACGATAGAAGAGGTGGTAAGTTTACCGATTGGGCTACCTTTAATGACGGTAAATACAAGCAATTCTTACCAAAAAATTAAATAACAATGACTGATTCCAATTTAATCGAACAAGAACAAAACACTGTTCCAGAAGGTGCTTTTGGTATAGGGTCAAAAACTACTGATGATTTGACTGAGCAATATAAAAACGTAGAAAGCTCTATTGATTGGAATCAAACTATTGATAAAGAAGATTCTATTAACAGATATTATATGGACGAAACTCCTGTTTCTTTTGTCGATGAAGGTAGTGAGAATGATGTAAATAATCAAGCTTTAAAACAAGCAGCAGGTTTAGGTCTTGAAATAGGTGGTGGTATAGGAACAGATACTTTAACTGCTCCATTACTTGCTGCTCCATTTCCTGGAGCAAGACCTCTTTATTTTGCTATAAATTTTGGTTCTGGATACCTTTCTAATGTAGCTGCACAAAAAGTAAGAGGAGATGATTTTAGTGTTGGTGAAGCTATAGCTGCTGGATTTACTCAGATGATACCTTTCGGATCTACAGGTAAAGGTGTTAAAGGAATAGCAGGTGCAGGTCTTCAAGGTGCTACTACTGCTGTAGGTGAAACAACAGTAAGAACAGGTATTGACGAACAAAGACTTCCAACACTAGAAGAGTTTGGAACTTCAGCAACACTTGGTACAGCACTTGGTACAGGCTTTAAAGGATCAGCAGAAGGATTACAAAAACTATTTACTAAGTATTCTGGTAAATCAGCAGATGAAATAAACAGATTAATTACACCAGATGAAATAAAACAAGTTGATGAGATTTCTAAAGAAAGCAATACCCTTGCAGAACAGTTTAAACGACAACTTAAAAATGATAGAGATACTTTGCCACCAAGAAGTGAAGATGGTGAGTTTATTGATCCAGAAGGTTTTTATGGTATAGAAACAGATGAACAGTTTGATGATTTCTTTAAACCAGTAGAAAGACCACCAGTAAAACCATTTAAAACTAATCTTGAAGCTAAACGTGGGTTAAGCAAAGGTGCTGATAATTTAAAGAAAAGACTTAGGTTAGAAGTTAATTTAAAAAATGCTGATCCTAATGAAGTAGAAGCAATAGAAACATTTATCGACACTATTGGCGATAGGATGTTTGATCAAAATTCATTATCTATAACGACAAAACTTTCTCAAGGTGGACAGTATAGTTTTGGTAACAACCTTATTAAGGTTAGAAGACAAATTGTAGAGGGTTTTGAACAAGGTGCAGGTGGTGGTTTTGGACACGTTATGATTCACGAACTGTCTCATGGTCTTTCAAGATTTTTACCAAAAGAAGATTTAGCAAGATATACAAAAGAATTTAAATCTGCTCAAAATAAATATTTAAAACAATTTGAAAAAGAAAAAGCTGCATTTGTTAGAAACAATACTCCAGAATCTTTAAGACAAAAGATTGGTCCAAGTCCTATCTCGTTTAAACTTCCAAAAATAACAGAAGCAAATTATCTTAAAAAAGCTAGAGACTACTTTGATAAGAGCAAGTTTAAAAACGAAAATTATAGATTTCAAGATATTGATGAATATTTTGCAGAGAATATAACTGATGAGTTTTTTAATTTTTATAGGGGTGAAAATCGTATAGCAGGTAGTCCTTTGGATTTTGCACCTCAAGGAACTTTTAAAAGAATTACACAAGAACTTGCTTTATTTGTAGAAGATTTATTTGTCAGTCTTAAAGCTAAATTAGGTGGCAGTCAAACAAGAAAAATCTTTAATGACTATGTAAAAAGAAAAAACATTAAAAAATATAGAAACAGACCTCTAGATACGGACAATATAGAGGGTGTCACTAGAATGGCAAAGAAAAAAGACCAAGATTTAGGTGACTCTAGTCAAACTCCTAATCAAGTAAACCCAGAACAAGTTAGTAATTCACAGAGACAATTTAACCTTATTGCAAAAAGAATTACTCAATTAAAAGATGCAGGTACATTTTCTAATGTAAAAACAACAGAAGATACTATTGATGGTGGTATTGCAATGTTGGCTGATACAAATAAGTTAAAAAACCACGCAAAGATGTATGCCAAGATGTATGGTCTTGTTCCTACTGATGAACTTAACTATGCACTAGCTGAATCTATAACACTAGCAACACAAAATACAGCAGATATAAATCAAAGACTTATCAACTCAATCAATGTTACAAAAGACCCTGCTGCAATACAGACAGACATTAATGATTTAGTTACGTCTATTGGTGAAATAGATGAATGGTTACGTCTTGGATTGCCTTTAAGAACTGAACAAGGTAGAGGTCTGAGATCAATGCAAATACCTACACAGGGAGTTCCCTATGAAGAGTTTGCAAAAATGACTGCTGCTGAAAAATATAAACTAAACAGAACAGGACAGTCTGATATAAGTATTAAATCATCAGAACAAAGTTTGCAGTTGCAAGATTTAAAAGCAAAACTTACAAAAGCTTTTGAAGAAGCACAACAAACAGGTGATTATACAAAATTAAATAAGCTTACAAATACAATCAAAAGATCACAGGGTAGTGTAGAAAAACTATCTGCTTTATATAGAACAGGTTTACTTGGTAGAACATTATCTCAATTTAATCAAGGTGTAAGAGTCTTTAATGAGATTGGTATAAATGCTTTGTTATCTGCTCCAACAACTAACGAAGTAAACTTTTTATCAGGTTTGTTAGAAACCTATACATCAGCTTTTGAACTTGCTTTAGGTGCAGGTAGTAAAACAGAATTTAATGCAGCGATACAACATCTAATAGGTCTTCATTCTAACTTTAATTTTTCTTTGAAAGCGTTTGATCAATCATTTAAAACAAGTGATAACTTTATTAATAGAGGTGCAATAAAAGCTGATTATAAGGAAAGATTTATTATTTCTTCTGATGATCCAGGTTTTGTTGGTAAGGGTATTAATGTTGGAGGAAAAGTTATTAGATTTCCTAGTCAACTAATGACTGCTACTGATGCTTTAGTACAAGCACCTAATCTTATTGGATCTATTCACTATCAAGGTTATATAGAAGGCATACAACAAGGTTTAAAAGGTCAAGAGTTGAGTGATTTTGTAAAAGGACATTTAGATGGAATTATTGAATATTATGCTTCTAACAGTGGCAAAGGTATTAAAGATCCAATAACAGCAAGAATATTAAAACGATCACAAGAATTTGCAAAACGCAGTACTTTTACTGAAGACATCAGAACTGATGGATATTCTGGGTTTGGTAAAACAGCAAAGAAGATTAACGAAACAGCTAATGAAGTTCCTTTAGTAAGAGCTTTGATGGCTTTTGTTAGAACTCCTACAAACATCTTAAAAAGACAATTAAGAAGAACCCCTGCTTTAAATTATCTTTTAGGTGAATTAAAAAATGATCTTAACAGTGTTGATCCAATAGTAAGAAACCAAGCTAGAGGGCAAATGAGATTAGCTAATGGTTTAGGAACAATGATTGTTCCTTTAGTCGCTATAAATGCTTTTAGAAAAGATGATCCTAACTACTACCCCCCAACAATCTTGACAGGTGGTGGTCCTGATTTTACTACAAAAGAAGGTAGAGCAGTATATGGCAATATGAGAAAAAACGGATGGCAAGCGTACAGCATTGGTAGTTTGCAAAAAGATGAAAATGGCAATGCAATTATTGGAGAAGATGGCAAGCCAGTATATAAATATCAGTCTTATGAAAGAATAGATCCTTTATCAACTTGGATAGGTCTGATGGTTGATTTTGTTAATGTAAGTGGTTTCTTAACTAATGATGAATATGATGAATTTATGGTCGGATGGGTAGGAGCTTTTAGTAGAAACCTTATTGATAGAAGTTATACAAGACAAGTTTATGAAGCTAGTCGTGCTATCTATGATGAAAACAGGAGAGAAGATTTTTTTGCTAGACAGTTAGCAGCTAGAACACCTTATGCCAACTTTGTAAGATACGCTAAAAGATTACCAGGCGATCTTTTAGATATGGTCGGTCAAGAAAAAGGAGAACGCTTTAGACAAAAACGTGATTTAAAAGTAAGAGCAGGGGATATAGTTAATGAGCAAGGTAAAGAAATTCAAGGAGCAAGCGAACTTAGAAAGTTATTAAATCAAGCATCAGAAACTGTACCTGGTTATAGTGCTGATCGTCCTTACATGAGAGAACATATAACTGATGAAGCAATCTTATATCCTGAAAAAGCAGGTCCAGATTTATTTAACTTTGTTAGAAAAAGTCAAAGTAAAAACCATCCTATATTTAGTGCTTTAGCTAAGATTGCAAAACCTTTAAGAGAACCATCTGATGTTATTACTGGTAGTGCTACTAACAGTCAAATAGAACCGTACAAACTAACATCAAATGAATATGCTCAATTAAGAAAGGTTGTAAATAACCATATTCCAGCATCACAAGAATATGGCAACAATAATCTTAATGATGCTTTGAAGTTGTATCTCAAGAGTTCACATTACAAGAAGAATATTGCAATAGTTGAACAAAATGGTGTTGAAGATTCACCAATAGCAGTAGATCAGATATACGATAAGTTAAGAGATATAAACAACTATTACATTGAGGAAGGAGAAAATGAGTGGATAAGAAATTCGGCAACAGGTAGAATAGGAGAACAGCGACAAAAAAAACGTGACACTCAACTTAAGTACCTAAAAGACCTTCAATCATTATCTTCTGACTAATCATGGCTACTAACACCGCATCATCGTCTACTACCCATACTGGTAATGGAAGTACTACTGCTTTTGCTATATCTTTTTCTTTTTTATCTGATAGTGAAATTGATGTAACAGTTGCAGGTGTACTAAAAACCATAACCACACACTATACAATTAGTGGGTCTACTCTTACCTTTACTGGTGGCAATACCCCTGCTGATGGTGCTGCTATCAAGTTTCAAAGAGATACTGATATATCTGCTAAAAAGGTAGATTTTCAAGATGGTAGTGTTCTTACAGAAATAGATTTAGATACTAATGCCGATCAGGTCTTATTTGCTCAACAGGAAATTATAGATAAATTAAGTGGTATTGAAGAAAATGCTACAGCAGATCAAACAAACGCAGAGATAAGAACAGCAGTAGAAGCTGCAACTGATAGTAATGTCTTTACAGACGCAGATCATTCTAAGTTAAATGCAATAGAAGCTTCTGCAACAGCAGACCAAACAGCAAGTGAAATTAGAACACTTGTAGAAAGTGCTAGTGATAGTAACGTGTTTACTGATGCAGACCATACTAAGTTAAATGGTATTGAAGCTAGTGCAACTGCTGACCAAACTAATGCTGAGATAAGAGCAGCAGTAGAAGCAGCTACAGATTCTAATGTCTTTACTGATGCAGATCACACAAAACTTAATGCTATAGAAGCTAGTGCAACTGCTGATCAAACAGGTGCAGAAATTAAAAGTGCATACGAAGGTGAATCTAATACTAATGCTTTTACTGATGCTGAAAAAACCAAGTTATCAGGAGTAGAAGCTAGTGCTGATGTAACAGATGCCACTAACGTAGATGCTGCTGGTGCAGTGATGAACAGCGACCTTGATACCAAAGGTGAAATCTTAGTTGGAGATGGCTCTGGAGATCCTACAGCCCTCTCTGTTGGTACTAATAACTATGTTTTAACTGCTGATAGTAGTGAAGCGACAGGTGTTAAATGGGCTGCTGCACAAGGTGGTGGTGGTGGTGGTGGAATAAGTAATGTTGTTGAAGATACTTCACCACAACTAGGGGGAGACTTAGATGTTCAAGCTCGTGAGATTACTACAAGTACAACTAACGGTAATATTGTTCTTAATCCCAACGGTGAATTTGGTGTAGTCAGAATCAAAGGTGACAATACTAATAGTGTTGATGGAACACTTGAACTTAGGTGTTCAACAAATGCTCATGGTGTAAAAATTAAATCACCAGCCCATAGTGCAGGTGCAAGTTATACATTAACTTTGCCTATAAATGTTGTTAATGGTCAATTTTTAAAAACAGATACAAATGGAAACCTTAGTTGGGCTGCTGTAGATTTAACTGCTTTAAGTGCAGCAAACCTAACTTCTGGAACAATACCTGATGCCAGGTTCCCTGCAACTTTACCAGCAGCTTCAGCAGCAAACCTTACTTCTATACCTGCTGCCAATATTACAGGTACGTTACCAGCTATTGATGGATCAGCATTAACAGGTGTTGCATCTACAACTGGTGGTGGTGCGATCTACGAGAATAGTGCTACGATTAGTGCATCTCGCACAATCCCATCAGGGTCGAATGGTATGAGTGCAGGTCCAATTTCCGTAGCAGACGGAATCACATTAACTGTCAGTTCTGGCAGCGTTTATACAGTAGTTTAATTATGGCAATTTCTATAAACGGATCTACAAATGTAATAACAGGACTTGCAGTAGGTGGGTTGCCTGATGGAATAGTAGATGCGGATATGCTTGCAGCAAACGCTGTAGCAAGTGGAAAGATAGCAAGTGGAGCAATTACTGCTGCAAAATTAGCAAGTGGTGTTGGCGGTAAAGTTTTACAATGCAAAGTAAACTATCATGCTTCAACTGTAGTTGTTACCAATACTGGAAGTATAGGCGATACATATGGTTTGACTGGAAACAGAGTTTATGGAGATCTTAATACAATAGCGATTACACCTACATCTGCTACTAGCACGATGGTAATTCAAGCCATATCAGGTGTAACAGATTCAGGTAGTGGAGGTCAAAACTCAACAGGTGCTTTTGGTGTTGTGGCAATTTTAAATAATGCTTCTACAGGTGCTATAGATAATAGTGATTATCAACTTTATCCAGAAACAGGTACATTAGGTAGTGGCTGGTATGGACCAAACGTTGTATGTCAAGGACATTATGCTTCTGGTAATACAACCGCACAAACTTGGAGATCAAAAGGCTATTCTTATCGTGAAAGTGGAACAAATATATCTAAATTTATAAAAAGCCATTTAATAATTTGGGAGGTCGAAATTTAGTGGAATATAAAATGACTAAATGTGATGCTGTTTCATCTTTAAGACCAAAAGCATCATTTAAGTGGAACCCAGAAACAGATGTTGTAAGTCAATGGTCTGACCCAGATGGAAATACTATTCCTTCTGATTCAGAAATAGCAACTGAAATAACAAATTTACAAGCTGCTTATGATGCTAAACAATATCAAAGAAATAGAAGAGCAGAATATCCATCTATTGAAGATCAGCTAGATGACATTTATAATAATGGTGTTGATGCTTGGAAAGCTACTATCAAAGTTACCAAAGACAAATATCCTAAACCATGACAGCAAAGATTAAACTAAACGCAGCATCAGGTGGTGGGTCTTTCAGCTTACAAGCACCCTCATCTTCTGCTAATAACAGAGTTTTTACATTACCAGATTCAGCAGATGCAACACTTTTAACAAGCACTTCATCTGTAGGAAAAGTTTTACAATATAAAGTTTCTAAGAAAACAAATACTACCTCAACTTCCTCGCAAAGTTATTCAGAAATAAGTAGTGATTTTCGTATTACACTTACACCAACGGCTTCAGATAGCACGATTATCGTAACAGCTTATCTTGTGGCATCTAATAATAACAATGCTACAAGTTTTAGATTACTAAGAGATACTGCAAGCGATTTTTCTGGAACATCAACTGAAGTCATAACACCAAGTGATTTCGCTGCAAATGAAGATGGGGTATGTACAATTTATGAGGGTTCATATCATATGATGACTTTTCCTGTTACTGGTTATGAAACTTCTGGAAACACAACTGCAAGAACTTACAGCCCTTTTTGGAGAATAGGTGGAGGAACTGCATATTTAAACAGGATAAGTTCTAGTAGCGATTATATGAGTGTTTCTACAATGACAGTTATGGAGATTGCAGCATAATGGCAAATTTAGATCACGAGGCAATACGCAAGGCTTACCCTAACGCTGTAAGGATAGATGACAGCACAGGAGCATTTAAAGAAGATGGAACGCAGATTAATTTGGTTCAATCTGCTATAGATAGTGCAAGAGTTACGTTAGATGCTGAAGCTGCTGCTGTTAAGTACAAAACCGATAGAACAACTGATGGTTCTACAACCTACGATACAATCGGAAATCAACTTGATATGTTGTATGCAGATATGCTCGCTGGTAAACTAGATACAACTGGAACGTGGGCTACCCACATAAAAAACGTCAAGGATTCAAATCCAAAACCTAGTTAATTATGTCAGAGATCAAGGTAAATTCGATAAAAGGGGTAAGTGCATCTGTAGCTGCCTTAAGTATTAATAATACTGATGGAACGTGTACTGCCAACATTACTAATAACCTAAGTAATAGACGGCTCACAATTAACGGAGAT
>Ga0181416_1000158_pt1 | contig 17826 bp, 12 predicted proteins | sample 39SPOviralmetaG_FD_130141 | JGI IMG/M metagenome (GOLD analysis project Ga0181416, IMG submission 130141) | Marine viral communities from the oligotrophic San Pedro Time Series (SPOT) site, San Pedro Channel, CA, USA - 39 SPOT_SRF_2013-01-16 | ecosystem: Environmental > Aquatic > Marine > Strait... | reverse complement strand
GTGTATAGCATTGACAAATCCTAGCGCTGAAGATGAGCTAACAACATATACTATAGGAGTGCAAACAACTGGAACAGAATTACTACCTGTTGCGGGTGATTATGTGTTTTTTGGTAAAGATACAAAAGTAAATACCTCTGGTGTTAGAGGTTACTACGCAGAGGTTGAAATGAAGAACGATTCAAACTCACAAGCTGAGTTGTTTTCAGTAGGTGCAGAAATAAGCGCTAGTAGTAAATAAGACAAAATAAGTGTAATTATAACTAATAATAAAAGAAAAAAATATGCCATTACCATTAGCAGCAATGTTAATTCCTGGAGCTTTAACCGCAATTGGTGGTTTGATGGGTGGAAAAGCCCGTAGAAGAGAGCAAAGACGAGCAAGGGAAGAATACAACGCAAGAAAAAAAGATTATCAAAACATGTCATTTAGCAATCCTTATGCTAACATGAGTAACGTTTATGAAAATTTACAAGTAAACACAAAGCAAGCAGACTTTATGAAAGAACAACAAATGCAAGGTTCTGCAAATGTTATGGATGCTTTAAGTGGTGCTGCTGGTAGCTCCGGTATTGCTGGTTTAGCCCAAAGCGTTTTAAACGCTAACACACAAGCTGCTCAGCAGTCTTCAATTTCAATTGGCCAACAAGAACAAGCTAACCAACAAGCCATGTTAGGTGAAAGATCTAGGTTACAAGGTTTAGACAGAGAGGGCCAACAATACGTAGAAGAACAAGAAAACGCAAGAACACAAACTTTACTAGGTATGTCACAGACTAGATACAGAGAAGCTAACGCTGCGAGACAAGCCGCTAGAAATCAAATAATGTCTGGTATTGGACAAATGGGTAGTGGTTTAATGGCTGGTGTAGATGCTGGTATGCATAAAAACAACTTTTTTACAGGAAAAACTCCCTAAATAATATGGCACAAACAAACAACTTAAATGCAATGCTTATAGCTGGTGAATCTGGCTTAAGTGAAAACATGTCTTTTAGGACAGATTTAATATCTAATCCTATAATGGAGCGCATGTCTAGAACTTTAGAAAGTAACGCTGAAAAAGCAAAAGCAATAACAGCTAATATAAACAAAGCAACTGAAAAAGTTGATGATAAAACTGGTGAAATAGTTAAAGATATTACAGATAATAAAATAAGAAACGTAGTTTATAGACTTGCTGCTGGTTTTAAAAGTATGTTTGCAGCTTCTGGAGGTGAAGGTGAAGACGTTATTATGGGTGAATACCAACAAGTTGAAACTGCAACAAATAATTTATTAGACGATAAAAAAGATTTTCAACAAAACAGAGATGGTAATAATTATTCCGCTGGTTCAAGCGTAAGAACTTACGATGCTAACGAAAGTGTGCACGGTGGTAATTATATAGGAGATCCTGTTTATAACAGCCAAACAAATCAAATGATGTTTTTAGTTCCAATACCACAAGGTGATTATGGCAACACTACAGAGCAACTAGATGCTGATTATGAATCTTATGTTTCTGAAATGACTACTTTAAATGATGACGATTTACAAGAGTTTAGGAATTTGAAATCTAGAAAATCTACTGGTGAAGAGTTAACGACAGAGGAGCAAACAAGATTTGATGAGCTTGAAGCTATTGGCAGTAAAGAAGGCGTTTTAACCAAAAACCAGTGGTTATCACAACAACAAGGTGTTGATAGTGGTGACAACGAAACCGAATTACAAGCTGGTAGAGACGGTTATATGTGGGTTGATTTAGATTATTTAAACAAAGATGTTGTATTAAAAGATGCCGAATTAATGACGGCTTTTGAAGAAGGCTTTGATGATATTTACAACACTGGATCAAGCAATAAAAATATAAAAAGAAATAGCAATGGAGATGTTGCTATTGATGGTATTGATTTAAACGAGCTTACTAACAACAAGGAAACTTTGATAACTATGGCTTGGGATAATTATGCTAAAGACGGTGGCACTACTTTTTACGAAGACTTTGCTGATAAAAACCCAAATGCCGATAGAAACTGGATGAAAGTTGACCACCCAGATTTTGATCAAAAAAGATTAAAAGATGAGGTAATGAAATTTTATCAAAACAAAATAAACAAAAAATACGAGTCTGGAGTTGCTGACTATAAAAACACTACACAAGGAGGCATAAAAGTTGAGCAAATAGACAATATGGTTGACAATGCTTTTAAAACCGTTATAACGTCTACTGAGGGTGAAGGAGAAACAGACACTGTAGTAGATTTTTCTATGTTAAGAACGGATAGAAAGAAAGTTGATTTAAGTGACGATGGTGGAATGTATGAAGTTTTATCTTGGGAAAATGGCGATTGGGTTGTAATGGAAGAGTTTCCAAAAGATACAGACCCAAATATACTTAAAAAATATTTTAAAGTAGCATTTGGAGGTAGTTTAAATTAAAAATTATATTTAATGTCTGAAATTAATTACGACAAGTATTTAGAAAACGAAAATGTACAGTGGTTTCTTCATAATTTAATGGAGCACGAAGCTGACAAGACTTCAGACGGAAACATAAATTATGGAGGCTTTAACCAAGGTGGTAGTAATTCTACTGCTTTTGGTTTTGCTCAATTTACAGGCATTACAAGAAATGAAATTTTAGAAAAATACAAAGTAGACGCTTGGTCAAATGACTTAAACAGTCAATTTAAAGCAACATTAGCGCTACTACATATGGACGGTGACTTAGACAACGTTGCAAGTGGAGATTTTGAATCTGTGTTTGGAAAGTCATCTCTTAAAACAAACAAAGATAACCAAATGGTTGGCGGTTCTCGCTGGCAAGCTTTTTACCCAGAAGGTCATAAAGATTTTTTACCAGATACAAATAAAAATAGTGTTTTATTTAGTGAAAGACCTGAGGGTTGGCAAACAAATTACCAAAATTATATAGATAGCGCTATTTTTGACCCTAAAACTTCTTGGTCAAATATAGGTAATTTAGACAAAGGCTTAGACATACAAAAGAAAAAAAGAGATCTTTACACTATTACTTATAAGGACAGTTTAGTTCCTCAGCACATATTAGATAGTATTGTTATAAACGAGGAAGACCCGGGTAATGTAACTGAAGTTGATAATGACGATCCTTTCAAAAAGATTGACGAGTATGAAAAAAGAAAAAGTATTGAACGAAAACGAAAAATCAATAAAAATCGTAATAAAGAAGGTGTTGTAAGCGATATTATAGATAAGATCAGTTCTATGCATGGAGATCCATCTGATTGGGAAAAAAATACAAATCCCAATGCTCCAAAGATTAATTTTACAATACAGTACGATGAAAATGGAAGGCCAATAGGTACTACTCAACGTGACAATTCACCAACAGTTGAAAATCAAAATTTAGTAAACAGAGAAAAAGAGCAAGCTAAAAAAATAAACACTTTTAACTACGAAGGTCTTTCTGGCGATGTAAAAAATGCTGAAGAAGCAAGACTACAGTCTATGTTAAGGTATTTTTCTGCGTTAGAAGGTAGAGATCCTGAAAACTTTTTTAAATCAAAAGAAGAATACAAAGAGTGGTGGGTTAAAAATAATCCTAATTTTGGGCCTTTAAGCTTTGAGGCTACTTGGAAAAAAACAAAAAACACTAAGTTTAAGTTTGACGAAGAGTTGTTGTATAAAAAATCTCAACTAGAAAAATTAAATAAAGCTATTGACGAAATATACGATGGTGAGTTTGAACCAGACGAATCAATAGTTGATGATATGCGCATGGCTGTTTTAAGCCAATTAACAGAAGAGGATATAAGACAACTATCAAGCGGTTTGTTAAAGGGAAGTCATTTTACAACTGAAGAAAAAAACGCTATATTAAAAAATGCTAGAATAAAAATATACAACGATCAGCAAGAAAAAATGGCACCACAGTATGACGTGTTGTTAGAAGAAAAAAAAGTTATTGACGAAGCTACAGCTGTTATAGAGGCTGATCAAAACGATTTACTTGCTGAGAGAGAATTGTTAGAGACACGAAGATCTGAAATGATGGAAAACGGTCGTTTTGAATATAATAAAATTGGCCAAGAAAGAGAGCAGTGGGTTCCAAACAGTGCTAGGGAGTTTGTTGATTTTCAAGCTGATGTAGAGATGTTTGAAAACAAATTAGATATTTTTAAATCTCAACAAGCTGTTTACGATGCTAAAGTTGAAGATTATAATTTAAAGGCTAAGGAGTTTGTTAAAAAAGAAGAAGATCTTCAAGCTATGTTAGCTTACAATGTAGTAGATGGAGCTCCTGTTTTTGACAAATCTATAAAAAGTTTTAGTGTTAGAAGTGCTGAGTGGCAAGAGAGTTTGAGAAATTTATTAGGCAGAGACACTTGGTACGCAAAAACTTTAGACTCGTTTTTAAGCTTTGCTAAGCCCTTTGCAGGTATGACAGCTGATATTTATACTTTTTCCTATCAAGCTGGAATTGCTTTTGCGGGTTTTGCTTCTGATGAAATTGGGTATGCTGCTGGTTACAAACAAAGAGGTGTAGACCATAGTAATTTTGAAGCTGTGTTAAATATGATGACGAGAGGTGGTTATGTACAAAACCTTATACCTACATCTCAAACAGAAGACACTAAGCTAACGCAAAAAGAATATAGAAACAGAGAGTTGTTTGGTATTGATATGAGTGGCTCACCTATATTTAGTAGAACTAAAATGAAGGAAGATGCCACTTTGTACATGCATGCTAAAAATTGGCTACCTGTTTTTGCATATCCTTTGGTTTTAGTAAGATCAAACGCTAAACTACAGTTAAAGCAAGTTCAGAAGTACAAGAGTAAAGGTTTTAAAACCTTTAAAAACAGATTTCACATGAAAGGTGCTTCTAAAATAGACAGACTTGCTTGGCAGTATTTAGGTATAGCAAGAATACAAGCTAGAAAAGCTGCGCCAGGTTCAAAAAAACTAATTAACATGTTATCACCGTCGTTTAAAATGACAGAAAATGCGGCTAGAAAAATAAACATGATTAACGTTACTATGAAAGTTTTGACAAATCAAAACATTGCCTATGCAAGAAGTCAAGGTTTGTCACACGGAGATTCTATAGCGTTAGGAACTTTCATGTCTTTAATAACCGGTCTGTCTCAGACTATAATGCCTGATTATGAATATTTTTCAGGACCAGCTGGTAAAGCTTTGTTATCCCAAACAGTTAAAGGTTTGTTGAAAGCAGACAAGACAGTTAAAGGCGTGATAAGAAATAAAGCAAAGCAAGCAATTTTTTATAATGGATTAAAAAGCTTTGCAAAAGAACACTTAGAGGAGCAAATCGATGTTATTGGTAATGACTTGGCTAAAATGACTTTTATAGCTCAACATTCACCGGACTTTTTAGATGATGCTGTTCAAGAACAAATACTAATAGGTACAAGTATTGTTGCTGGTAGCTTTGCTGCATTTAAAGGTTATCAAGATAATAAATTTCTTAAACCCGCTGTTATATCTGGTTATAGAAACTACGGTGTAAAATTACTAAATAAAGTTGATTTAGAAATAGAGGCTATTGAGCAGGTTTTAAGCGAGGCTTATAGAAAAGATAGTGGTAGTAGATATTATAAAGAAGTTATTAAAATTAACGAAGCATTGCTAGACCAAAAAATGCTTGTTAAACAAAAAGCAGAGCAGTGGGTTCGTGTTTTATCCTCTGCAGGATCTAAATATGTTACAAACAACCAAGTTGTTTTATTAGCTCAATTAGACGAGTTAGTTGACAAAAAGAAAGAGCTTCAAAAACAACCTAAGTCTATTGCGGCGTCTGAACTAGACGCGGTTAATGAAAAAATTAAGTCTTTAGAAGAACAAGTTAAAGCTAGCGGTATAGATACTTATAGTAAAAAACTTATAGATAAAATAAATGATGCAACAGCTAGAGCGCTAAAGAGTATTGGTGGTCATTTTTTAAAATTTGGAACTGACGAGTATACAGAACAGATAGAGCTTGAAAACAAGAAAAGAAAAGAACACGATGATCTTATAGATAAAGAAATAGAATCTTTACCTAGATATGGTAAAAATGCGAAAAAAGCCGGGCAGTTAAGACCAGAGTCTGTAAAAAGAAAAGCAGAGTTAGAAGGCAAAAGAAAAGGACAGCTTTCTTTTGACGAAAACATACCTGGTAATATAATTTATAACGACGAAACAAAACAACATATTGTTATTGTTAATGAGGATTACGCTATGGATACTTTTAATTTAGCTGTTGGTGTTCACGAGTTATTTCACGCGGTGCTTAGAGAAACCATGAACAAAAACCCTAAGTTAATGATTAAAATGGCTTTTGTTTTAAGAGAAGAACTAGCTTATCAAGCAAGTTTAGGTAACTACACAGCTACACAAGTTCTTGGTAAGTTTAATCTATACGAAGGAGGTAAATTAACAAGACAAAATGCTGACGAGTTATTTACTATTTTAGCTGAAATGCTTATTGAAGAAGGTGGTATAAATATATCCGATGGGTTTTTTAGTAAAGCATCAGGTATATTTAGACAAATAAGTAGAGACTATTTTAATTCTGATATAAAAATTACTGACAAACAATCTTTAATAAACTTTATAAAAGACTTTAATAGAGAAGCTATAAGGGGTAAGTTTAGTAAAGGTTTTAATAAAGTATTTGAAAACGGTATAGAAGACAATTTCGAGGGTGGTGCAAAGGCAAGTTCATTTGCTAGGTCTGTGATGAGTGGAGATGCAGAGTTAACAGGTCAAAGTGAATCTAATTTTTATAGAAAAAAACTTGTTGACGACATTGGCTTGGGTGAATCAACAAAATTAATTGTAGCTGAAAATGATAGGTTAAGAGAAAAAATATTAGAAGAGGGTATAGAAAAAGACGGTAAAATAGTTGCCTCGCCAGAGTTACAATTAGAATTGGTAAGTAACAACATGGGAGCGGCTATAAAACTAGGTATGTTTGCCGCTAAAAACCCTAAAATAATGGGTCTTGAGGCCGATAAAAGAGTAACTGCCGATCAGTTTATATCTGGTTACTATAAAGAGCTAACAGAGTTAGCAGGAACATATGATGCTACTAAAGCTCCGTTTGGTGCTTATATGAACTCAATGTTACCGCTTAGATATAATCAAATATTAAACGCTGAAAAAGCAGGCGCTATAGAAGGAAGGGTTAGTATAGACAGCGAAGAAGCCAAAGAACTTGAAGACACGGGGTCTGTTGAAAATGAAAAGAACCAAGAGGAAAATATTAAAAAGAAAAACGCAGCTAGAAAAATAGGTATTTATAAAAAAGCTTATAAAGTTATGGAAGAAGGTTATTTTCTTTTAAAACAAGGGCCTGCAAAAACAAAGAAGCTAGAAGCAAAAAGAATAGCTAGATTAAAAGAGTTAGGTTTTGTTCGTGAGGACGGAACTGTTATTGATATAAATGAGCTAACCTACGCTAACATGCCAAACATGCTTTATAGGTTGGTTGCTGAGCATTTTGGTGTTGATCCGGAAAAACTAAATCCGTATGTTAAAAAACCTTTTGCTAAAAACTTAAGAAGAGAAGGTGATAAAGGAACTAATGAGTTACTTTTAGCTCAAATGGCGATACAAAAAATAGGTATTGAGTTTTTTGCCGCTATAATGCCTGAAGGTCACACTAAAGCTTTTAAAACAACTGGTATTGGTAAAACTAAATGGAAAGTTTTATATAATAAAAGTTCTAAAAGAATTAAAAATGATTACCCTTGGTTTAAAAAACCTGTTACAGATACAGCTTTAATGTTAGATATGTTAGGTATTATTGATGGTAAATCTTTTAGGGAAGGTAGAGACAACCAGCAGTCAGTAATTTCTTTAATAAACATATTTGGTAAGTTAATGTCAAATCAAGTTTTAAGAGATGTTTTAAATGCAAATGGAGATCTTGACGAAAGAATACAACAGTCGCTTGAAGATGGTTTGTCTAACTACGCTGAAAGTAAAACTTATAGAAAAGCGCTTCCAGAAATACAGCAAGAAATACGTAACGGTTTAAATCAAGTTGCCACTTTGCTTTATCAAAGAGGTATAAACTTTTTAGGCACAAAAGATTTTGATCAAGAGGTAAGGGATATATTTAAAGAGGTTTACGGTGATAGATTAGGTAAAGGAGTTAGAACTGATCTTGTTAATGACTTATTAGCAACTACAGGTTTGTTAAATCAGTTTGGTTTAAAAAACAAAAATTACGTTGAGGCTGGTTTAATGCCGCCAGATATACAAGGGTTTTTAGAAGAGAATTTAAACAGAGAAGATTTTAATAACGAACAGATATATGAAGCTTTTGGAATTACAGGTGTTAAACCAGAAGATAAAATAAGTAAAAGCACTTTTTTTACAGCTAGAATGCTTCAGCGTGGTAGAAAATCTTTTATGACAATGCTTAAGGATCTTGATGCTTTAATTGGTCAGGAAATAACAATAGATGGTGAGCAAGTTATATTTACTGAAAAAATGGCTTATGAGTGGATATTATACATGAAAAAAATGTACGATGGAGCTAGTCAAGCTGGCAACGACACTTACACATTTGACAACGGATCTTTAGTATATAAAAAGAAAAAAGGTAGTAAAAGAGGTGGAAGGCAGCTGGCACAAGTTGCTACTAGTGCTGAAGACTTTTATGCTTTGGTAAACAACTCTAAAAGCAGGTTTAACATAAAGAGTATATCAGAAGTAAAAGAAAGGTTTGAAATAAAAATCTATGATGAAAAGTCAAAAAGCGTAATGAGAGAAATTTTTGAAGGAACTTTTGATTTTAGTGCTAGAAAAGAACAGGCAATGAAAGCTAGAGCGTTAACAAAGTGGATGCTTACACACTCTATGAAAAGAGCTAATAATGATGAAGATGCTTTTGATGCAGGCGATATGGTACAACTATATTACATGCTTGCTAGTTCTATGGAGTCTCCGTCAAGAAAATCTGCTTATGTTTATGGTATTGCTGATAATGCTTTTGAGATTATTGGTATGACTACAAATAAAAGAGGTAAAAGACAGCCGAACTATGATCTTGCTGGTAGTGAATTAGAATACGACCACATGAAACCGCACCACGTTGCTATGCTGAAAAGCATTGAAGTTTTAAGATATAGCCCTGAAGAAGACTGGGATAGTGAAATTGATGATATATTTTCTGATTTTGCCGTTAATATTATACCTAAAACAATGGACACTGCTGTTAAAAAAATGGGTATGCAATACGATATGCAAAACGGTTACAAAGGTGGTTTATCAGTTGAAGATTTAAGAGGTGCTATGGGAAGATTATATGATAGCAAACTATACGGAGATCCTAGAATTAGAGTTATAACAAGTTTAGATGGTAAAAAAACTAAGTTTGGCGTGAAGTTTACTAAAATTACAAAACCTACATTATCAATAAACCAACAGTCTAAATCTATAAAATACCAAAAAGCGTACAAAAAGTCTAAAGAAATGAGAGTTGCTGGTGTCACGAAAGGTATAAGTATATGGGACTTTGACGACACTTTAGCTCGTAGCAAGTCTAACGTTTTGTTTACCGCTCCAGATGGTAGCAAAGGAAAGTTGACAGCGGAAGAATTTGCAAAAGTTGGCGCTGATCTTTTAGCTGATGGATATGTTTATGATTTCTCTGAGTTTAGTCAAGTTGTAGAAGGAGAGACAGGTCCGTTTTTTGAAAAAGCTTTGGCTAGAGCTAAAAAGTTTGGAGTAAAAGATCAATTTATACTAACAGCTAGACCTGAAAATTCTAACGTAGCTATTTATGAGTTTTTAAAAGGCGTTGGTTTAAAAATACCATTTAAAAATATAACAGGTTTAGCAAACTCTACACCTGAAGCAAAAGCTCTTTGGATAGTTGATAAAGTTTCTGAAGGTTATAATGATATATATTTTGCTGACGATGCTTTGGCAAACGTTCAAGTTGTAGAAGATGTTTTAAATCAATTTGATATTAAATCAAAAGTTCAACTTGCAAAACAATCTCAAAGTAAAAATTATAGTAAAGATTTTAACGACATGATTAGTCGTAAAAAAGGTATTGCTTCTGATAAAAAGTTTTCAGATATTAAAGGTCAAAAAAGAGGTCAATCAAAAGGTAAATACAGGTTTTTTATACCTCCTTCAGCTGAAGATTTTATGGGTCTGTTATATAATTTTGTAGGTAAAGGAAAACAAGGTGACGCCGATATTAAACTTCTAAAACAAGCGTTAGTAGATCCTTACACTAAGGCGGTTAATTTAATAAACTCTGCAAAACAACTTATAAGAAATGAGTATAATGCTTTGCTTAAAAACAGCCCAGATATAAGAAAAAAATTAACTCAAAAAACAGAAGACGGTGACTTTATATATGAAGATGCTGTAAGAGTTTATTTGTGGACACAGGCTGGGTTTGATATACCTGGACTTTCACAAGCGGACAAAACGTTGTTAAACGATATTGTCATTAATGATCCTGATTTGTTAAATTTTGCAAAGCGAGTTGGTGCTATATCAAGAGTTTCTGAAGGTTATGTAGAACCAGAAATTGGTTGGGACGCTGCTAGTATAAAATACGATTTAGGAAAAACTAGTCACGAGGTAAGAAGAGACGAGTATTTAAAAGAGTTTAAAGAAAATAGAGAAGCTATATTTGGTAAGTGGGAAAATGGCAGGTTAGTTGGAGAAAACATGAACAAAATAGAGGCTGCTTACGGGCCTAATGTTAGAGAAGCACTAGATGATGTGTTGTGGCGTATGGAAAATGGCACCAACAGGAGCTATGGTAAAAGCAAAATAGTAAACCAGTTTATGAACTATATTAATGGTTCTGTTGCTACCACTATGTTTGTTAACATAAGATCTGCCCTGTTACAAACATTGTCTATGGCTAATTTTATAAACTGGGACACAAACACTATTTTTATGGCTTCAAGAGCTTTTGCAAACCAAAAACAATTTTGGGCAGACTTTTTAATGTTATTTAGCTCTGATATGTTAAAGCAGCGTAGGTCAGGATTAACACAAGACTTGAATTCATCAGAGCTTTTTGCTTACGTGGGTAGATCAAGAAATAAAACATTAGCAGCTATTAGTTATTTACTACAAAAAGGTTTTTTACCTACACAAATTGCTGATAGTTTTGCTATTGCTATGGGTGGTGCTAGTTATTATAGAAATGTTTACAATAGTTATTTAGAACAAGGTTTATCACCAGACGAAGCTCATCAAAAAGCTTTTAATGATTTTCAACAAATAGCTGAAGAAACACAGCAGTCTGCTGATCCTATGCTTATATCACAGCAACAAGCGTCTCCTCTTGGTAGGTTAATTCTTGCATTTGCTAACACACCAATGCAGTACACGAGGTTGCAGAAAAAAGCGTTTTTAAATTTAATAAACCGTAGAGGTGACTGGAGATCAAACGTTTCAAGAATAATATATTATGGGGCTGTGCAAAACTTTATATTTTCTACACTACAAGCTGCTTTGTTTGCTCTTCCATTTTTAGATGACGAAGAAAGAGAAGAGGTTTTAGATAAAAAAAGTCAAAGAGTTTTAAATACTATGCTCGATTCTACTTTAAGAGGTATTGGTATTTATGGAGCTGCGGTTTCTACTATTAAAAACATGGTGTTGCAATTTCAAAAACAAGATGAAAAGGGTTGGAAAGGTGATTACGCCTATGTTTTAATTGAGTTTTTAAACATGTCACCTCCTCTTGGTATTAAAGCTAGAAAACTTTACAGTGGTTTAATGACATATAAATACAACAAAGAGGAAATAAAAGAAGGAGATTTAGCTTTACAAGTTGAAATGGGTAGCAATGTTGTAGAGGCATTAACAAACGTACCTGTCAACAGACTTTATAATAAGTTTGACAATGTTAAAGAAGCTGTTACTGGTGATTACGAAACTTGGAAAAGAGTTGCAATGTTGCTGGGTTGGTCGCAATGGAACCTAGGATCTACAAGCACAACAAAAAAGAAAGGTAAAAGAAGAGCTAGAAAAAAATCAGTAACTAGAAAAAGAGCATTAAGACTAAGAACTAGATAAACAATTAAAATAAAAGAATGAAAAAACTAATAATAATAATATGTATAGCATTAGTCGCTTGCGCTGCGCCAAAAAAATGTTGTTCACAAAACTTTAAAAAATATTTTAAGTTTGCTACGTTTTATGCCGCTGCTAATGGCGGTAACTCCGTGTCAGATATAGACGTGTTTTCTGTAACTAATGGTTTAGAAACTGTAACAGTAGAAACGCCATACGATTACAACTTAGCTTTAGGTATACGTAAAATTGCTAGATTTGGTTATGAAAACAGAGCTAGTACATTTTATGATGGCACAGAAGAATCATGGTCAGATGGTGCTAACGTAGGTAAAGTACGTGGCTTAGAATTTTTATTTGAAGTAGATTATAAAAGACAACAAGGTAATGAATATTTAGATCAGCATCATTTTATAAGGTTTGTAGATGATAAGTATATATTAAAAGGTGAATACTTAGAAGATGGTTTTGCTGATATAAAATATTTTGAAACATCACAAAGATATAGATATAAAGTTAATGACAAATTGTCATTTAATGCTGGACTCGCGCAAAGACTATCCGAACCTTATGGGTACGATCCTTTGGCAGAGTGGATGCTCAGCAATGGCAATATACATTACACTTACCTAGCACTGCAAGAAGGCTATAATGTCGACGTAGCTGCTAGTGAGTATTTTTCTCCTGGTGGAGAACTCGTTGCTACAAGCAAAGAGGTTTGGGAAGAGGTTGTTATACCTACAATGTTAGCTGATTATACTGAAAGAAAACGTAATGAGTTAGATCAAACTATACAACACTCTGTTGTTTTAGGTTTTGATTACTACCGTTACACAAAATCATTTTGGTCACATGCTTGGGCTAGTGTTATGCCTTTCCATGTTGATAATGGTGAGTTTTCTTATGAAAAATATAACAACGGTCAATGGCTTGATTATTCCGGTGGTTTAATACTTGGTTACAAGATGAATAAGCACCTAGGAACATTTGTTGAAGGCAAATACAATAAGTACTGGAATAGAGAGTGGTATGACTTTAAATTTGGAGTAAATTACGTAATCTTTTAACTATGTATCAATATAAAATAGAGCTGGATAGAATTATAGATGGAGACACTATAGATTGTTATATAGATTTAGGCTTTGACATCAAAACAAAAAAGCGAATTAGATTTATAGGTATTAACACTCCAGAGTCTAGAACAAGAGATCTTGAAGAGAAAAAAAGAGGTTTAGCTGCTAAAGCTAGATTAAAAGAAATATTGGAAGATGCTAATGAAATACACCTTGATTCCCATGGTGTTGGGAAATATGGGAGAGTACTAGGAAATTTACACGTTGATCACGTTGACAATGTAGAATCTCCAACTATGTTAAATGTAAATGAGTTATTAATTAAAGAAGGCCATGCTGTAGAATATCATGGTGGTAAACGTTAAACAATGGCAAAAGAATTAAACGAAGAAACTGGATTTAATATAAGTATTAAAACAATGATAGCTGTAGGTTTTGCTATGGCTACTATTATAGGCATGTGGTTTGCTTTACAAGCAGATATTGCAGAAGCAAAAGAACTACCAAAACCAGATATTACTCGCATGGAGTTTAACATGAAAGACATCAACGTTCGACAATCAATTTCTAATACAGAAAAAGCTGTAGAAGAGTTGAAGATTGATATTAGAAGAATGGAAGATAAGATCGACAAACTTAGATAAAATTAAATGAAAAAATTATTACTAATACTTTTTATGGCATTTAGTTTAAGTGCTAGCTCGCAAATTGTGGTTACACATTTTAACGCTGAGTGGAACGACCCTAATAAAGTATCATACATAGGAAAACTTACCGACTGCGATATAGTATATGTTGATATAGCTAAATCACCTAAGATACAAGAAAAACATAACATAATAATTGTACCCACGGTTGTTATATTTAAAGATGGAGAAGAAGTAAAAAGGTTTCAAGCTGATATATCTTTTAGCATGAAAGCCACAAGAAAAGAGATGCAAACGGTGATTGATGAATTGTTGATGAGTGATTTTTAGATTATTAATATTATTATTATTTATATCTTGCACGAAAGAAGAAGACGATTTAGGTTTTAGAACTTATGTTATACCTGAAGGCGAGCATAGCTCAGGTAATTACTTTAATCACCCTACAAACTCAAGAATAGACTTTGACTTTATGTTAGACGAGTCTGCAATTTACACTACTGAAATACTAGAAAACCAACACGACGTAAATAAAATTTACGGTTTTAGTGATTTTGGCGTTAGACATCAAAAATATTCTATAAGATTAGGTTGGAGATATTTAAATAACAAAATAGAGCTTTGCTGGTTAAGACATGAAGAGGGTAGGCATAGTGCTGAAACAATAAGAATTATACAAACAGATGTTGTTTATAACGCTACAATAGATATAAAAACGTTTTACTACATTATAACTATAGACGGTGATACAACAATGGTTAGAAGAAGACCGGAGGGAAACTGGGGTTTAATTAAAAGATATTACTTATACCCTTATTTTGGCGGAAACGAATATGCTCCGCACGACATTACAATTAAGATAAAAGAATGAAAAAATTATTACTACTTATATTATTATTACCAATATTTTTGTTTGCACAGGGACCCGGTCCTTGTACACCTACTTTAATTAACATAAACTTAGATCAATATCCATCAGAAACTACTTGGGATATTCAAGATACTTTAGGTAATGTTATTGTGTCTGGTGGTCCATACACAAACGTGCCAAACTATGAGCCACAATTTATTGTTAACTGCTTACCACCTGGTGAACTATCATTTACTATATATGACTTATATGGGGACGGTTTAGAAGGTAGTATATGGGGTGGACAAGATGGTTCTTACTATGTTATGCAGTGTGGCGATACCTTAGTGTATGGTGACTCTGCTGCTTTTGGTTATGATACTACGCATGTATTTATATCTGCGCCGTGTCCACCACCACCACCAGTGCCTGGTTGTTTAGATGATGATTACTTAGAATACAACCCACTAGCAAACGTTAGTGATAGCAGCTGTAGTACATTAATAGTGTATGGTTGTACTGACAGCACTATGTATAATTATGATCCACTAGCAAACTCAATGGATAATATTGATCAGTGTACTTACGACCTTATACTACACGATTTAATAGGTAACGGCTGGATAGGTACTGTTTTAGAAATATATCAAGAAGATGACACAACTTCTTTTGCAATGACAAACGGTGGTTTTAACCAAGCTTTTACCATAGATTTATATGCACCGACAGATGTTAGCGCAAAACTGTTTGTTACTCAACAAGCTCAGTTTACAGCTATAGAGTGTGGGTTTAGTTTGATAAGTCCAGATGACGATACAATACTAGCTGTTCAACCACCTTTCATACAGCCTTTCTTTTTATATGAAGGCTCTACTTATTGTGGTAACACATGTGAAGAGTATGTGTATGGTTGTTTAGATACTTTAGCGTTTAATTACGTTGACAGTGCTAATACAGCTGATGACTGCTTTTATTATCCTGGTTGTATATCTCCAGCATACTTAGAGTACCACGTTGACACAGCCAATGCTTATTACACGGATATAAATATACAAGACAGTTGCGAAACACTAGCTATGTTTGGTTGTACTGATAGCACAGCTTTTAACTATGATAGCTTAGCTAATGTTGATAACGGTGGCTGCTTACCTGTTGTTACAGGTTGTATGGATGCTTTTGCTTTTAACTACAATATATTAGCAAACACACCAGACACTTGCATTCCATTTATATATGGTTGTACAAACGTTACAGCTCTTAATTATGACAGCTTAGCAAACACAGATGACAATAGCTGTGTATTACCTATATTTGGCTGTATGGATCCGTTAGCTTTAAACTTTGCGCCACAAGCAAATGTTGATGATGGAAGTTGTATAGATGTTGTGTATGGTTGTACAGATCCTACCATGTTTAATTACGATCAACTTGCAAATGTAGATAATGGATCTTGTGTTCCATTTGTTTATGGTTGTACAGACAGTACAGCTTTTAATTATAACCCACTAGCTAATGCTGATAACAATTCTTGTGTTCCTTACATATATGGTTGCACGGACCCTTCTGCGCTTAACTATAACCCATCGGCAAACACGGAGGATTTTAGTTGTATTGCTTATGTTTATGGGTGTATGGATAGTTTGGCTCTTAACTACGATCCATTGGCTAACACGGATAACGGTTCGTGTATTTCTATCGTTATGGGTTGCATGGATCAAACAGCATATAACTTTAACGCAAATGCTAATATTGACGATTCTTTATCTTGTCGTTATAGTGCAGGTTGTATTACTGGCGATACTATACCCTATTGGTTAAACGATCCTTGCTACGCTTGGGTTATAGATATAGACGCTTATTGTTGTGAAAATGAGTGGGACACAGTATGCCAAGCTACATATAACTATTGTGAAGGCACTTGGATTGGTCCTCTGCCAATTAGAGGCACAGAGAGACATTTAGTTGGTATAACTGATATATTAGGACGTCCAGCAAATAAAAATCAATCAGGAGTGTTAATTTACATTTACAACGATGGTACAACAAGAAGATTTTTAAGAAATGATAAGTAAACACATAAGCAATAAGGAAAGTGTGTATAGCAGAACAGCGTTGAGGCTTGGTATAGACAACACGCCCACTGAAGATCATAAAATAAATATGGTTGAGTTAGCTGAGAATATATTTGAACCGTTACGTATGTACGTTGGTGGGCCAATAAAAATAAATAGTTTTTATAGATCACCTGAGCTTAACAAAGCAATAGGAGGTAGTAGTAAGTCACAGCATTGTAATGGTCAAGCTATAGACATAGATGACACGTTTGGTCGTATGACCAATGCTGAGATGTACAGGTTTATAAAAGATCATTTAAATTTTGACCAAATGATATGGGAGTTTGGAGATGATAAAAATCCTAACTGGGTACATGTTAGTTATGTTGGTGAAGAAAATAGAAACAGATGTTTAAGAGCTTATAAAGAAAAAGGTAAAACTAAATACATGGTTATATAATGGCAGATGTAAGAAAAACTACAAAGGGTAAAAAAAGAAACTTTAGAACTACTGAAGAAGGTGCTGGTATGACTAAACGTGGTGTTGCCGCGTATAAAAGAAAAAATCCAGGTAGTAAACTAAAAACAGCTGTAACAGGTAAAGTTAAAAAAGGTAGTAAAGCTGCTAAACGTAGAAAATCATTTTGTGCGAGATCAAAAGGTTGGACTGGACCAAGAGGTAAAGCTGCTAGACGTAGATGGAAATGTTAATTAATAAATAAAAAAAATGAAGAAAAAAGGTAGAGATGGTAAGGCTTGTTGGAAAGGCTATAGGCTGGCAGGTACTAAAAAGAAAGGGGGTAGAACAGTTGATAACTGCGTGCCTATAAGAAAAAGAAAAAAGTAATGAGATCTAGAGGTTTAGGAGATAGTATTCATAAGTTTACTAAGGCAACCGGAGTTAAAACAATGGTTGACAAAGTTTCTAAAGGCTTGAACATACCTTGCGGTTGTCAAGAAAGAAGAGATGCTCTTAATAACCTAGTTCCGTATAAAAAATTTAAACTAAAAAAATAACTATGGCATACAAATGTAAGGGTGGTAAATTAAAAAAAAGAAAAATTAAAAAATTAAAAACAAAAAAATAATGGCATTAAAAGGAACAATAACATATAAAGAAATAGCAGTTGCTGATACGCACGCTGTTGTAATAAGAGCAAACCATGACAAT
>Ga0181416_1000157_pt1 | contig 17845 bp, 8 predicted proteins | sample 39SPOviralmetaG_FD_130141 | JGI IMG/M metagenome (GOLD analysis project Ga0181416, IMG submission 130141) | Marine viral communities from the oligotrophic San Pedro Time Series (SPOT) site, San Pedro Channel, CA, USA - 39 SPOT_SRF_2013-01-16 | ecosystem: Environmental > Aquatic > Marine > Strait... | reverse complement strand
GTTACTAAGCGAAACAGAAATGGACAGACAGCGTCTGGCTTATATTCTCTTTTTATCCCAATGGAGTGGAACTACGAAGGATTTATTGATGAGCACGGAAGCCCAGTCTTCAATACTCCGGATTATGAAGTCTTCGATCCACATGGGGAATTAATAGATATAGGCGTTATAGACAGTTGGCAGAATGAAGCTGACGGTTTAAAAAACGATCAAGATGCTTTAAACGAGTTTTATAGACAGTTTCCAAGAACTACTGAGCATGCATTTAGAGATGAAACTAAAAATAGTATATTTAACTTAGTGAAACTATACGAACAAATAGATTACAACGAAGAAATGTCTAGAACATTAGGCATTACTAAAGGTAATTTTCAATGGGTTAACGGGGTTAAGGATTCAACAGTAATATTTTATCCAGATACAAGAGGTAGATTCAAAATAAGCTGGACACCGCCAGCAAACATACAAAACAAGGTTGTAATAAAAAACGGTGTTAAATACCCAGGTAACGAACATATGGGAGCTTTTGGTTGTGACAGCTACGATATATCGGGAACTGTTGACGGTGTAGGTTCTAAAGGCGCTTTACATGGGTTGACTAAGTTTAGCATGGAAGATGCACCAGCTAATACATTTTTTTTAGAGTATTTAGCTAGACCACAAACTGCAGAGATATTCTTTGAAGATGTTCTAATGGCATTAGTATTTTACGGGATGCCTATACTTGCAGAGAACAACAAACCTCGTCTATTGTATTATTTACGAAGACGTGGTTACAGAGGTTTTAGCATGAATAGACCTGATAAAGTATGGAACAAATTATCTACAGCAGAAAAAGAAGTAGGTGGAATACCTAACTCAAGCGAAGATATAAAACAAGCTCACGCTGCCGCAATTGAAATGTACATACAAGATCACGTTGGTATGAAACAAGATGGGACTTTTGGCAGTTGTTATTTTAACGAATTACTAAATGACTGGGCTAAATTTGATATAAACAAAAGAACAAAACATGATGCCTCTATAAGCTCTGGTTTAGCTATAATGGCTAATAATAGGCATTTATATAGGCCAAATGCTAAAATAGAAAAACCAAAACTAAACATAAGTATTGCTAGGTACTCAAACAAAGGTAATACATCTAAATTAATTAAAAAATAAATATGGCAGAGTCTGTTGTAAATAATTATTTTCCTAGCCAAGTAGTTGGTGATAGTGAAAAAAACTCTATAGAATATGGTTTGAAAGTTGCCAAAGCTATAGAGCATGAGTGGTTTCATACCGATAGAGGTTCTAATAAATACAGAACTAATCATAATAATTTTCACAAACTAAGACTTTACGCTAGAGGAGAACAGCCTATACAAAAATATAAAGATGAACTTTCTATAAACGGTGATTTATCTTATTTAAATTTAGACTGGAAACCAGTACCTATTATACCTAAATTTGTAGATATAGTTGTAAATGGTATTGCAGAAAGAATTTTTGATGTAAAAGCTTATTCACAAGACCCGTATGGTGTTAGTAAAAGAACTTTGTATTTAGAAAATTTAAAAGAAGATATGATTGGTAAAAACCTAGGCGATAAGGTTCAAAAAAGCTTTGGTTTAAATATAATGCATAATGACCCAGCAACTTTACCAGAAACAGAAGAAGAATTAAATCTTCACATGCAGTTAAGTTACAAGCAAGCTGTAGAAATAGCTAACGAACAAGCTATTAATGTTTTATTAGACGGTAACAAATACGAGCTAACAAAGAAAAGGTTTTTTTATGACTTAACAGTTTTAGGTGTTGGTGCTGTAAAAACAGGATTTGATACGTCAGAGGGTGTTACTGTAAAGTATGTTGACCCGGCTGATCTGGTTTATTCTTATACAGAGTCACCATATTTTGATGATATATACTATGTTGGTGAGGTTAAGATGATCCCAGTAAATGAGTTGATAAAACAGTTTCCTAATTTAACAGACTCTGATTTAGAGTCAATGATTAAAAACAAAAACTATCAAAAAACAAACTACAACAAGGCTGGAAGCAACTTAATAGAAGAAGACAACAACAAGGTTCAGGTTTTATATTTTAATTACAAAACTTATAACAACAGAGTTTTTAAAATTAAAAAAACTGGCAGTGGCGCTATGAAGGCTATTGAAAAATCAGATTCTTTTAACCCACCAAATGCACAAGACTTTGAAAAAGTTTCAGATAGAATAGAGGTTTTATATGAAGGTGCAAAAGTTCTTGGAAGTGAAAAACTTTTAAAATGGGAACTAGCTAAAAATATGGTTAGACCTAAAAGTGATTACAATAAAGTTAAAATGAATTATTCTATTGTTGCTCCTAGAATGTACAAGGGTAAAATAGAAAGTTTGGTTAGACGTATTACTGGTTTTGCTGACATGATACAGCTTACACATTTAAAGCTTCAGCAAGTAATGTCTAGGTTAGTTCCAGATGGTATATACTTAGACGCTGATGGTTTGGCTGAAATAGATTTAGGTAATGGTACAAACTATAATCCACAAGAAGCTTTAAACATGTTTTTTCAAACAGGATCTATAATAGGTAGATCGTTTACTTCAGATGGTGATCAAAACCCAGGTAAAGTACCTATACAAGAAATACAATCAGGCTCAGGTGGGCAAAAAATGCAAAGTTTAATACAGACATACAATTATTATCTACAAATGATAAGAGATACAACTGGGTTAAATGAAGCTAGAGATGCCGCAACTCCAGATAAAAACGCTTTAGTTGGCGTGCAAAAATTAGCAGCCGCAAACAGTAACACAGCTACAAGACATATATTGCAAGCTGGTTTATTTTTAACACAAGACACTGCGGAATCTTTATCGTTAAGAATATCTGATGTTTTAGAGTACTCACCTTCAAAAGATGCTTTTGTACAAAAAATTGGAGCTCACAACGTTGCTACATTAAAAGAAGTTGCGGAGTTACACTTATATGACTTTGGTATATTTTTAGAGCTAATGCCTGATGAAGAAGAAAAAATGATGTTAGAAAATAATATTCAAATGGCTTTACAACAACAAAACATAGAGCTTGAAGATGCTATTGATCTTAGAGAAATTAAAAACGTTAAATTAGCTAATCAATTACTTAAAATACGTAGAAAAAAGAAACAAGAAAAAGACCAGCAAATACAAGAAAGAAACATGCAACTGCAGTCTCAAACAAACCAGCAAGCCGCACAAGCAGCAGCACAAGCCGAAATACAAAAACAGCAAGCGATGATGCAAAGCGAAGCACAGTTAGAGCAAGTTAAAGCACAACTTGATACTCAAAAAATGCAAATGGAAGTTGAGTTTAAAAAACAACTAATGGATCATGAGTTTCAGATGAACATGCAGTTAAAACAAATGGAGATGAACGCTACATCTAACAGGGAAAAAACGAAAGAAGACAGAAAAGACGAAAGGACTAAAATACAGGCTTCACAGCAAAGTGAACTTATTGACCAAAGAAATAACGGTAAAGCACCTAAAAACTTTGAGTCAGCAGGTAATGATAACCTAGGAGGGTTTGACATGAGCATGTTTGATCCTAAGTAAAATTATTAATTATTATATTATATCATGGAAGAAAACGTAGAAAACGTAGTTGAAGAAACTACACAAGCAACTGAACAAACAGTTGAAGAAACTAAAAAACCAAATCTTAATGAAGACGGCGATTATGTCGTTAATTTAAACAAACCAATAGAAAATGAAAACCAAGAAGTTAAAGAAGATAACCCTGTCGACGAGGGAGTGGTTAGAGTCGATGAAAATGCCGATGCCACAGAAAAACAAGAAAAAGTACAGCCGGAAGAACAAGCACAAGAAACACCAGTATTAGAAGAAGTTACTGAAGAAGAAGTTCAAGAACAAACAGAAGAGCTAGCTGAAGAAATAGTAGAAGCTAAAGAAACTGGAAAAGCTTTGCCTGAAAATTTACAAAAAGTTGTAGATTTTATGGAAGACACTGGTGGTACATTAGAAGATTACGTTCGTCTTAACCAAGATTTTTCTAGTTATGACGATATGACAGTATTAAAAGAATACTATAAACAAACAAAATCTCACTTAACTACAGATGAAATTGATTTTTTAATAGAAGATTCGTTTTCATACAATGAAGAAGAAGATGAAGAGAGAGATATTAAAAAGAAAAAAATAGCGTTAAAAGAGCAAGTTGCCAACGCTAAAAGCCACTTAGACGGGCAAAAGTCTAAATACTATGAAGAAGTTAAAGCTGGAAGCAGGTTAACACCTGAACAACAAAAGGCTTGGGACTTTTTTAATAGATATAACAAAGAGTCGAAGCAAAACGAAAAGATAGCAAAAAAACAAACTAACACTTTTTTAAATAAAACTAATAAAGTTTTTAACGACAGTTTCAAAGGTTTTGAATACAACGTCGGTGATAAAAAGTATAGGTTTAACGTGAAAAATGCTAACGAGGTTAAAACAACTCAAAGCGATATTAATAATTTTGTCAAGAAGTTCTTGAATGAAAATAATGAAATGTCAGATGCTAAGGGTTATCATAAATCTTTATTTACAGCAATGAATCCCGATGCTATTGCCAATCACTTTTATGAACAAGGTAAAGCAGACGCTTTAAAAGACAGCGTAGCAAAAGCTAAGAACATAAACATGGATCCTAGACAGTCGTTTTCAAACGATAATACTAGCGGGCCAAAGTTTAAAGTGTTAGGTAATGACAATGCCGCGGCTTTTAAGTTTAAAATTAAAAACAAATAATAAATTTAAAATTACAAAATTATGGCAATTACAGGTGCAGGCAATCTAGTACCAGCTCCAACGAAACAAACGTTGGCAAGTGCGTATATAGATTTTACATCCGATGCAGGTAACAACGGATGGCAACAACAATATTTACCAGATCTTATGGAAAAAGAAGCTGAGGTTTTTGGAAACAGAACTATCTCAGGATTTCTTTCACAAGTAGGAGCTGAAGAGTCTATGACTTCTGACCAAGTAGTTTGGTCTGAGCAAGGTAGACTACATTTATCATACACCGCTTCAATGGGTGATACTGGTTCAAGTTTAGTTATAACTCACAACGCTGACGCTGTGGCTGTGGCTTCTGGCGCTGATCACGGTGTTAGAGCTGGAGACATGCTTTTAATAGCTGATGCTAATACAACTGCAAAAGCTTATGTTAAAGTAGTACACCCAACAACAGGTAAAATCACAATACAATCACTTAGTAATGACAACATGAACAACGCGGGTATTGCAAATGGTTCTAGTAACTGTAAAGTTCTAGTATTTGGATCTGAGTATGCTAAAGCTAACACAGGTAGAGTAGGTGCAAACACTCCATCTTTTAAATCTTTTGACAATAAGCCTATTATCATGAAAGATAAGTACGAGATCTCTGGATCTGATACTTCTCAAATTGGTTGGGTTGAAGTTACTGGTGAAGAAGGACAAAGTGGTTACTTATGGTACTTAAAAGCTGAAGGTGATACAAGAGCTCGTTTTACTGATTACTTAGAAATGACAATGATTGAAGCTGAAAAAGCTGCAGGTGACGGTCTTACTGCTTTAGTTGGTGACTCTGTTGGTACTAACGGTGGTGACATTACTGGTACTGAAGGTTTATTTTCTGCTATTGAAGGTAGAGGTAATATTACTACTGGTGTAACTGGTGTTAATGCTGCTACTGATTTAGCTGAGTTTGATGCAATTTTAGCTGAGTTTGATAAGCAAGGTGCTATTGAGGAAAATATGATGTTTGTAAATAGAGCAACTGCTCTTGCAATGGACGATATGTTAGCTTCAATGAATTCTTACGGCGCTGGTGGTACATCTTACGGTGTATTCAACAATTCTGAAGATATGGCATTAAACTTAGGTTTCTCTGGTTTCAGACGTGGATCTTACGATTTCTATAAGTCTGACTGGAAATACTTAAATGACTTATCTACTAGAGGTTTAATTAACGCTATGGACACAGTTGGTGCTGTTAGAGGTGTTATGATCCCAGCTGGTGTGTCTACAGTTTATGACCAAAACTTAGGTAAAAACCTAAAACGTCCTTTCTTACATACAAGATATAGAGCTTCACAAACTGATAACAGAAGATTAAAAACTTGGGTTACTGGTTCTGTTGGTGCAACTACATCTGATTTAGATGCAATGGAAGTACACTACTTATCTGAAAGATGTTTAGTAGTTCAAGGTGCTAGAAATTTCATGTTAATGAAATAAGCACTGTTTATTTTAAAGAACCGGGGCTTCGGCCTCGGTCCTTTTATTTATTAATTTTATTATATATTATATTATGGCAAAAAAACAAAAAGAAGTGGCTGTTGATCAGCCGCAGGTTGTAGAACAACCAAAAACAAAAAAAGTTGAACCTAAAAAACCAAATTGGGAAATAAAAGACAGAATGTATGTCCTAACAAGTAACAAAGAACCTTTAAGTTATATGATAAAGGCATCTGATATTTACTGGTTTGACGAAGAAAAAGGTTACGAAAGAGAATTAAAATACACAAAAAATCAAAAAACTGTTTTTGTTGATGAAATGCAGGGTGATCAAAGATTAGATCATGTTATTTTTAGAAACGGTAATTTATTTGTCCCTAAAAATAAAGTAACATTACAAAAACTATTATCTTTATACCACCCACACGTTGACAAGTTATATTACGAAGTTGATGAAGTTGCGGTTGCAGTAGATGAAGTTGCAGATCTTGAATTAGAAATAGACGCTTTAAATGCCGCTAAAGACATGGATATAGATATGGCTGAAGCAATTATGCGTGTAGAGATTGGTTCTGAAGTGTCTAAGATGAGTTCTAAGGAGCTTAGAAGAGATTTACTATTATACGCTAAAAACAATCCTGAATTGTTCTTAGATTTAGTAGAAGATGACAACGTGGTGCTTAGAAATTTTGGTATCAAAGCAACTGAAATGGGTATTTTAAAATTATCTCAAGACCAAAGAACATTCATGTGGGGTTCTAACGATAGAAAACTAATGAACGTTCCGTTTGACGAACATCCGTACTCAGCTTTAGCTGCCTGGTTTAAGACAGATGAAGGTATGGAGATATACTCAAACATTGAAAAACAATTAAAATAATCAAACTGTAGAAGCGGTCGCTCTACGGGGCGACTGCAAACTACAATAAAAAAATTATGGCGGTAAACGTAGACACAATATATCAAAGAGTATTAGCTATTGCAAACAAAGAACAAAGAGGTTATATAACACCTCAAGAGTTTAACCTGTTTGCCAACCAAGCTCAAGCACAAATATTTGAACAGTATTTTTACGATATAAATCAATTCAACAGATTACCTGGAAATACAACGCCATACTCTGATATGCTAGAGTTATTAGATGAAAAGTTAGCTGATTTAAGCTGTTCTTTCTACTCTTTAACTGACGGGGCATATCAAAGCTACGCAACAGGTACTAAAGGTACCGCTCAAGCTTTGCCACCAGACTTATATAGATTAGGTACTGTTTGGTACTACTGGGATAACGATTATATAGAAGCAGAATATATACCTCAAAACGAGTTTAGATATTATGCAAACTCCTCTTTAGCAAGACCTGCTAACGACCAACCTGTTTATACTAGAGATAAAGACGGTATAAAAGTATGGGGTCAAAACACTACTACAGCTCGTATAATACAAAGAAATACAAACGTTTTTATAGATTACGTTAAAACACCTGGTTACGGTGCAGATGCTGTAAACTGGGGTTATACAGAGATAAATGGAGCTGCTCTTTACAATGCTACAAGCTCTAAAAACTTTCAACTGCATGTTTCTGAGCAAGTTGAATTAGTTAACAAGATATTACAATTAGCTGGTATAGCTATAAAAGATGAATCAACATACCAAGCCGCAGCACAAGAAGACGCTAAGCAAGTTCAACAAGAAAAACAATAATAAATGGGATTATTTACGCAAGAACAAAAAAGGTATTATACTAAAATACAAACTATAAATCAACAGGCTAGTGGCTTAACACAGCTTAGTACATTTGATTTATTAAACCCATTACCACCAACATCAAACGATCCTACCATAGACTCGTATAACACCGATATGATTGTAAAAGTAAATGGTGTTGTATTAAGTAATATAAATTACTCTTATATAAAGGGAACACCTGAAATAGTTTTTGGTAGAAAAAAACTATCAATAAGAGCTTTGGCTGGTGTAGCTGTAGCTTCTGCGGGTGGAACATATGCTGTTACTGGTACAGCCATTGGTGATGTTGCTGGTTCTATTATAACTTTAGCTGCTGAAAACACAACAATGCAAGTTGGTGATATTATAGCTGTGACAAATGCCAACAACTCAACTTCTTTTAGCACAACGTCTTCTAGTAACGGTGCTGGAGAGGCGGTTTCAACAACAGAAAATATATCTATACTTAAAATAGCAGATGACAATATAACTGTAACACTTAACAAGCCTGTTAGAATTGAAAATAGCATGTTTGTTTATTTCTTTAAATATAATTGGATAAGTGATATAACAAATACAGCAACAAGTAATTATAGTACTAATCACATTCCTACAACACAGGTATCTACTCAAGTTCCTCCTGGAGCTGTAATTGAAATATTTAACTCGCACAACAACGAAACTGGTAACTACCAAAACATATCGTTAAAAGAAATTATAAATAACTTTATGGTTTCAATGGTTGGTCAAGGTAAATTAATACCAAAAATAAAAAGAGCTGATGTTGCTTTTCATGCTAGAAGAGCGCAACAAGAATTAAGCTATGATACATACAGGTCAAGTAAGTCTCAAGAAATAGAAATACCGCCGTCTTTAACAATGTTGTTACCTCATGACTATGTTAACTACGTAAAAATGTCTTGGTGTGATGCCTCTGGTATTGAGCATATCATATATCCTCAATCTAAAACTAGCAATCCCACAGCTATAACACAAGACGTTAATGGTGCTTATACGTATAACTCTGATGGAACTTTAGCTACAACAGATTCTAACACGTGGGAAAAGTACAAAGGACATGTACCTTCTGAGAATACAAAAGACGATTATAATTATGATGATGACACTTATGATTTAAACGTAGGACAAAGGTATGGTGTTGACCCCGTTCACGCACAAACAAACGGTTCGTTTTTTATAGATAATAACAAAGGTAATATACATTTTAGTTCTAACTTATCTGGAAAAACTGTAACACTTAAATATCTAAGCGACTCAATGGGTACGTTAGAAGAAATGGTTGTTCATAAATACGCTGAGGAGGCAATGTATAAGTGTATAGCATACGCTGTAGTCGCTAGTTTAATAAACATGCCAGAGTATATAGTTAGAAGGCTTAAAAAAGAAAGGTTTGCAGAGGTTAGAACAGCCAAGCTAAGACTGTCAAATTTAAAAACAGAAGAATTAACTCAAATACTTAGAGGTAAATCTAAACAAATAAAACACTAGTATATGCCGGAGATTAAAAACAATTTCACGTCAGGGAAAATGAACAAAGACCTTGATGAGAGATTATTGCCTAAAAATGAATATAGAGACGCGCTAAATATTGATATTGCTACAACAGAAGGTAGTGATATTGGTTCTGCGCAAAACTCTTATGGTAATGTAAAAATCTCAACAATAGGTATAGCCGGTTCAAAATGTATAGGTAGTATATTAAATCCAGAAAACCAAAAAATAATATGGTTTGTTTCTGGTACATCTCAAGATGTTATAGCAGAATATGACCAGTCTACACAGCAAGTAGAAGCTATTTTAGTAGATAATCATGGTGGTAATCCTTCGTTTTTAAATTTTAGAGTTCAAAATGGTGCTAGAACTGCGGAAGATAATTTAATAACAGGTATAAATGTTATTGATGGTATGTTGTTTTTTACTGATGGACAAAACGAACCTAAAAAAATAAATATTGACAGATTTAAAATTGGTGTAGATGACACTAATCCTTTTACAACTACAAATAAATTTGTTGATTCTGATAATATAAAGTCTAGCGATAATGTTTTAGAAGAACACATAACAGTTGTAAAGCAATACCCTTTAGATGCTCCAACCTTAAAGCTGTATAGAGACATTGCTGGAACTGGAGATCCAAGCACGTCAACACTTACAATTCCAGAAAACACAACAAGAACTTCTTGGGGTACTCCATTTGGTGCTGGTACTACTGATTCAGTAGAGTATTATAACGAGGTGTGGACTAGAACTGTTGATGGTGCTGTAAGCTCAACAACAATAAACTTTAACCAATCTGACGACGGTGGTAATGTTCAAGGTAGTACTAGATGGAACAATGTTGTTGTGGGTATGACACTTTGTCAAGAAAATGGTTTTGCAATAAAAAATTCATCAAACCAACCTATTGGTATAACAGCTATAGACGCAAGTGCGAATAGTGGTGGTGGTAGTATAACTCTTAGCTCTGCACCTGGGTCAACAATAGCTAATAATACAAAAGTAGGTTTTAGATGGGCTTTATCGCCACATAGAAATTTTAGTTTCTGGACTTATATAGATGTAAATGGAGATAGGCAAGTAAAACCAGCTGGTACAACCTCTAACAGTGTTTTAATAGACGAGCTTGAAAATACAGTATTTGATAACAAAGGTAATACCATTAGATTACAACAACTTGCTTTTACGCCTAGGCCTAATTTTGTAGAAAATGACGTTGTTGTTTTAACTGTACCAAACACTTTGACTACTGATGACGATTCAGATGAGATTAAAGTTAGAATAAGATTACTAGAAGAGGTTACTACGGGCCCTGTAGTGTCTAATAGTTATAGAAAAGTATTTGATTTTAAAATATTATCAATAGACGAGTCTATAAAACAAATGCAAACCTCTGATTTAACTAATTGGGAAGTAAAAAGAGAAACAAGCACATCTATATTTGAAGAAAAATTTCCAAGATTTGCGTATAGGTGGAAATATGTTGATGGCGAGTACTCTGCTATCTCTGCTTTTTCTGAAGTAGCGTTTTTACCGACAGAAGAGGGTTATAATTTTGATGCTTCTTTAGGAACAAATACAAATATAATAAACACGGTTAGTAAAGTAGAAATAACTGATTTTGTGGAAACACCTAAAGATGTTTTGTCTTTAGATGTTTTAATAAAATTTTCTGACAGCGCTAGCGTTTATAAATATAAAACAATAAACAGCACGGATTTAGAGACTTTAACTACGGTTGAGGTTACATCTGATCAGATACACGCAATGTTACCTAGCAACCAACTACTAAGACCTTACGACAATGTTCCTAAAAAAGCAAAAGCTCAAGAAATAACCGCTAACAGACTTTTGTACGCTAATTATACAAACCAATATAACATAGATGAAGAACCTAGGTTTTCTTTAACAGTAGAGTCAAACCTAATGAACACTATAACGGCTCAAAAATCTGTAAAGTCTTTACGTACGTATCAGCTTGGAGCTTCTCTTTTAGATCAATATGGTAGACAAACACCTATATTTTCTCAAGCAGACTCTTGCTCTGCAATACTTACACAAGAAGAGTCTTTTACTGCAAACAATTTTTTTGTTAAACAAAACTTTTTATTTCCTGATTGGGCTACTCATTTAAAGTATTATATAAAAGAGCCTAAAGGAGAGTATTACAATATTACTATGGATAGAATATACGAAAGTGATACTGAAGAGTTTTGCTGGGTGTCTTTTCCATCTAGTGATGTTAACAAGGTTTCTGAAGGTGATGAAATAGTATTGAAAAAAAGGCATGATGGTGGTTCACCTTTTATAGTGCCAAAAACAGTTTCTTATAAAGTTATAGCAAAAGCAACAGCAGCTCCCGAAGCTATAAAAAATAGAAAAAAGTTTGTAGGAAGACTAGAAAATCAATTATTTGGCTCTTACGCAGACGCTACCACAGGTTATCCAATAAAAGGCGGTGTAACAGTTAGAATAAGGGGTAATGGTGGTATAAACAACAACGATGCTTTAAAAAACATGGCAGACTCTACGTCTACAAATAGATATATTAGAATAGGATCGTACTTGTTAAATACAATTTCTAACTACTACGAAATAGAGTCAATAATAAAAGTTGATGCTGGAGACGGTCAAACTTTAGGTAGTCCTGATGGAGATTACACAGACGCTGTTGATTACTGGGAAATATTATTATCAAAACCATTTGACAATGACATAAACTTTGTAAAAGGCGCTCCTGGAAGTAGCACTAGAACAGAGTATTTTGAATTATGGGAAGAAAAAGTAAAAGAATTTGATGAAGAGTTTCAGGGTAGATTTTTTGTAAAAATATTAAAAGATGATTATTTAACAGATTTTGTTACAACTGTTTTTGGATCTGATGGTTTAAATTATGGTATAAAGTCTACACAGGACATGTACTGGATTCAAAATGTTTATTCTTCTGATGATGCCAATGATGAAACTGGTCAAGCTGGTAATAGCGCTGACAACAACTCACTAGGTTTTGAAGATGCCGACTATTTACAGTCAGTGTACACTTTTCCAAGTGAAATAACTCAAACTGTAAATGGAGCAATAACTAATGATGATGAAATAACTTTAGATGCCGTTGGTACAATACAAGATGGCGCTACAGTAACACGTGCTGATGGCTCACAAATAGGTTCTGGTATTAGACATGCTGTAGTAGTATCTGTAACTGGTTTAGTGGTAAAAATTAACAAAAACGCAGACTTTGCAGATGGAGAAACTTTAAAATTTTCTATTGTAGAAAGAATAACTCAAGATCCTCATTTGTACATACAAAATGGTAGCGATGCTATTGGAGCGCCAGATGTTAACGGTGTTGTTTATAAAAACTGGCACTTTTTAGGTGCTTCAGACAATAGAGTTATAGTTCCTTCTTTAAAAAACGGTGGTATGTATAAAGGGCGACAAAGATACGCTATTGACCAGGCGTGGTCATGGAAACAAAACTCTTACGGCGATGTGTTTGGCCCTGAAAATGGCGTGGGAAAGCAAATGGGTGTTGGTTTTAAAGTTGGATCAAGAGAAGTAAATTTTAGGTTGTTTAATTTAGGCCCAGGGTATAAGTTTAGCTCTGCATCAAAAACAAGCTCTGATGGATATATATTTCACGATCACAAAGGAGGTCCTGACAGAAAATTTATTACAGAAAACTTTACGTTATACCAGGCTTTAGGTAGAAAAGGAATGCAGTTTAGATGGACAGATGATCCTACAGAAACTGTCTACACTGTTGAAAAGTCTGAGTTAATTGATGTAAACAACTACACGAACGTTGGTGGTAATGGAAATAACAACGGTGATTCAGACTTTGACTCAAGAGAAAACCAAGGTATAAAATGGCGTTTAAAACTAGACAAAGCGGTTACGTGGTCTCCAACTCAACAATACTACCCTGAAGATGGTACTAACGTAGCAAACCCAGGTAAAATAATACCTTACTATGGTCCAAAACAAACTGGTTTACCAACAAACGCTTCTGAGTTACAAATTTTAGAACCTATAAGATCTAAACAAAGCTTTAATAGCTTTAGCCCTGCAGTTTTTGAAGTGCAACCCAAGGAAAGTAGTGATTTAAATCTTTACTATGAAACACCAAAATCTGTTTTAATACTAAAAGACGATATGTACATCGAAAGGAATGTGCAAAAACCTAATGGTGCTATAGATAATAATGTGTTTGTTGCCGATGCTCAAATAGTGCTTTTAAACAGTGATTTAATGGATCCAGGTTTTTATATAAAAGGTAACTCTCCTTACAACGAACAAGTTAAACATGTTGAAGAAGGTTCTTATGTTACAATATATAGTAAGGATGTTAATGGTAATACTAAGTTTTCTCAAAAATTACTAATAGTAAACAGCGTTGCAGCACCAGGAACGGTAACAAGAAACGTAAACGACGGGTCAAGTCACACTGGTACTGCTAGAAATAATTTTTACTATAAAATACCTTTAAACTGGTTTAATTGTTATAGTTATGGAAACGGTGTTGAGTCTAATAGAATAAAAGACGCTTTTAACGAGCCAATAATAGATAACGGCCCTAGAGTATCTACTACTTTTATGGGTCAATATGAAGAAGAAACAAAACCTAATGGAATAATATTTTCAGGAATATATAATGGTAATGGTTCTGTAAACAACCTTAACCAGTTTATAATGGCTGAAGGTATAACTAAAGATTTAAATCCTTCTTACGGGTCTATACAAAAATTATTTACTAGAAACACAAACGTTATATCTTTTTGTGAAAACAAAACTTTAAAAATACTAGCAAATAAAGACGCTATATTTAACGCAGATGGAAATCCTCAACTTATTTCAAATGAAAATGTACTAGGACAAACAATACCTTTTGCAGGTGAGTTTGGTATATCTAAAAACCCAGAGTCTTTTGCTAGTTACGGTTATAGAGTTTATTATACAGATAAGAACAGAAATGCTGTTTTAAGATTATCTGGTGATGGTATAACAAATATATCTGACAAAGGTATGTCTACGTTTTTTAAAGAAAACTTATCTAACGCCGACACTATAGTTGGTAGTTACGACGAAGATAAAGATACTTATAATTTAACATTAAATTCAAAAACTATTAGCTTTTCAGAAAGTGTAAACGGGTGGACTAGTTTAAAATCTTTTATACCAGAAAATGGCTTTTCTGTTAGTGGCGATTACTACACCGTTAAAAATGGAGAGCTTTACCAACACAACGAAAATTTATTAAGAAATTATTTTTATGGTGTTCAATATCAGTCTTCTATAAAGTTTATTTTTAATGACGAACCAGCTTTGATAAAAAACTTTAACACTCTAAACTATGAAGGCACCACGTCAAGGGTTTATGACAATCAAGAAGACGACGTTGTACTAACTACAAACGGTTGGTATGCTAACTCTATAGAAACAAATGATCAGTCTGGTCAAATTATACAGTTTAAAGAAAAAGAAGATAAATGGTTTAATAATATAATAGGCCTAGAAACAACCGATGCTAATGTAGACACAAGCGAATTCACTATGCAAGGACTAGGTACAATACCTACAAGTGGTGTTTCAGTTGGCGACGGAGTACATTCAACTAGATACACTCACACTGTTTTTGCATACGCACCAGAATCTCCTGATCCAACCGTAACTTTAGTTGGTGGTATTTTTGGGCGCAGTAATCAAAACTCTTACCCTACAAGCGAAAGTGGTAATCCTAGCGCTATAGGAGAAACACATGTAAATTCAGGGTTTACAGTTAACGCAGCAAATAAAATTACAGGTACAGCTGTTGCTGGGCTTCGTTACTTAAGAAACATATGTGAAGATTTAATACCAGGCGAAACATATACTATAACTGCAGATGTTACAATATCTTCTAACAATAACAATAAAACGTTAGGTTTTGGAGGAGCTGGCTTGCCAGTGGCAGAAGCTAGAATATCTACAACAGGGGTAATATCTCACACGTGGACAGCCACAGGTTCTAACGTCTACTTATTTAAAGGTAGAAATATAGCTTGTGTAATTGATAATATATCTATAATGGTAACACCTCAAGAACAACCAAGGCACCCTAAGTTTAGAATAAACACGTCTTCTATCGACGCTAATAGCACAGTGTTTAAAACTTCTGTAACTAACGCTGCAGACACAACAATAGATAACGATGCTTATAATGGTGGTAATGATCAAGTTGCTTTTTACGCACACCCTTTAATTGTAAATGGCGCTAAATGGGCTGTTCAAGCAAGTGGCATAACAGTAACAACACCTTCAGATCCCTTAAATTTAATGAGGGCTGTAACAAAAGAAGACGGTTATATAAACAGTGGTGTTTGGACAGCGAGTAACGCACATCAAGGATTACACACTAATGTTGTTAGAGTTAAAATAGGTGTTGTGGGTACAATGCCGTCGTGGAACATAGACTCAGTATTAAAATTTGTAGTAGTACCAACTTTAACTCAATCATAATATGGCAGGAACAATAAAAACATCAACTTTAAATTGTACAGAAAACGCTGTATCTACATACTCTTTAGCTGGGGTTCCACTTACAACAGCCACTTTGTTTACTAAAACATTTACAGCTTCTACTGGTCATATTTTTACAAAAGCACCTTCTATTAACCTAAACAGTGTTATTAATAAAAACAGTTATTCAATAACTATTAATGACACAGGTAGTATAGCTGGTGGTAACTTAACTGTTAGATCATTTGTTGTAAAATATAAATACCCATTAAAACAAGTTCAAAACGACACTATAAGTTTTGTAGCTAGAGCAGAATTAGACATAGCAAACTCTGTAGGTAAAATATACAACTTTATACTTAATAAAAATTGGGTAGCGGCGTCGGGTGAAACAAGATTACTTTCTGTTTTTGGTGATGAAAGCGACGCAAACAACGCGGCGGCAACATTTACTCTTGACTTTAAACAAGGCAGTACCTCAGTGAGAGTTTCTCCAACAGGTGTTTCTGGCTCTGGAACCGTAACAATTCCTACTGGCGGAAGATATGACGAAAATTTAGTTTTTCCTCAAGTCACGTCTAACAAAACTTATACTGTTATATTAACACAAATAGCAAATAATTCTTTTTTAACGTTGCCAACTCCAAAAACAATAACTATACCACAATATATAGACCCTGTTATAGAGATTAACGCTACGCAATCAGCAAGCAAGTTTATAACAACAGATGCGGCTGCTATTAGACATACTGATTCTCCATTTTCAAGTAGAGCAAAAGAAATAGATATAGACTGGCGTGTAACATCTCAATCTTCATCAGTGCCAATGAAATATGTTGGGGCGTTTAACTACAACGATTTTAGCGCTGATATAGTAAACAGTAATGGTATTTTAGGTTTTACTGATGGTACAAAGTTAATATACAACAACTTAGTTGTTGAAATATACCCAGTACAAACAGCTGTTACAGCTGGTGCAACAACTGGAACTGCAATAACCTTAACTGGTATAAACAACAGTATATTAAAAGGTATGCGAGTTACTGGTAGTGGTATAACTCACACTGGGGCAAACTCCACGCTTGTAACCGCAGTAAGTGGAACTTCTGTAACACTAAGCAAAAGTAGCACTATAGCTAGTGGCACAACACTAACGTTTCACCCTATGGCACATATTACAGGTTCTGTTACGTTTAAAAAATTAGGTTTTAATAACCAAACAAGTGGTTTAGTTGTTGATAATATAATAGACTTTAACCAACCACCGGTTCCTACCTTTACGGGTATTGTCAGTATAAGCGCTGAGGAAGCTGGTAGTTTCACTGGCATGACACCCACGGCTACTGATGCTGAGAGCGACACGCTTACGTTTAAAGTTACAGTAATGCCTCAGCACGGTACGTTTAAATACACAGATGCGCAAAATAACTTACAAACCATAACTTGTACCGGGCAAACTTTAACTAGTAATAATACACTACATGCTACAACTAGGCTTCTGCAGTACAAGCCAGCCGATGGAAATAGCCAAAACACATCATTTCAGTATACGGTGGCTGATCCACATAACGCCGCGGTAGCAACAACAATAACACTTAATATAGCTGCTGGATAAAATAAATAAACATGCCTAGAATAGATATAAAACTACCTTTACCACTAAATCCTTCGTTAACAGCAAAAGTAGCTACGGTTGCTACTGACACTGAAGATACTCCAGACACTGGCGCTTGGGACGTTATATACTTTTGTAAAGTAAATTTTTCTACAGGTAAACAGATAGGTGATGTAGTTAGGTTAGGTGAGTGTATAGCATTGACAAATCCTAGCGCTGAAGATGAGCTAACAACATATAC
>Ga0181416_1000156_pt1 | contig 17878 bp, 7 predicted proteins | sample 39SPOviralmetaG_FD_130141 | JGI IMG/M metagenome (GOLD analysis project Ga0181416, IMG submission 130141) | Marine viral communities from the oligotrophic San Pedro Time Series (SPOT) site, San Pedro Channel, CA, USA - 39 SPOT_SRF_2013-01-16 | ecosystem: Environmental > Aquatic > Marine > Strait... | reverse complement strand
GAAGATCACGAGGTAGATAGTTTATTTCAACAAAATGATACATTTACTATTAATAATGTTAAATTTTATAGTAATTATATTTATGATATATTTTTATTAAGTGCGATAAGTTATTCATATTTACTGGATCAAACATTAACTAACGATAATTATCAAATTATATTGAGTAATGATACAATTACTAATACAGTAATAAAAGATAGTCAAGGAAATGAGCAAAAATCTTCACATCAATCAACAAATGATTTAAAATATAATCCTGTTTTAAATACAATAACTGGTAAAAAAGTTTATTATGATGAACCAATATGTATTATTAAAAAGAAAAATAATAATTTGTCAAATTCTAATTCTAATTATTATAATAAGTTTATCCCCAATAGTTTATATTTATATGGAAAAAATAGTAATGATGAATACGATGAAATAAAAAATATAACTTCTTTAAAATCAATTATTGATGATTCTATGAATATTGATAGAATTATCAATATTAATAATGATAATGATTATAAAAATTTTAAAATTAAATTTTATAACTATAGTGATAATTTTCCAATATTTAGAATTAATAGTGTTGATTTCTATTCTAAAACACAAGATATTTCAGATAAAACTATTGATTTAACTGTTAAAAATGAAAATATAAATCAAATAATTCAAGATATAAAATATGTAAAAAAAGAAGATATTAAAATTTATCCCGTTGAAAGAAATTTTGAAAGCAAAAGCAAAATTGTAGAAGATAATATATATGGAAATGGTGAATATATTATATGGGCATCATCTGAAGTATCCGATTACGAAGCATATAACTTATTTAATTATGATATAACTAAAATTTATAAAAGCAGTTCTAATTATGATAATTATGGAAATTATAAAGGAGATAATACAATTGATGGCAACTATTATGGTGAATGGATTAAGGTAAAACTTACTGAACAAATATATTTGAAAAAATATAAATTAGAAAAAACTAATATAAATTCATTTCCAGGTGAATTTAAAATTTACGCTTCAAATGATAATATTAATTGGGACGTAATTATTGATAGATCTTATTTAACAAAAACTGATGAAATTAAAAATAATAATTCCGGTTTATATCAAGATGATGTTTTACATAAAAGAAGAATAAATAGATTTAATGATACTATTTCTGATAATATATTTTATATTGAAGAAGTTGACATTAATCATAGTTATCAATATTATGCTATTGTTGTAAATAGATTAATACAGACTGGAACAATTAGAAGTTATTTAGAATTAGTTGGTTTCTATTTATATGGTACAGAAAGTTATAATTCAGAAGAATTGATATCAGATTACGATGGTTATCAAATTAATAAATTAAAAACACTTAATAATAATGATATTAATATACAACACGTTAAACATATTTCTAAGAATATTAACTTATGGTTTCAGGATGATAATTTAAGTGGTAAAAATATTTATGGTGATCATACTGATTATTATAATAATTGGTCATTAAGCTGGGATTATTCCAATATTGAAAATATTATAATTGTTTCTCACGAAAATGCAGATAGTGAATATGAAATAATTAATATTAATAAAAATTGTATTAATTTTATAATGGAAAATACAAATAATGAAATTATACTTAATGCAACTTATAGTTATGCTGAATCATATGGTATATTACATAAAAATAATTATAAATTAAAATATGATGAGTCTGATAATACAACGCCAATATTATATAAGTCTGATTTAAATAATATTATAATGTATAAAGAAGGTGAAGAACTATTAGATAATAATAGAGATATTGATATTTATGTATCAACATATAATAATATAATTAATAATGTAATTCCTAAAGAAGTAAGTGATATTAATAATAAAGAATATTCCTATATTGAATTTAAGTATGATTATTACTCAACAGATTATACAGAATATACTTTTACAGTTCCAACAACAACAAATGTTGATATATTAATAATTGGTGGTGGCGGAGGTGGTAGTAGAAAAGGTGGTGGTGGTGGTGCAGGAACAGTTATTTATGATAAAGATGTGTCATTATTAGAAGGTGATTATAGGATTAAAATAGGCAGAGGAGGTAAATCATCTATCATAAATAATAATGCAGATCCTGATATATATAATAATATTGCTAAAAATAGAAATTTTATAATAGGAGAAAATGGTTTCAATTCACAAATTATTCTTGATAGTAATATAATATATAATGCAGATGGCGGTGGTGGTGGTACAAATATTTTAACACAAACTGATTATAATTTATATAATATTGCACCTTCTGGTGGAAGTGGGGGTGGCGGTGGAGGATCATTTAGAGGTGGATTATTAAGTAATGATAATATTGTTAATGGCGAAAAAGTTAATGTTATAAACAATTTTGATAATGAAAAATCTAGTAAACCTATTTATGATAATCACAAATGCTTTGGTAATAGAGGTGGCATTGGAAGATATAATAATGGTGGATATACTTATGGAGGAGGAGGTGGTGGTGCGGGCGCTATAGGTGGTGATGTTCACAATTCATCATCGACAGATATTCACAATGATAAAGGTTATGGCGGCAATGGAATAGAATGTAATATTACAGGTATAAATAAATATTATGGAGGAGGAGGAGGAGGTGCCAATATATCACATAATCAAGCTTATTATAATAAAGGAGGTTTGGGTGGCGGAGGCGATAGTGGTACGTCTTCATTATATTCTAAATCTGGAATAGATGGTACAGGTGGTGGTGGTGGTGGAGGATATAAGACATCAGATAATGGAGGTACCGGTGGCGCGGGTATTATAATAATTAGATATAAAAACACTTTAACTTCGGATAAATTTATAAAAGAAGATATTGATATTGATATTAATTTAAAATTTTTAAAATTAAATTTATTATCAAGTGAAAATGAAAAAAATTATATATTAAATGTTCCACAAAACTTAGAATTTGTAGATATTTTATTAGTTAATGATAGTAAATATCTTAAATTAAAAGAAATTAATTTAGAAAAAGGCGATTATACTATTAAGTTATCAAAAGCTAATAATTCTGAAATATATTTTAATAATAAAATATTATATACCACAAATGATGGTACACATTATAGTGATGATAGTAATGGATATATATCAGATTCAATTAGTAATACAATACAAGATTATTATCCTGGTACATTTGCTATTAGATATAAAACTAATAAATATTTTGAATTAAATTATAAAAAAACCAGTATTAATTATACACACTTTATACCTAATACAGATAAAGATAATCTTAAAGTATGGTATCGCTTTGATTTAAATTTTGCTGATAATTTAGATACTAAAAACAATATTATACTTAATATTAATGAAAAAAACAATTTTTATAAGTATTTTACAAAAGATAAAAAAGTTAATTATTATAGTTTACAATTATATGATAATTATATTAAATTACCATTAATAATAAATAATTATATTGGTTTACATAATAATATAAATTTAGAAGAATTATCCGAATTAACAAGTTATACTATTAGTTTTTGGTGCAAATTTACATCTGATACAGATTATTTGATATCTGCAAATAACAGTACTAATTATTTTAGCATTTATTATAATACAAATAAGTTATATTGGGAAAGACGATATAATTTAGTTAGTGGAACTAATTATATTGGCGCTAAACTAAGTTGTCCTTTCACTTATACTAATGAATGGGTGCATATAACATTGGTTTCTTTTATGGAAGATAATTTACTTTATGCTAGAATATTCATTAATAATATAGAACAAGTTATTACTAAAGAGCAAGAAGGTACTAATAATTTTGATATTAATAATTATAAAATTTTATCAAATATTAATATATTATTAGGTGGTTATTATTCTGGCGATGCTATTACAAATTCAACTGGAACTATACAGTTTAGTGATTTCCGTATATATAATAAAACTTTAACAAGAGAAGATGTAAATAGAATATATAATATATATAATCAAACATTATATGATATTAATTTTAATCAAGATACAACTCTTTCTAAACTTTTAGTTGCCGCTGGTGGAGGGGCAGGTGGCGGTGATGGAGGCGGTGGCGGAGGCGCAGGTGGTATAACTGAATCTTATAATTCATTAATAAAATCAGGACCTTATAATTTATCTGTAGGCAAAGGGGGTACAAATTATAATACTGATAAATATGGTGAATCTGGATTTAATTCAGAAGTTTTAAATATTTTTACATTTGTTGGTGGGGGGGGGGGGGGAAAGATTTACAAGGTTTAGATGGTGGTTCAGGTGGAGGAGGTGGTTGGGGTGATAAAAAACAAGGCGGGTTTGCAATACTTAATACATATAATAATGATATTGTTAATCAAAATATTATAGCTATTAATAAACAGGGTATTACATCTTATAAAGATAATTTTTCAGGTGAAGGGGGGGGTGAAATATTTACTACCGATATTAAAGGTTCTGATATAACAATTGGAGGTGGTGGCGAATCTATTGATAAAAATGATTATAATCTGTATTCAATAACAAATAATAATTCTAAAGTTTTAGCTGGTGGTGGCGGAGGTGCTAGTGAAAACAAAAATAGAATTATTAATTTAGAATCTGGAAAAGGAGGTGATGGTATTATTATTATGAATTATGAAATTCTTAAAAAACCATTTGTTGGTTTAATTAACAATAATGAATTTTACATTAGATTTGATATTGACACAAATGAATCATTAAATGAATTAACTTATTATATTAAATTTGAAAAATTAACTTATGTTGATGCCCTTTTATTAAATGCTGATAAATATATTCACAAAAAGAATATTTTACTAAACGGCGAATATTATATTAAAATATCAAAAACAACTAGTCATCATACAAGAATAATTGATAAAGGAAATAATATTATTTTAACAACAAATGGTGCAACTACATATAGTGAAAAAATTGAAAATGAAATAACTAATGTTAAAACTGATTATAATAATAGTGTTGCTATATTAAGATTTAAATTAACAACAAATAAAACTGTTACAGATGAAGTTAAAAGTGCAATCTTAAATTATGATGGTGAAACTTGGAATACTACACAAATTAGTACAGGTATTATAAGTGATATAATAAAACTTGAAGATAAGGTTAGATATGAGTATATTGAAAATAAAGAATTTAAAAATAATCAACACGTAAATGACTTAACAGGTATGTATGGATGGAAAAAAATAAAATATTTACCTAAAAATGATTCAACTGCTGGATTTAAAGGTAATACATTTCAAGGCAGATACATAAATGATATAAGTTTTGGAAATCCAGATGATAATACAAAAGAATGGGCTAAAAAATTTAATTCTGTTGCTGTTAAATTTTATTTGTTTACAACTAAAGATAGTGAATTCAATTCTAATTATTTAGATAGATATGTTATATTTAGATCTTCGCAATTATTACAAAATTTAAATAATACTAGTATTACAACTTATAAAGAACTTGGATATTTAAAAGGTAGAACATTTAGTGGTTTTTACAATAGAGAAGGTACTATTGGAGATCCTCTTATAGGATATAATGTACTATATATGAATAAATCAGGTGAAATTAAAACACATACTGATTTGGGTTATACATCAAATCATTATATTTATCTTGAGGATGAAAATACAGAAAACAATGGAAAACCACCTGTTACTTGTGAAGTTTATATTAAAGAAAGTGAGGATATTAAAAAACCTACATTAAAAGATATTGTTATTGAAAAAGAGGTTGTTCAAGATAATAAATTATATAAAATAATAATATTCAAAAATGATACATTATCTGAACAAACTGAATATGAAATTGAATTTAGTGAACCTAAACTTATTGATATCTTTTTAGTTGGTGGTGGCGGCGCTGGTTCTGAATCTCACGGTGGTGGTGGAGGTGCTGGTTCTGTTGTATTTATGAAAGATGTATCTTTAAATAATAAATACAGGATCAAAGTAGGCGATGGTGGTTATTGTTTATCAGATAACACCAGTTCTGGTAGAGATAAAGGCATTGGTTTAAATGGTCATTCATCAGAATTTATAAATATGCAAACAAATGAATCTATATTTGCTCAAGGTGGAGGCGGTGGAGGTGGTAATAATAATAATGGTGGTGATGGTGGTTCTGGAGGAGGTGCCGATGCATATTATAATGGCGCTGATAAATTATTTAAATATGGAGGTAAAGCAACAAAATATATACCTATATTTAATAATATTATTGGTACTAAATATGGTATGAATGGTGGGGATTCTTTTTATCAAAAAACAAATTCTGGAGGCACTGCCGCTGGCGCAGGTGGTGGTGGTGGTGGTGCAACACAAAATGGTGAAACACCTACTTCTTTAAATGAACCTGCAAATGGTGGTAGTGGAATTTTTTCTGTTTCATCAAATGGAATAAGTTATAACTTAAAACAACATTTTAGTTTAGAAAATGATAATAACATTGGTTATTATAACGAAGATGATGATAATATATATTTTGCTGGCGGTGGTGGAGGAGCATATTGGCATAATCCTGTTCAAACTCAAAAATATGGTTATGGTGGCATTGGCGGTGGTGGAGATGGTGGAGATGTAAATTCTGTTGGAAGCGATGGTATTAATAATACTGGTGGTGGTGGAGGTGGTGGAGGAGATGGTGGTGAACAACAAATAACATATGGTGGAAAAGGCGGTAGTGGTATTATAATTATTAAATATCTAATTAAAACATACGCCAAACAGGATTTATCTATTGATTATAAAAATTTTAGTACTCCATATATTAATAGTGATTTAATCGAAAAAAATCCATTTGATATAACTTTTAATAATATTAATTTTCCCAATACAATTAAAGATTATGGAAATGGTTCTATTTATTTTAAATTTGTTGATGATTCATCATCTATGTCTTGGCAACAAATACACGATCAAGCTATTACAAATGGAAATAAAATACCTACTAAAACCGAATTACTTGATTATCTTGCTAAAAATAATAATCAAGCGTTATATCCTAATACAGATATTTGGGTACCTGTTATTGCTCCTGAATATACAAATGGAAAAGATTGGATACAAATTGGTGACTTAAATCATAAACCTGCAACATTACATACAGAAAATTTAGGCAGTTATCCAAGTTGGGGTGATACTACAACAAGTTATGCATTTAGAAGGTTATATATTGAAATACAAACGATCGATATTTATGTAGATAATACATTTTATGGTATAACACAATATGATAATGGAAAATATAAGGTAGAATATAGTTCTTATTATAATGATGACGAAAAACCTATTTATCTATTAACAGAAAACACTGATAAGATTGGTTCATTTGCTGAAAATAATTATATATCTGACGGTGATATTAGTAGTTATTCAGGTAATAATTATATTAGAGAGGAATATAAAGGTGATTGGGTTAAAATTAATTTACCCTATGAAATTAAATTAACAAAATCACAATTTATTACAAATAATAGTTTGTTATTAAACTCTCCTTATTTATATGAAATATATGGTTCAAATAATAATTCTCATTGGTATGTAATTTGCGAAAGATCTTCCAACCCTGTATATGATAATAATATCATAGAAGATGATATTAGTAATAGTACTTATTATAATAATTATGCATTTTGTTGCAAAGCAATTGGAAATAACGCATCACAGATGAAATTTGTTGAATGGAAATTATTTGGATCAATAAAAAATAATAATATTAGTTATTCTGAATCAAATGCTAATAAAACAACTAACTTAACTGGATGGAATCACGTAAAACATATTTCTCATTTGAGCCAACATTGGTATACTGGTAAAGATTATTTACAATTTAATGTTGAATATGGCGAAATAAATAATTATTATAATAATTGGAGTACTAAATTTAATTATGAGTTTGATGAAGTATTATTTGTTAAAAATGATTTTGATAAATGGTTACATATAAATTATAATGATTTTAATTTAGAAGATTCAAGTGCTAGTTGGAAAACTAAAAAATCAATAATGACAAACGAAGGTATTAAAACAAGTTATAGACTTTATTATAATACTGTTGATAATAATGTTTTATACTTTGTTATTGGAACAAATGATCAAGATCAATCTAATGTTGTTTATGTAGAAAATAATAGTACTTGGAAATATGATCAAAATATATCATATGATGTTTATGTTAGAAATTCAAAAAATCCTATAACACATAATAAAACAAATTTAATAACACCAGTTAAAATTAACAATACTGCAAATGAATATTACACGGAATTTATTTATAATAATTTTGATGATATCAAATCATCGTATGATTTAGATTTCTATGAAGATGCTACTATTGATATTTTAGTTGTTGGTGGTGGTGGTTCTGGCGGTTCTTATTTAAGTGGAGGCGGAGGTGGGGGGTCAATAGTATATCAAAAGGATCTTTTAATCAAAAAGGGTATATATAATCTTAATGTTGGTAAAGGTGGTAATATTAAAGATCAAAATTCTATAGATGGTCTAGAAAGTAGTTTTAAAAGTAAACTTACTAATGATAATATTATTGCTGATGGTGGTACTAGCGCTAATAATTTAGGTGTTGATTCTAATATATATATAAATGGAAATAATCTATTATTAAGTACTCAAAATGCATTTTTATATATTGAAGAAATTAAAGCACAACAATATCAGTATGATAATAATATATATATCATTAATAAAAAACCAAATGATGATTATATAACTTTACAATTTATATATGATCCTAATAATGAAAATGGCGAAGGTCAAACTGAATATAATTTAACTTTAGATAATCAAATTATTGCAGATATATTAATAGTAGCAGGTGGTGGTGGAGGAGGGCAAGGTTTAGGTGGCGGTGGGGGTGCAGGTGGTGTTCTATTTGGTAAAAATAAATTATTAAGTGGTGATATAACTATAAAAGTTGGTAAGGGTGGTGATGTTTTAGGTCTTCGTAATTCAGGTACAAGATCTGAACAAGGAAAAAATAGTGAAATTATAGTTGGCGGTGTTATATATACTATTAATGGTGGAGGTGGAGGTACTGCTAGAAATCCAAGTCCATATGATGGAGATGGTAATGATGGAGGATCTGGAGGTAGTGGAGGAGGAGCAGGACATAATAAAGTAGAACCTTGGAATAATGGTGGTCTAGTTGATTTACAACAATATTATGGTTGGGAAAGTTATGGTAATAAAGGAGGTTTTGGCAAACGAAGTGATACTATAAATGGTCCTTATAATGGTAATTATGGCGGTGGCGGAGGTGGTGGTGCAGGTTCAGCAGGAGAAGATGGCGGCAGTTATTTAGAATTTGATCAATATACATCTGCCTGCGGTGGCGAAGGTGGTATGGGAATTACATTTCCCAATTATTTTGATAAAGAATATGGAGATAATGGTTGGTTTGCTGGAGGAGGAGGGGGTAATTATACTAATGTATCTAGTAGTTTACACGCTAATTTTGGAAATGGATATACAATTGGTCAACAAAAATTTGGAGGAGGAGGAAGAGGAGGTTATACCTACTTATATAATAAGTCTGGACAGACATATAAAAATGGTATAGATGGTCAGAAACATACGGGAGGAGGCGGAGGAGGAGGTAACGAAACTAATAGTGGCGTGTCGGCAGGAAAAGGTGGCAGTGGTATAGTTTTATTACGTTTACATAAAAATAATTTATTAAATTCAGAATTAATTGATAAGTATAGTGGTATATCAAATAGTGGAAAATCTGGATCAGGTGCTTCAATTATACCTAGAAATCTTTATTATAATTCAAACTTGCAAACACTTATTCGTAATAGAAGAAATGAAATATTTAATTTTGATCCCGATACATTTGATAATGATTTATCTAACGATAATATTGAAATAAAGCAAATTAGTGTTTTAAATAATGCAACTGACAAAAAATTAATTATTGATGAATGTTTAATTTTCAAATATATTGATCCAGATTATGAGGATAAATCGGAAGTTCAAATATATAATATTACAAAATCAAAAGAATTTAATATTAAAATTAACCAACAAATCGAATGTGATTTCTTAATTGTTGCTGGCGGAGGTGGTGGCGGTTTTGGTTACGGTGGCGGGGGTGGTGGTGGAAATGTTATAATTGGTAAAAAAGAAAATTTTAGTGGTGATTATAAATTTGTTGTAGGTAATGGTGGTTATGGTGCACCAAGTTACTATAATTCTAAAACCTGGCCATTTGGTCAAGATAATAATTATGGACACAATACTTATAATTTACCATATACTGCTTTAAGTGGACACGATAGTTATATAATGTCTACAGATTTACTACTAATTGCTAAGGGTGGAGGATATGGTGGTTCCTCATATTGTAACAAACCACCTGATTATGGTTATTCAGCAGATGGTGGTTGTGGTGGTGGCAGAAGTGGACTTGGAAACAATAATAGATATAATATAACCAGACCAAGTAAATCTATTATGAAAAAACTATATTCTGATATAATTTGGGAATTTGTAGGCAATAAATATGGATTAGAAATTGACGAAGATTTATATATTAATAATAGTGAATTAATTACTTTATTAACAAATAAATATAATCCAGATGGTGATAATTGGCAAAATATTTTGATAACACTTGGAGAGTATAATTTGACTAATAATACTGATCAAAATATATATATAACAATAATTCCTTCTGATTATGATTCAATAGAATTTGTTTATAAAAGAAAGAAATTAGATTTGGAAGATAATGTTACTACTAATTTAGTTTCAAGATATTTATTTGAAGATTCAACAGATATAGGTTATGATAGTATTATAGACAGTGAAGGTAATGGTAATCATTTAATACCAACAAATTGTACAATATCAACATTACATATTAAAACTAAATCATCACTATTTTTAAATAGTTATGGCAAAGGTAATGATAGTAATTTAAAAAGTTATATTGAATTTCCAAGTACTTTTAATTTGTATAATATATGGAATACAAATGAACTTAAAGGTGCTTCTATTTGTTTCTGGTATAGAATAACTTGGTTAGATGAAACTAAAAATTCAGCAAGATTAATTAATTTCTATAATACATCCGATACATCTAATAATGTTGGTATAGCTATTGGTCAACATAATGATAGTAGTACAGATTTTTGTCTTACAGTAAATAATGTGAATGATATTTTTCAACCACATAGCGGTAATATTATAGATGGCGAATGGCATTTTATGGTTGTTAATATCAAAGATGATATTAACAACCATACAGTTCAAGTTTTGATTGATGGTGTGGAAAAAGTTTCAGAATCTACTGGTGCATTTTCAGCAACATCTACTTTTAATTATCAATATATTGGAAGAGGAGAGGATATTGAAAATGGATATTTTGTTGCTTATTATAATGATTTTAGAGTTTATAGTCAAATATTAGATACTTATCAAATTGATCAAATATACGAAAATAGAAATGTTTTTGTTGATGATGGCAAAAAAATGTTAAAAAATAACATTTATATTTATGGCAATAGAGGAGGAGGTGGTTTTACTGGTAGTTATCACTACGCAGGTGGAGGAGGTGGCGCTGGAGAAAGAGGTTATGGTTATAGTGCTTTATCAGATCAAGAATTAAATAATGGCGATAATTGTCCACACGGTGGAAAAGGTATACAAAGCGATATTTTAGGTATTAACTATTATTGGGCAGGAGGAGGAGGAGGAGGACAAACTAATAAAAATCCAGGCAATGGTGGTTTGGGAGGAGGGGGTGCTGGAGCAAGTTATTTGACTGGTTCATTAGGTGGTAAATTAGGATATAATTTGGGTGAAAATAGTGGCAACTATAATGAAAATAGTGAATTTAATATTAAAGATTATCAATTTTTAAGAGGCAGTAATGCAGGTGCTCATACGGGTAGTGGTGGAGGAGGGGGTAGATTAAGAGGTGGTGGAGGTAAAGGTGGTAGTGGTATTATTGTTTTAAGATATAAATATGAAATCGATATTTCTGAATTTATTATTTCTAATACTAATGAACCTGTTGTAGTTGATCAAACTTTAAATAAGACCAGTGCAACTGGTATTTTTGAAAATGCAACAAAATATATTTCTAATAAAATTGGAGGTAAATCTGATGTTAATAAATGGTCTAGAGACTTTAATATAAATATTAATTCTGGAATTGCAGGAGGAGGTGCAGGTGCTATATCCGAAGGCAAAGATGGTATATTTACAAATCAAATTATTCAATATGGTGATGGTGGAAATAGTATTGAGATTAATATCAAAAATGAAAAATCTTATTATGGTGGTGGTGGTGGTGGTGGTGCTTATTTTGAAAATATTATTAATCTAGAAAAACAATCTTTAGGTGGATTTAATTCAGGTGGTAAAGGCGGTGTATCTGATAATTTCACCACAATATTGTATCCTACAGCTGCTATACAAAATTGCGGTGGTGGGGGTGGTGGTGGTGATAAAAAATCAGAAGGAAGAGAAGGTGCAAATGGTGTAATTATTATAAGATATAAAACTAAAAATGTTCAAACGACTGATAGAAAAGTAAATACTGGATTATTAAATTATAGTAATGATAATAAATGGAATATTGTAGAAAAATTACCATTATCTCTATTAACAATACCAGAACCTCAAGACGAAAATGAATATCCTGTATTTTTAAGATATAACTTCACAAATTCTGTATGGGAAACTAAGAATATTGCATCAGAAACTAATTTTACAGGCCAACACAAAACAATGTCAACAGAAGTTAATATTTCGTTATATGTTGGATATATTGTTTGTTCTGATAACAGTTATCACGACAAAAATTGGAAATATGGTAAAAATAATTTAAATAAAAATATTGATATAATTGAATCATTACCTTATGTTAAATTATCAGAACGCAAAAAAGAAAAATCTGTTATCGGAGTTATATCAAATAAGCAACAATTAAATATAAATGATATTGATAAACAAAACGACAACGAAGTTATTATTAATTCACTTGGTGAAGGTGCCATATGGGTGTCTGATATAAATGGTCCTTTGTCAAATGGCGACTATATTACAACATCAGATATTAAAGGTATTGGTATGGTACAAGACGATGATTTATTACATAATTATACTGTTGCTAAAATAACAATGAATTGTGATTTCAAACCAAGAAAAATACCTGTTGAGAAATATGTTTATGTTGACGGAAAATTACAAAAAGATAAAAATGGTCGTTATATGATGGAATATGAACTTGATGAAAATGGTGAACAAATATTAGAAAAAGAGTACATAACTAATTATATTAATAAAGATGGCGAATTAATAAGTGAACAGGAATATGTAGATAGTTTTAATGAAATAATTAAAACTGAAATTAATCTTAATACAGAACTAAAAACTTATGTTAATAATATTGAAACAATTGATATAGATAGTGTAATAGATATTGAAAATAAATTTAATTATCTACTTGAAAAAAGAAATGTTTTTAGAATAGCATTTGTAGGTTGCACTTATCATTGTGGTTAAACTAAATATTTTCTTACAGATAGTACCAATATTATCCATATAATATATCCCATTACAGGTGCCAATATTATATTACCAGAACAGTTATAAATAAATATTACACTAATTACAAATAGTGCATAAATTGTCAAAAATATTAGCAGATTAAATAAATAGGCATTTATTTTTATTTTACCTTTTTTACATACATAAAAATAGGCGAATATAAAATAAATAGGTATAAATGGAAGTAATGCTAGAATTTTAGTATTATTCATTGTACCAAAATAATGAATTAATGTTATTATTGTTCCTCCAATAATAAATCTTATTATATAGTCTAACATATATAGATATATCTTTTCTTATTAATATAATTTATTTAAAAAATTAAACCATTTATTATAAATAAATTATGTTTTAATTATGATTAATTATGATTATATTCAACATATTAAATATCTTGATTATAATTGTATTAAAGGTTTTCAATATGAAAAATTTGTTTTAAAAAAATTAAAAGAATATTATGATATTTTAGAAATTTATTTATGGAAAGATGTTCCTGATTATTTATTAATAGAAACTGGTATTATACTTAATAATGATCTAATTAATATTAAAGATAAATATAGAACTAATAAATATTATAGAAATTATAATGTTTTATTAGATACTGGCATTGATATTATATGTAAATTAAAGAATAACGATATATTATTAGTACAATGTAAAGCATATAATTCAATAATTTCCCAAAAACATTTATCTGGTTTTTTTAGAACATTATTAGATTGTTATATTATAAATAAAAATAAAGATAATATTAAAGGATTAATAGTTCATACAAGTGAAGTTTCTGATTTAATAAAAGAAAGTTATTGCTATAAAGAACATATTATTTCAGATTTATATATTCCTTTTAATTTAAAAAATACTAAAAATAAGTTATTAAAATATAAAAAAATAAGTTTAATATTTATGATTAATTTTAATTGTATTATATTATATTTGTTGTATATATTGAATATATATGTTAATAAATTATAATTTATTATTCTGGAGTGGGAGTGGGAGTGGGAGTGGGAGTGGGAGTGGGAGTGGGAGTGGGAGTGGGAGTGCGACGTCGAAGAATTGAAGGAGGCTTGGGTCTCGCGGCGGGTACTGGAGAGGGGCGAATATAAGTAGATGGTGGTCGACGAACTGAATTGGGACCTGGTCGTGAAAATATTTTTAAACCACTCATTAGATCAGCAAGATTATCTTCTTTTGGTGGTATAAGTTTTTCTTGATCATGAGGAGCAAATTTTACACTTTTTTTCCTAAACAGACTAGGGCCTCGAGCTCCCCCTTTCATTTTTTTGCCCTTATTATTTTTAATTTTTTTATATTTTGCAATATTTATCATACAATTTTTATATTTTACATATTCTTTTTTTGACTCTTTTTTCGTATATATTTTTTTCGTTTTTCCTAAAATAATTTTTTTCTTTAGAAAAATATATTTAGACATATCTATTAATATAAAATATTTAAATATTAAAAATAGTACATTTCTTTATTTTTATAAATTTTTTAAAACACTTTTCAAAATTTTAAAATTTTTATAGAAATGTACTATTTTGTAAAAAAATGATTATAAGTTAATTATTAATTATTAATATAATGAAAGATTTAATTGAAAATGCTTGTGAAATTGTTGTTAGTAAATACGAAACTTATGATAAAGTTCCTGAAGAATACAAATATTTTTATAGAGAATATATATCTAAAGATTTAGGTAAAAGAAAAATTAGAGATTGGCAAAGTGATGATAGTGATTCTGAATAGATAATTTATTTTTTCATAAGTTTAATATAGTCTTTCACTAAAATATATTCCTTTTTATGTTTAATATATTCTTTTTTAGATTTTTTATCTTTTTCTTTAAATATTTGTTTATTTTTACCTAATACTTCTTTTATTTTATATTTCTTGTATTCTTGTTTCTTTTTAGCGGCACCTGCTCCTCCTCTTCCTTGGATGTTGTTAGTCATCATATTAACCAGATGGGGGGACACCTGTTGATTAACTAGTTGCGGCTGCTTCGGTGCATTCCCTACATTCCCTACAAACTGGTTGGGCGGCACTTCTATCATCTTATTCTGCATATCAACCGCATTGGGTTGCATCCGCAGATGTTGGCCCGGTTGGTATCCCTCATTACTGAGTTGCATATTAGGCACTGACGCCATTTGCGGTACTGTGACCGCCGGCGGCTGATTTTGTGGTACTGTATTTCCATTTACTGCTTGTGCATAAGTCATATTTTCTGTACCTAATATATTTTTTTGTTGTAAATTACTGGAATCATCACTTTGCGAAGTTTCTCTATCTTTTTCTCTAAAATTACCAAAACTATCAATAGGATCACCATGGGTTTTTTTACATTTAAGTCCCATTTCCCACCTGTTTGCTTCCTGAACTTCAATAGGTTCTCCAAGATAATTATTTTCACTTGTTATATCAATTTTAAATGTTTTACTACAATCAGGATCACGTGGGGAATATTCTGGTCTAAATTCTCTGTTTATAATAAGATCAAATACACCATTAAAACGTTGTTTACTTTTATCATTTAATTGACATTTAGTATGACCTGTATTTTGAAAAATATTATCGGCTTCTCTATTTTTAACAACTTCTAATCTATCCAAATTAAAGAAATAAATATTTTTAAGATTATTTCTACGATTTATATCTAAAAACATATCTCTCATCAGATGTAGCCTTTTATGATAATAATTCATAGAAGTTATTGATTCCAGTGCTGTCGCACCAAATTTTGTGTAGAATTGATTTGATTCTCCAAGGTATCCTTGATCCTCTCTGCATTTAAAAGGGAAAAAAACGAAAATTTTTTTATCTTTTAATTTTTTACCAATATCAGTTAATAATTTTGTAACTGCACGAAAATATTCTTTAGCACCATATTCATTATTATCTCTATCTTTTTTAAACATAATAACAATTCTTTTTTTATGTAGTAGTCCTTTTAGTAGTCCTTTTAGTGGTCCTTCTTCATAGTTATTCATTATAGTTTTATAAATATTTGTATCTTCAAAATCTACTTTAATAGTTTTGTGTTTTTTTTCCAATTCTTTTTTTTTTTTATATGATGATTCAAATTTTTCTATATGTGCCAATTCTAATTTTTCTTTAAATAAATTAGCAACTTCTGTATATTCTTCACTATGAAATATTAGAAATTTACTTTTGCTATCTTTTATTAGGCGTTTTTTGTCTATTATATCACCACCTATCATAACTTTAGTTTTGGATTTTTTATTAGGTTTAATAACTTTAGTTGTAGTTTTTTTATTAGGTTTAATAACTTTAGTTTTGGATTTTTTAGCAATTTTAATAACTTTAGTTTTTTTATCCATTTTATCTATTTATAATATAGATTTTTTAAATTTGCTTATTATCTTCCAGACCATATTTTAATAATTGGTAAATGTTTATTATTATGTTTATTTTTAAAATTAATACCCCATTCACAATATTTATGAATATTTCCAAATAAAGATAATTTATCATTTTTATAATTTTTTAATAACAGACAAGCAATAACACGTTCAAAAGAACATCTATTACATCGAGATGTAATATGTGGTATTAATAAATCTAAATTATATTTATCATTAACAAATTTTAAATAATCATATTCAATAATGCACATACCACCAAAACAACCTTTCCATAAAGATTTATTTTCATAAAATTTAGTTAATTCATTGTCATTAAATGATTTTATCAATTTAGTTTCACCTGGAATTTGATCCCAATCGTGTTCAAAATCCCATAAAAACATAAATTTATTAATATTAAATTCAATTTTACTATTAATAAAAACACTATCGTGTATTATTACAGCAGTTTCAAAGAACTTGAATTTTAAAAAATAATAATAAGGTAAAAATTCACCTCTTTTGGGAAATTCACTTTTAATTATAGTACAATTATATAATTCTTTATGTGTAATATAATTATAATTACTATTATCATCAATAATAACTATTGGATTTTCTGGATAATATTTACGAATACTATCATAACATTCTATCCAAAATAGATTATGTTCCTGTTTACCAATATGTCTTAAAATTATAAAACCAATCATATTAAATATAATTTATATTTTATAATTATATAAAAACTTACAGAGATTTGAGAAAAGTTTTGAAATTAGAAAAGAAAGTTTTGTATTTATATTTTTTATAAGAGGAAGAGATCATTCTATAATAAGGGGAAATAAAAAAATGGATAAAATAGAAAAGGTTTTAAGTGGT